>Ga0181520_10002700_pt1 | contig 32434 bp, 29 predicted proteins | sample PEATcosm2014_Bin_29_FD_132451 | JGI IMG/M metagenome (GOLD analysis project Ga0181520, IMG submission 132451) | Peatland microbial communities from MTU Mesocosm Facility, Houghton, MI, USA - PEATcosm2014_Bin02_30_metaG | ecosystem: Environmental > Terrestrial > Soil > Wetlands > Peat | place...
AAGAGAGCGTGCTCGGCTGGAAGGAATACGAGCTCGAGGTGATGCGCGACCTCGCCGACAACGTCATCATTATTTGTTCCATTGAGAACTTCGATCCCATGGGCGTGCATACCGGCGACTCGATTACTGTGGCCCCAGCGCAGACGCTCACCGACCGCGAGTACCAGAAGATGCGCGACGCGGCGATTGCGGTCATGCGCGAGATCGGCGTCGAGACCGGCGGCTCGAATGTGCAGTTTGCCATCAATCCCGTCGATGGCCGCATGACCGTGATCGAGATGAATCCGCGCGTCTCGCGCTCTTCGGCCCTGGCCTCGAAGGCTACCGGATTTCCTATCGCCAAGATAGCTGCCAAGTTAGCCGTCGGTTATACGCTCGATGAAATTCCCAACGATATTACGCGCAAGACTCCGGCTTGCTTTGAGCCTACCATTGATTATGTAGTTACTAAAATTCCCAAATGGCAGTTTGAAAAATTTCCCGGCTCCGATGAGACGCTGGGCCCGCAGATGAAGTCAGTCGGCGAAGTGATGGCCATCGGGCGCACCTTCAAAGAATCGCTGATGAAGGCCTGGCGCGCGCTTGAAACCGGCAAGAAGACCGGTGCTGAAGTTCTGGAGCCACGGCGACTAACTCAGATGCTGGTCACTCCGCGACCGGAGCGTCTTGGTTACATTCGCTACGCCTTCGAGCGCGGCATGAGCGTGCGCGAGGTAGCGCGGCTCACCGGCATGGACCCATGGTTCCTGCATCAGATACGCGAGATCACACTTGCCCAAAGCGCCATCGCCGAAACCACGCCGGAGACGATCACGACCGATGCGTTGCGGCAGCTCAAGCGCCTCGGATTGAGCGACGAACGCATTGCCACCGAATGGAAGCTCGAAGGCCACGCCGGCACGCAGCAGGTCCGCGAACTGCGCGAAGGAAAGGGAATCAAGCCCGTTTTCAAACTTGTGGACACCTGCGCCGCCGAGTTTGAGTCAATGACTCCCTACTTATACTCGACTTATGACGAAGAGGACGAAGCGCCGCCCACGCAAACACCCAAGGTGATCATTCTCGGCTCGGGTCCGAATCGCATCGGTCAGGGCATCGAGTTTGATTACTGCTGCTGCCACGCAGCCTTTGCGCTCAAGGATGACGGCTACGAAACGATCATGGTCAACTGCAATCCAGAGACTGTCTCGACTGATTACGACACCAGCGACCGGCTTTACTTTGAGCCGCTGGTGCTCGAGGACGTGCTGGCTATCTACAACCATGAATCGCAGTCGGGTGCTGAGATCGGCATGATTGTGCAATTCGGCGGGCAGACGCCCCTCAATCTCGCGCAACGTCTGCGCGCGGCTGGCGTACCCATTATCGGCACTTCGCCAGAGTCGATTGACTTGGCTGAGGATCGCAAGCGTTTCGGCAAGCTGCTCGATGAGTTGAAGATTCCTCAGCCTGCCGGGGGCACTGCAACCAGCGTCGAGGAAGCGCTAGCCATCGGCGAGCGCATCGGCTATCCGGTGTTAGTGAGGCCGAGTTATGTGTTAGGCGGGCGGGCGATGGTGATTGCCTATGACGCCGAAGCGGTAGCTCGTTATATGCGCGAGGCTGTGGAATACTCGCAGGAGCGGCCCGTGCTGGTCGATCACTTTCTGGAAAATGCCGTCGAGGTTGACGTGGATGCGCTCTGCGACTCGCAGGATGTAATCATTGCCGGCATCATGCAGCACATCGAGGAGGCCGGCATCCACTCCGGCGATTCGTCTTGCGTGTTGCCCGCTGTGAGCATCCGCGAAAGCACTCTGGAAACTCTGCGCACTTATACGCGCAAGCTGGCTCTCGCTCTCAAGGTCGTCGGCCTGGTCAATTTGCAATTTGCCATTCAGCGCGATGCCGAGGGCCAGGACCACGTTTATGTGATCGAGGTGAATCCACGCGCCTCGCGCACGGTGCCGTATGTTTCCAAAGCCACCGGAATTCCGCTGGCCAAAGTAGCAGCAAGGCTGATGACTGGCCGCAAACTCAGTGAGTTATTACCCGCCCAATTAGCCGGCGGCAAGGATCTCGAAACGGGAACGCATTCCTACGTGAAGTCGCCGGTCTTTCCTTGGGCTAAATTCGCAGGCGTCGATACGGTTTTGAGTCCGGAGATGAAGTCCACCGGCGAGGTGATGGGTGTGGCGACCAACTTTGGCGAGGCATTTGCCAAGGCACAGCTTGCGGCCGGGCAAGTTTTGCCCACCGGCGGCACGGTCTTCTTCAGCGTCAATGATCCTGACAAGCCGGCGGCCATCGAACTGGCTCATCGCTACGTTCACCTGGGCTTCAGGATCGTCGCCACCGAGGGCACGGCCAATGTGCTGGAGCAAGCAGGGCTCAAAGTTGAGCGGGTCTTCAAGGTCAAAGAAGGCCGGCCGAATATCGTAGACCTGATCAAGGGCGACCGCATTCAGCTGATCATCAACACCCCGCGCGGCCAAGATACCTTCTTTGACGAGAAGGCGATTCGCCGTGCAGCAGTGCTGGCGCACATTCCCACCATCACTACTATCGCCGCCGCCCAGGCCGCCGTCGAAGGCATCAGTGCGATGCAGAGCCGCCAGACCACGGTCTACGCGCTGCAACACTTGCACGCCGTGACCCGTGGCTGAAATAGTAATTTGCAGACCGATGACAGAGCGCGAAGAACAAGAAATTCTCAATCTACCGCAGAATGATCAAGTGGATACCTTGGCAGGCGCAGTAGCCGAGGCATTGACGGGCACACCTGCTTCCGTCGAGTGTTCAGTAGAGGTGTGCTCCGGAGCGCCGGTTCGTGATTCCGGTGTCGGACAACAAGTTGATCAAAAGGATGAATCGATGGATATTCACGCTCCAATAGGCAGAGTCAAGTCGCTGAAAGAATTCGCCACGCATATTCTCATTGTGACGATCGGCATATTAATTGCATTCAGCCTGGAAGGCGCGAGAGAGAGCTGGCGGGAGCACATAGCAGTCAACGAAACCCGCGAGAGCCTGCGCGCGGAGTTGACCTTTGATCAGAGCCAAATGGGCAAGGATCTGGATCAAGTGCGCCAGTGCAACACCCAATTGGATCAGATAATCTCCGAAATGCCAGGCCTGACGAAGTCGCCTGAGGAACTCAAACGGCGAGTGCAACAACTTGAGCCGGGCTTTTATGGTTTCCTAACGACCTCGTGGGACTCCGCCCTATCCAGCAATACGTTGAATTATATGCAACGATCCGAGCGGGATCGCTATGTCAATGCCTATGACGACATCAAAGGTTACCAGGAGATTTCACGGATCGCATTTGCGAATTATACGGATGTAATGACGTATTTCCCGAGTCACCGAATCTATGCCACCGATGAGGAGAAATCTGAGGCAGAGAGAAAACTCCGCGCGCTGCGCATGGAATTCTGGGTGCTGGATCATTTGGGGCAGCAGGTGGTCCCATCTTTGCAGAAGGCATTGACATCCAAATAGGTTCGTGCAGTGGCAAGGGATCCGCGTTCTACAATCAATTCATGCTGCTTGAAGGCATCTTTGCCGCGGTTCCCACGCCGTTTTACTCCGACGAGCGGGTTTATTATCGCAAGCTCGAAGCCAACATTGCCCGCTACTCCCGCAGCCTGCTTTCTGGGATGCTGATTTTGGGCACCAATGGAGAGGCTGTTCTACTCAACGACAGCGAGAGCCGCGAGGCGCTACGCGTGGCCGCCGAGGCAGCCACGCCAGAGAAGGTGCTGATTGCCGGTGTCGCACGCGAGAGCGTGAAGGCCACGGTCGAGTTGGCGGAGGCGGCAGCAGAGTTCCGCTACGACGCAGTATTGGTGCGCACTCCCACTTACTTCGCCAACCAGATGACTGCGGCGGCCGTGCTTCATTACTTCCGCAGCGTGGCTGATCGCTCGCCACTGCCGGTGATTCTCTATAACATTCCACAGTTCGCGCCCTATAACATTCCCATCGAGGTGGCAGCCGAACTGGCCCAGCATCCCAACATCATCGCCATCAAGGATTCCTCGGGCAGCGTGGAACGGATTCGCGCCCTTGTCGAAGCGACGCGCACCGCGCCCCGGAGAACTGTGACCGTGACGCCTGTCTTCGAGGCTGTGACTGGGCGTATGCTGGCACCTAACGATGGGAGTGGCGATGCGCTTGTCTCGATTGGCGGCCAGACCGCGACGGTGACTGCCCCGGCCGCAACCATCAAAACACGCAGCAAGGAAGTTGGCTTTCAGGTGCTCAGCGGTTCGGCGGGCGCGCTGCTGGCGTCCTTGGAGGCAGGCGCCGCCGGGGCCATCCTTGGCTTTGCCGCTTGCGCGCCGCAGGCCTGCCATGAGGTTTATCTTGCATGGAAAGATCATGACCTCAAACTAGCCGAAGAGAAGCAGCAGCGCATTGCCGCGCCAGGTCGGCGTATCGTGGCCGAGATGGGAATTAGCGGCATGAAGTACGCCTGTGACTTCAACGGCTACTACGGCGGCCACGCCCGCGCGCCGCTGCTTGCACTTACTAGAGTCGAGAAAGAAGAGATTGAAGGGCTGCTGGCCGGGATTCGCAACTGATTCACCGAACCCTTGATTGCAGAACGTGTGTTCGTGGTTCCCGCTCCCAAAATCGGGTCCTGGGAGCCACAAGAACCCAACGCGTCAACCCTTGTTATAGCTGCCAACCAGGGAATCCAATACCGGCTCCACCTTTTGTCGGCAATCCGCGCCATCGTTTTCCACCCATCGCTCTTCCACCCCGAAACGATACAATCCCCTTTAGACCTTCCAGCAACGGGGAAGGCCAATGAGAGCGGGTTCAGTTATGGGTTATCAGGTTCTAGCCAGGAAATACCGTCCGCAGCGCTTTGCCGACGTGGCTGGGCAGGACCACGTCACGCGCACGCTGATGAATGCGCTCACGCAGAACCGCATCGCCCACGGCTACATCTTCTCGGGCCATCGCGGCATCGGCAAGACGACCATCGCGCGCATTGTGGCGCAGGCGCTCAATTGCCGCACGGAGATCGGCACGACGGCCCGGCCCACGCCCGAGCCCTGCGGCGAGTGCGACTCGTGCGTCGAGATTCGCCAGGGCAACGCGGTGGACGTGATCGAGATTGACGCGGCCACCAATCGCGGCATCGACGAGATTCGCGAGCTGAGGGACGCCGCCCGCTACGCGCCCTCGCGCGACCGCTACAAGATTTACATCCTCGACGAGGCCCACCAGATCACTGACGCGGCCTTCAACGCACTGCTCAAGACGCTGGAAGAGCCGCCCGCGCACGTGATCTTCATGATGGCCACCACCCAGCCCGAGGACATTCCGCAGACCATCCGCTCGCGTTGCCAGCACTTCAGCTTTCACGCCGTCAAATTCGACGACATTCTCGCGCAGCTGAAGATGATCGCGGGGCGCGAGGAGGTCGAGGCCGAGGAAGCCGCGCTTGCTCTCCTGGCCGAGGCCGGCGACGGGTCAATGAGAGACGCCTTGTCGATCATGGACCAGGCGATAGCCTCCGCGCCGACCGAGAATGGACGCGCAGTGCTTTCGTCGGCGCAGATTCGCGAGCTGATGGGCGCGGTGCCCAACGCCGTCTTCGAGCGGCTGCTGGAGGCTGTCGCCCAGGGCCAAAGCGCCGAGCTGATGGAGCAGTTGAATCTGCTGGTCAACGCCGGCCACAACCCCTCGTCGCTGGCAAGGCAGATGGTCCGCTATCTGAGAAATAGTTTGATGGCCAAGATCGGCGGCGAGCAGACCGAGCTGCTGCAGATCAGCGGCGACGAACGCGCCCGCGCCGCGCGCACCGCGTTGCTCTTTACCGAGGAAGAGTTGACGCGCAATCTGCAAATTATGCTACGCACCTTCGACGACCTGAATTACCGCCAGGAGCAGCGTTTTCACCTGGAACTGGGCTTACTCAAACTGATTCATGCGCAGCGGCTGCTGCCGATCGAAGAGCTATTGAGCGGCATTGGAGCAGCACGCTCGGCGAATCCGGCCACAAATTCCGCTCCACGGCCAACTGCCAGCCCATCACGTCCTCCGGCCACATCTACTGCTCCGGCCGCTGCTCCGCCGCTTTCGCCCTTTGGGCCGACCGGTGGAAGCTGGGGCTCCGGACCAGTTCTCAAGCAAACTTCCGAGACCGGGCCGGTCGCAACCGCTGTCTCGACACCTATGGCGACGATGAAGCGGCCATCGCTGGCTCGTCCCATTCAGAGCGCCACACCCTTCCCAGCCGCTGCCGCTCCGTCAGCCGGATTCGCCGAAACGCTTACCGAGGGCGCGCTGGCCAAGGCTCCGCAGCCCGCCGCCTCGACTCCGCCTAGTGTCGAGTCAATTCGCTACGCCGTAGGCTGCGCGCTGGTCGAGGGCGGGCATCTCTCGGCGGCGCAGTTGCTGGGCGCGGGCACATGGACGATTGACGGCTCCAGCCTGCGCATCGAGGTCGTTGGAGTGGGCAAGAAGATGCTGGCCCTCACCATCAATGCCGCGGCGGAGAAGATCATACGCCAGGAGCTGCAACGGCTGGGCGCACCGGCGCGCTTGCTGGTCATTCCCGGCGAAGGCGCAGCTCAGGCCACCGCGCCGATGGCCGCGCCACCAGTCGGCAGCATTCAAGAGACCGCGCTGGCCCATCCGTTGGTGCAGAAGGCACAGGAGATTTTCAAAGCCGAAGTGCGCAGCGTCGTCGATCTGCGACAGAAGTAAATCCGCACAACATTGGCAACAGATTGTTCTGTAGCTTGAACAAGAGTAGGGAATCATGCTGACAAAACTTGTTATCCGAAATTTCAAACGTTTTGAGGACGTAGAGATTCCTCTGTCGAGTCCCGTTGTCTTCATCGGCCCCAACAACTCCGGAAAGACAACTGCTCTTCAAGCTTTTGCTCTTTGGGATTTGGGCTTACGACGATTGAAGGAAAAACGCGGCGCAGAAGTACCCGAAAAGCGTCCGGGCGTGAACATCAACCGGCGCGACCTATTTGTTCCAGGTGATGATTCCAAGCAGTTGTGGCGCAAGCTACACGTACGCGACGTGCAAAGATTGAACGGAAAGCAAGAAACCAAGAATGTTCGAATCGATATTCTTGTTGGCGGAAACACGAATGGCAAGGAGTGGGAATGCGGGTTGGAATTCGATTTTTCTAATTCCGAATCGTTTGCTTGCCGTTCTTTAAGGACTGAAGAAAGCAAGCAGCCTGCACGAATGCCAATACCGGATGAGGCGAGTGCAATAGAAATAGCTTTTTTGCCCCCCATGTCAGGCGTTAGTTCCACGGAAACTCGCCTTGACAGTGGCGCAATCAATGTCAGGCTGGGGGATGGTCGAACTGCAGAAGTATTGCGCAATCTATGTTATGAGCTTTCCAACAAGAAAGACGAAAATGATAATTCATCGGCTTGGATAAAACTAGTTACCCATATAAAAGACCTATTCAAAGTAACGCTGGACGTTCCGGAGTACATTCCAGAGCGCGGGGAACTTCAAATGACCTATCGGGACGAGAACGGTATTACTCTGGACCTGTCATGCTCTGGGCGCGGGTTACAGCAGACGCTTCTGCTTTTGGCCTATCTTGCTCTTCATCCTGGTGCTGTTCTCTTGCTTGACGAGCCAGATGCTCATCTTGAAATCTTGAGGCAGCGGGAGATATATCTGAAGCTCAGAGAATCCGCGCGTGAAAGCGGCAGTCAACTCATAGTTGCGAGTCATTCCGAGGAGGTCTTGAACCAAGCTGCAAGCATGGATGATGGCAGCGTAGTTGCGTTTCTCGGCAAGCCGCATCGCATACCAAGCAACAGTACCACGGCCGTGAAAAAAGCATTGAATTCTGTTCGGTATGATCAGTATTATCTTGCAGAGCAGGTTGGCTGGGTTCTTTACCTTGAGGATCATACGGACTTGAGCATCCTCAAAGCATTTGCTGAAAAACTAGATCACCCCGCAAAAGATGTCCTCCGTTCGCCATTTCAGGTTCCAATAGGGAACATACCATCCAAGGGGCGTGAGCATTTCTATGCTCTTCGTGAGGCCAAGTCGGATTTGGTGGGATTTCTGTTGGTCGATAGCGATGTTACTGATCTCCAAAAAGGCCCGTCCCTGACTGAAATGAAGTGGGAGCGTCATGAAATCGAAAACTATATTTGCCAACCTGCGACTCTGGAATCCTTTGCGAGGAAGATTGGCGCACAAGTTGCGGGGGGACCACTCCTAGAGGAAACATCCATGAATGCCGCAGTCATGGCTATGCGTGAAGCTGTGCGGGATAGAGTGATTCCAGCCGCATTCAGAGATTTGAATGACCCGTGGTGGAGAACGGTGAAGGCGAGCGACGAATTTCTGGATTTAGTGTTTCCGGATTTCTACAGACGGATTGGCCAGTACATGGAGATGAGAAAGGCTGACTATTACCGCTTAGTTCCTCATATCCCAGACAATCTTGTTGCAGATGAGATCCGCTTGGCTCTTGACAGAATCTTCGAGGTTGCAGGAAAAGCTAAACCTGCAAAGGAATAACTTGTATCATGCAATTATTTCAAAACCTCCGCTTATTATTAGGAGAACACCATGCTCAATCCACTTAAAATCGGCGAGATGCTTTCGCAGGCCAACCAGATGCAGGAGGAGGTGCAGCGCAAACTGGCCCAGACCGTGGTCGAGGGAACGAGCGGCGGCGGCGCGGTGACTGCGACGATGAACGGCAAAAAACAGCTTCTCAAAATCCGCATTGAACCGGCGGCGGTCGTTGGCCTCAGCGGCGACAAGCCGGATGTGGAGATGCTGGAAGACCTGGTAGTGGCCGCGGTCAATGAAGCTGGACGCAAAGCTGATGAGGCGATTCAATCCAGTGTGCAGGGTATGCTGGGCGGGCTGAAGCTGCCGGGACTGGGTTGAGTTTGCAAGGTGGAATTCATGATTCATCTAAGCGCCAATTGGGCAAAGGATCTGGTTTCTCAGCCAGAAACAGGCATGGGGTATCAGATCGCTACAGTGTTTTTGAAGGATGGTCGACAGTTTGACAAGGTGGCAATTATTGGGGGGACGGTTGCAAGTGTGGATGGTAATTCATATATTCCCTTCGCGGAGCCGGATATTGAAAAGATTGTGGTAACACATGAACAGCGACCGGTTCTTAACTGACCACTGTTCACTGACAACTGACAACTGTTTCAGGAGGCGCAACCCGTGAGCCGTTATGCCGAGCCGATGGCGCGGTTGATTGAAGAGTTGAAGAAGCTGCCGGGGGTGGGCACCAAGAGCGCCCAGCGCTTCGCCTTTCACATTCTGCGCTCCAGTGACGAGGACGCGGCGGCGCTGGCCGAGGCGGTGCGCGGGCTGAAAGCGAATCTGCGCCTCTGCTCGATCTGCAACAACGTCACCGACGTTGACCCCTGCGCCTACTGCGCGAGCGCGACGCGCAACCATCGCCTGGTCTGCGTCGTCGAGGAGCCGACGAACATTGGGGCCGTCGAACGGGCAAAGGGGTCAGGGGGTGGCTATCAAGGCGTCTATCACGTGCTGCATGGTACGCTCTCGCCCTTGCACGGCGTTGGGCCGGATCAGTTGCGGACACAGAGTCTTTTGGGCCGAGTGGAGCGCGGCGAGGTGGACGAGGTGATCCTGGCCACCAGCCCTACGCTCGAAGGCGAGGCTACCGCGAATTGGCTGGCAAATGCCTTGCGCGGCCCGTCGGTCAAGATCACGCGCATTGCAACCGGCGTTCCCGCCGGCAGCGACATCGAATACGCCGACGACGTAACGATGGCGCGGGCCATTGAAGGACGGAGAGAGTTATAGCTTCCGTCCCAGCTTCAATCGCGCCGCCCTTTCATGCCTGCCATGCAGCGAAAATGTCCTACCGCTTCTTGGCCGGCTTGGGGGCGGGCTTATTGGCTGCCGGTTTGGCCTTGGAGCTCTGCGCGAGAATAGGCTTCTTCTTTACAGGTGCGGCTTTGTGCGTGACAACCTTTGCCACGGGCTTCTGAGCTGCTTTGAAAGGCCGCTTTGCCGGAGCCTTTGCCTTCGTCGCAGGCTTTTGCGCGGCCTTGATAGGAGCCTTGCTGGACGACTTGACGGGCGGCTTGACCGCAGACTTGACCGGCGCCTTCGCGGGCGCAGGCTTCTTGGACTGAATGGCAGTAGTCTTAGCTGCCGCAGGCTTGGACTTCGAGCTGGCTGCGGAAGCAACAGGCTTGGCGGCTGACGGAGCAGGCTTTGCCGGTAGCGCGGCAGCAGGTCTCGCCTTGGGAGCCGGCTGGGGCTTCTCCGCCTTGGACGCGGAAGCGGGAGCGGACTTAACCGGTGCAGCCGGTTTGGCGACCGGTTTGGGCTCATCATCCTCATCCTCATCGTCGTCGTCAGCGCCCGCGTCTGAATCCACAGTGAGCTCTACCCCCAAACCGATCTTGGGCAGGTTCAGGACCAGGCCAAGATCGTCGTCGTCCCCGCCGATGTCGTCCAGATCCTCATCATCGTCCACGCTTTCCTCGGCCTCGTCGCCATCGTCGAACGAGTCATCTTTCACTTTGGCTTCGGAGCCACGCTTGGCGCGCGACCGCTTGATGGTGACCTGGGGCGGCGGTGCGGGCGGCGAATGGGGCTCAAGGAAGGCGCGAGCCTCCTCCGGCGTCGTCAATTTGCCGTCGATCAACTCAAGGAAGACGGTCTCGACGATTTCGCGGTAAGCCGGCAATTCATCGGTGATACGCAACTCCTGCAACAAGGCATGAGGAATGCGCTGACGAACCTCGGGCCAGACCTTGAGGAAGAGATTGAATCGCTCCCGGACGGCGGCATCTTTTCCGGCATTTCCTACGGTGGTAAATCCCAGCCAGAGAACAGCTTCCGGGTCATAGCTCTTGAAGAGCTTGTAGCTCACCGAAGGAGTGGCGTTCTCCTTGGCAAGAAGTACCTTGGCAAATCCGGCAGCCAACGCGTCCAGGCTGTTCCACTCCTCGACGAAACCGGGGCGCAGCATCTGCTTCTTGAGCGCGGTCAGATCCCTGGCGGCGAGCTTGGCGGTAAGCAGGCGCATCTGCGCTGCCGAAACATCGGCATGAACGCCCTGTAGAAGCAGCTCGACGACCAGATCGTGCAGCGTAGTAAGGCCTTCCTCGTCGGCCTGGGCGGAGGTCCAAGCGGGGAAGAGAACCTTCATCCAGCCCTCGGCTTCCAGAGCGCGCAGAACCTTCAGCCCTTCTTCCTCGTGGCCAATCTGCTCCAGCTCCCGCCTTCGAGCCTGGGCGGAGAGATGTTCGATCACCTCTTCCTCCTTGGCGTTCAGGTACCGGGTATGGGTCTTGGGGTCCATCTCCCACCCCAGGCGCGCGATGTAGCGCGTGGCGCGAATCAGCAGTGATGGCTCTTCGAGAAATCCGTAATTCGAGACCAGGCGCAAGCTGCGGGACTCGATGTCCGCGGCCCCATTCATGGGATCCATCAGCAGCCCAAAGGAGCCTTCGTTCAGCGAAATGGCCATCGCGTTCACGGTAAAGTCGCGGCGGCGGAGATCTTCCTGGATGGAAGCCGGGTGATAAACAATCTTTCCCGGTTTGGGAACCTCGACACGATGCGCGCTGATCAGATCGACGCGAACCGTTCCCGGAAAACACAGGTAAAGAGCTCGGGCTTCTTCGTCTTCCCCCCACACCTTACCGCCCAGCTTCTCGATTGCTTTCTTGAGCTTGAGTGCATTTCCATGCACCACTACTTCAAGCGAGCGAACGGCGTGACCGCTGGTCAGATCGCGCACCGCGTCGCCGGTGAGAAAGAGGATTGTGCCGGCTTCGCGGGCAACCTCGCGCAAGTGGTGCAAGGCGCTCTGCTGGTCGGCCGACAGCCGGTTTTCCAGAAGATAAATGTAGTCAGGCATTCCTTTTCCTGCTTCCAAGGTCAAATGTCACAGCCAAGTACCTGATGTTGTTGCTCTTACAGTGGGGTCCGGCAATGGTTGCAAACCAGTACATTAACACATGCAGCTCCGGTTGGCTAGGCTCCAGCGCACCAAAGTTGCGACTTTTTCCCTTCGCGGCACTGGGAGTCGCCGTGCGACAATTCAAGACGATGGCCTCAACGCGTAAACCGGTGATCGTACGCAAGTTCTCCAGGGACTGGTGCGCGGGTTATGCGACGGCCAGCTTTGGCTCAAACACGGCAAGTCTGGGCGAGGAAGAGCTAGAGATTCTTGATCTTAGCGGCAAAGTGCTGCGCATCGGCTGGGGGCAGGTCAAGTGGGTCTGCTACGTGCGCGACTTCCCGGCCTCCTCGTCTGACCAAGCCAACCCCGAGCGGATGCTGCACAAGCGTTTTTCCATCCGCCCGCGCACTCCCGGCCTGTGGCTGCGCATGACGCTCACCGACGGCGACGAGTTGGAGGGTCTGGCGGCCAACGACCGCTCGTTGATCGACGGTGCCGGGCTGCTGCTCGCCCCGCCCGACGCGCGTTCGAACACGCAGAGAATTTACGTGCCCCGGCAGGCAATTCAAACACTGGAAGTGGTCAGCCTGATCGGCGCGGCAGGACGCAAGCGAGCCGACCATGCGATCCAGCAGCCGGAGCTGTTTTCAGGCACACAGGAGATTCCGTAGATCGGCCTTTCCGATTCTTGAATGCACCTCTCTTGCCGGTAGCTAAAAGAGTTCGCTCAGGAGCGTTCGTACAGGCTGGGTAATTCGAGTTCGATGCGCTGCCATTCGGGTATGCGAAAGATGCCCTGAATCTGCTCCGGCTCCCGAACGCAGAGCTGAATATGGGTCTTGTCCCGAAAGCCCGCGCCGGGGTAGAGTTCCGTACCCTCGGGAAACATCGCCCGCACCGTCGCGTATGGCTGGCTTTGCGGGTCCGATTCTTGCGCAGCATCCGCAATTTCATATAGGTAGTTCATCACCGCGCAGTCCAAGCGCCGGAGGATTTTGTCGCCGCCAGGACAATTGGCTGGGTCCACATTCGCAGGGATCGGAACTCCATCACTTTCCGAAGTCACAATAAACTTTTCGTATGCCAGCTTGACTGCTGTAATTCCGGACTGCGTCGTCAGATCAAGACAGTGCCCCAGTTCGATCACTGCGCCGACCACCGAGGGATGATCGAAGTTCCGCCGGACTTCGGTTGCCCATTGATAGGCGCGAAGCACATCATTTTCCCAGAAGTAGACTCCAGCGCCGAGCCAGTCATAGTCTTGCGTACTGGGCAAAAACGACAAACCGCCCAGAAGCTCATGGGCGGTTTCGAGACTGCATCCGTGATATGCAAGGACTAAAGGCAATTCGCGCAGCCTATCTGTATCTCTCCGCTATCTGACCGTCCGGGTTCAGGTAGCCTATCTTGACGAGGATCGCCTTGCGCTTCTCCGGCGTGTCGAGACTGCGCTGAAGTTTCTCAGCTGCTTCCTTGAATTTCTTCAGCTCTCTCGGACTCATCGCAGCCTCCAAACCTCAAGACACACTTGCACAGACACACAAATCCCTGTATCATTATGTGAGAGATAAGCGGGAAAGCCGTCCAACAGCCTTCCCACCCTCATTTCGTGCTTTAGCGGGCACTTGGGCAGGCGTCCAACACCTGCCCTTTCTTTTTTGTGGTGCGAACTTTTGGTACGGTCAGGCTACAAACTTCTGTACAAGAGATGTGCAACTCTGTTCGCATCCATCCTTTTCAAATCCAGCTTTTCAACTGGTGCAACAATGCGTCGAAGTAACGCCGGTAGCAACGTCCATAACATCAACATGACACTACGTGTATATAGCTTACCAAAAGCGCGGGATAATCACAATAGGAAATATATTTTACTGCCGTTGCAACGCCTTTTCCTGCACTTCCTCGCATCGTGTTCAATCCCCTGTACGCGGATCATTCTTACGAAATCATAGAGTCTACTCCGAAATTTTTCGACCTGCCCGCAACATTCGGGATAGGAAACGCCAATGCCGTTCCCTTCCGCTACAATTCCATTCATGAAGCTAGGTGAATTGGCGGCGAGACTGGGAGCGGAACTGCGCGGAGACGCGGAGCTGGAAGTTACGGGTGTGAAAGGGATTGAGGAGGCCGGGCCGACGGAGGTCACCTTCGTCGCCAATCCCAAGTATGCGGCGCTGGCGCGCAAGACACAGGCTGCGGCTGTGCTCGTCGAGCCGGAGTTTCCGGAGATTGCGGCGGCGACGCTGCGCATCAAGAATCCCTATCTTGCCTTCTCGCGCACATTGGGCCTCTTCTATCAGCCGCCGGCTTATGCGCCGGGAATCCATCCGACGGCGGTGATTGACCCAACGGCGGTCATCGGCGAAGGCGCGCACATTGGCGCGTATGTCGTCGTCGGCCCGCGCGTCCGGCTGGGCGCGCAAGCCACGCTGTTGCCTCATGTCGTCCTCTATCCCGGCGTCGAGGCGGGCAGCCATTTCTTTGCTCATGCTCATGCCGTGGTGCGCGAGGACTGCATTCTCGGCGACCATGTGACCTTGGAAAATGGCGTCATCATCGGTGCAGATGGATTTGGCTTTGCGCAGAACGAGCAGGGCCATTGGGAGAAGATTCCCCAGTCGGGTCCGGTGCGCCTGGGAAACCGTGTGGACGTGCAGGCCAACGCCACCATCGACCGCGCGACGGTGGGCGAGACGCGCATCGGCGACGGAACCAAGGTGGACAATCTGGTGCAGGTGGGCCACGCTTCGCACGTCGGCGAGAATACACTGATCTGCGCGCAGACCGGCCTGGCCGGCTCCTCGATCATCGGCAATAATGTGATTCTCACCGGGCAGACCGGCGTCGCCGGCCACTGCACGGTGGGCGACGGCGTAATCCTGACCGCGCAGTCGGCGATTTCGCACGATATACCGGCAGGAAAAATCATCTCCGGCTCTCCCGGCTTCGACAACCGCGTCTGGCTACGCGCGGTGACGATTTTCCAGCGGCTGCCGGAGCTGCTCAAGCGTTTGGATCGCGTCGAAAAGAGGCTGGCGGCTCAGGATCATGCCGAATCATCGACCAGCGAGAGCCAGGAATGAAGGCCCAGCTCCGCGTTACCGCTCTCTGGTTCGCCGTGATTCTGCTGGCGACTTCGTCGGGATGCCACTCGTACCACATTGATACGACAATAGAAAACCGCACCGGCGGGCCGATCCGGCTGCTCGAAGTCGATTATCCCAGCGCCACCTTCGGAGCCAACAACTTGGCGGCGGGCGAGAGCTTTCACTATCGCATCCAGTTGCGCGGCGCTGGACCATTGAAGGTGCAATACACGGCGAACGACGGGCTACGGCAGGCGCAAGGGCCCATGCTGGCTGAGCCGCAAGAGGGCCGGATCGAGATTGTGCTGCTCCCGGAAGGCAAGGCGGAGTTTCATCGCGAGCTGTCGGACGCCGTAGTGCGAGTCAAGTAATCTGGATAAGTAATTTTCAATCTTTTTTGAAACGATAAGAGCCATAAAGAAATGCCTCCCGCCGCCTATTCCCGCTCCAGATTCCTCCGATAAACAAGGTTGAGAGGGCAAAGATGCGGGAGAGTGCTGCATTCACAGGCACCCGTCGCTGGATTCCGTGGATACGGAAGCACGGGTACGGTGTGCGCCTGGCAACTTGCTATCTCTCTGTCGCCCTGGCTGCGGAGGTCATCAGCTCTATCTCCGGAGCCAACCTGATCTGGATTGCCAACGGAGTGCTGCTCGCCTATATTCTCCTGGCCTCTCGCCGGCGCTGGCTCGCCTATCTGGCCACCGGATTTGCCGCGCAGGCTGCCGGAAGCATAGTCGCCGGCCTTTCCTGGCGAATGAGCCTGCTGCTGACGGCATTGAACCTGATGGAAGTCCTCATCGCGGCTCATCTGATACGCCAGCGTTCCACCGCTCCGCCGCGTTTCACCAATCAATCCTTCCTGATCCGTTTTGTGTGCTTTGGCATCCTGGCCGCTCCGCTGGCATCCGGATTGATGGTCGCGCTTCTATTGGCTCGCTGGCCGCGACTCGCTGTGGGAGACACGCCTCTGGAATGGTTTGTCGCCGACTGCTTGGGCATCGGCATTGTCACTCCTGTCTTCGTTGCGATCCTTCGCGGTAATTTCAGAGATACCTTTGACTCCAGAAAGCATTGGGGCTATCTGCTCCTGCTTGCCGCCGTGACTCTGGCCTCGTTCGCGCAAAACCGGGTCCCGCTGCTGTTTCTCGTCTATCCTCTTCTGGCGCTGGTCCTGATTCGCATGGGGATGGGATGGGCGGCAATCTACACGCTCTTGGCCGCCGTGGCCGGAAGCTGGTTTACTCTGCACGGCCTAGGCCCCTTTGCGCAAGCGCATTTTCTCTCCTCGAGTGATCCGGCCATCCTGCTGCAGCTCTTCATCGGATCGGCCGTACTGCTGCTTTACTGCATCAGTGTAGTGCTGGAAAGAGAGAAGGAGATCGTGCGCCAGCTCGAGAAAATCGCCGCGCTGCACGCCCTGGTGAGCGAAAGCTCCCGCGACGCAATCATCCTTGCCGACCTCAGCGGCCACCGCAGCTATGTCTCCACCGCCGCCGAAGACCTCGGATGGAGGCCCGAGGAGCTACTCACTCAGAGCGGTGTTGCAATGGTTCATCCCGATGACCGTCAGAGAGCGCAGTTGATTGTCCGCGAGCTGAATTCCGGCAGCGAAAGCGCAATGATCGAGTGCCGCGTCAAGAACGGGAGTGGAGAATATATCTGGGTCGAGGCCAGCCTGCGCGTGGTGCATGATTCGGAATCCGGCCTGCCCTCGGGAATCCTGAACGTCGTCCGCGATGTCTCCGAACGCAAACAGGCCGAACAGAAGCTGCAAGAGGCCTACAACGCCGTCGAGGCCCTGTCGGTGACGGACGCGCTTACGGGATTAGCAAATCGCCGGCGTTTCGACCAGTACATGGCTGCGGAGTGGCGGCGAAGTATGCGCGACCGCCAACCCCTCTCCCTGCTGATGCTCGATGTGGACAAGTTCAAGGTGTACAACGACACCTATGGACACCAGCGCGGCGACAATTGCCTCAAGCAGATTGCCGAGGCGTGCATGGACGTGGTCGCGCGCCCCGGTGACCTGGTGGCGCGCTTCGGAGGTGAGGAGTTTGTCGTGATCCTGCCGAATACCGAAAGCGACGGCGCCATGCAGGTCGCCAACGAGATTTGCGAGGCTCTGCGCGGCCGCCGGTTGCCCCACACCGGCAATCTTCCTGGAATCGTTACCATCTCCATCGGCTGCGCCACGCTGATTCCACGCTTCGGAAAGCACGCCCCCGACCTGATCGAGATCGCGGATAAGGCGCTCTACAAAGCCAAGTTCAACGGACGAAACCAGGTTTGCAACGGCAACACAATCGAAACGAGCGATGAGGAAGCGCTGGATGAAGCGCTCTCCGAGGTTGTCGCGGACAAGACGGCTTGAGCGCGGTATCCCGAACCGACCGATGCAAGGCCGAAACTCAAGGTCAATAAAAATCCTCCGGCAGTGCCGGGGACTTTAGGGTTGTTGGCCCCTCAAAGGGGCCATGCCGACAACAGCCCGTCGCCCGCGCCGTAGGCGCAATGGTGATTAGCCCCGCGCTTCAGCGTGGGGTAGGCGCAACAAACAATACATCCGGAGTCCCATAGGGACGGCGCATTCTCATCGCCACATCCTAATTGGCGATCACCGAATGCCGCCCCAGGCAGAGACGGGGGTTTTCCCGGTTGCAACAGCTATGGGCGTCTCGCCCAGTCGCAAATGATAACTCGCGGCCAGAATGAGACGCCCATGATCTTGCGCAATTCGGAATGAAACCTAGTTATGCACCATGCTCTGGAACAGCGGCGATTGCAGCAAGCTCGTGAACTCCGCATCGGTCGTGGCAAAGTGAATCGACAAGCGTCCAGAATCCGAGGAGATGCTGGTCGCGCTCAACGCCTGCTTCTCGGCATCCGAGCCGCTCAACTTGCGTGCCGCCAGCGCAACCGTCAGCAGCGCATTCACAGTGGCCGCCGTGATGGTGTCTCCGGTCGAGATGGTCAGGTCGAATTTGACGCCGTGCTGGAAGTTCATCGAGTACCAGCTGGACTCCAGGCGCTTACTCACGGCCTCATAGTCGGTCAGCGAACCTGCGCCGGCCTGGCTCAGCACCTGCTTCATCATCGTCTGCGTGCCCTTCTGGTCAAGAATGCTCCACAGCGGTTGATCGTCCACCGCCTTCATCGCGTCCATCATCGGGACGTTGCTGAGAAGGTTGGTGGTCACGCCGTCGCGCGCATCCAGAGCCTTGCCCACCGAATCAGAGTCGCCAAAGACCATCGTCGAGGGATCAACGAAGCAAACCACCATGCCGGTCTTGGCCAGCGGCCATACCTTATTGGTGCGCACCAATGTCGCCTTCAGCTTCTGCTTGCGGAAGTTGGCTACAATGTCCGTCACCGAGAACTGACCCTGGGCAACGCTGACGGTGCTCAGTTGTTCGCTGTCCGCCTTGGGGCGAAAGAGAGCGAAGGCCAACTGCTCCACATCGTGGTTCTCGTTCAGACCGGACTTTTTCAGCGCATCTTCGAAGCGCTTCAGATCGGGCGGCATCACCCGGTCGCGCAAGTCCATGGCCGAGGTGGAATTCTCCATGGCATGGTAATCGATGGCCACCAACTGCTGCACGTCATGTGGAATGGATGTGCGGGCATCGGTGGACAACTGTGCCGCCGGCGCCAAAGCAGCCGCGGCAAACAAAATAGCCGGTATTGATAATTTCAAAAAAGCCTTCAACAAATTCATCCTCCACAGTTGCGGCGGTTCAAGAATCCATGGCCGGGAAGCCAGCTGCAAATCCGGGAGCCATTCCCTGCCTCTATGGTCAAAAACGCCGTTCCTATTCAGTTTCCATTTTACCTGTTGGACTCAGGAGTGATGCGCAATTCGCCGCTCATGCTTCTCCCGGCCAAGCCAAAGGAGCCGTAAGCCGCCGCTCCAGTATTTTGGTTTCTGCATCGAACCCACTCAATAGACGCATCCAATCGCTATCCCGCTCACAGGCGGCTTCAGGAATCAGGCCGACGACCTCGCCCTCCACAGGCGTGGCCTTGAAGCGCAAAGCCAGCGCGCAGACAGCTCGATAGACCTGAGAGATTGGCGTTACCCCGAAGTCGGTAATGTTCAAAGAGAGCTGCGTGCGGCCGTGAACCAGCAAGCCCAGGGCCTTCACACCCTTGAGCCCGCCGGAATCGGCGCGAATCTCACGCGCGATGGCGCGCACCATCGCAACGTCCGCGGATTCGAAATAGAGGTTGTAGGCCACCAGAAACTTGCGTGCGGCAACCGCGCAGGCGCCCGCCGTAGGATGCAGGTTGGGTCCGCCTATGTCCGGCCTGCGCGAGGATTCCTTGGCAACGGCTTCGCGCAATCCCTCGAACTGCCCCCGCCGCACTTCTTCCAGATTCGCCCGGTCGGGCCGGGCCGCTGCCGCCTCGTAAAAGAAGATCGGAACATTGTAGCGGCGCCAAATCTCCAGCCCTGCCTGACGCGCCAGCATTACGCACTGCTCCAGCTTGATTCCCGAGACGGGCACAAAGGGAATTACGTCCACCGCGCCAATACGTGGGTAAACCCCCCGCTGACGGGTCAGATCAATCAGCTCCGCGGCCTTGCCCGCGCCACGCACCGCCGACTCCACCACCGCCGCCGGATCGCCGGCAATCGTCACCACCGAGCGATTGTGAGCCGCGTCCATCGTCCAATCCAGCAGCCGCACCCCCTCGACTCGCATCGCGGCCACGATCGCCTCGACCCGCCGGGCATCCGTGCCCTCGCTGAAGTTCGGAACACACTCCACTACCGCTCCGCTCATGATTCCTTTCAGTCCAGCAACAAAGGCTACTTCCAGAAGGTATAGCCCAACTGCATCTGAATGCTTGCATTGACGCCCGGATTGTGGTCGCCCAGCGAGGCCGAAGAGATATGCACCGCGTTCACCCCCACGTCAATCGAGCGTTTGGCGCGGGTGAAGTAGTGAAAACCAAGGCCGCCCTGCGGCGAAAAGTTCCATACACTGGTTCCGCCATCCAAGGTGTACGGTTGTCCGCCGATCGTCTGCGACTCCATGTAATTCGGCGGAAACTTGTGGGTGGTATAGATCAGTCCGCCCGCGGCCTGGAACCAGGGTTGAAAGCGTCGCGACCGGGTAAGAAAATTCCAGCGGAAGATCACCGGAGTCAGGCTGACGCCGCGGAAGGTGCCGCCGCCATACTGCAAGTTGCAGGGTTCCACCGTCCCGCTTTCCGTGCAAGTGGTCGCTTTCGTGTATGGAGCAGGCGTGTAAGCCTGCCACAGAGGCATGATGTTGCTGCCAAACTCGAATTGCCCGGAGAAAACTCCTGCATGGACAACCGGCGACAGCGGCTTGGCCATCTGGATGCCAGCCCAGAAAAATTTGTAATCCGAGCGGTCGCCCACGCCGGTGCCATAGTTGATGAACGGACCGAACTCTAAGCTCTTGTTCTGTCGTACCTGAGCCACTGGGTTATAGTCTGTCGGAGCGGTTGCGGCGCCGCTAGAAGTTACTGCGGATGCGGTCGCGGCGTCATCCGGTCTTTCAGCGGCGGCAATCAGGCTGTTCGCCATCAAAACAAACGCAAAAAAACTTGCTGCTCGATTCAATGTTCTTCCCTTCCAATGTGCAATCTTTTGCTTCTCCACAAAAAGGCCGCCACAACCGGGCGGCCTTTCCAGCGCCTTCCGGCATTCGTTTAGCCTGACGCCGCTTCCATCTGATCGGCGTCCATGTCGAAGTTCGAGTAGACGTTTTGCGTATCGTCGCAATCCTCCAGAACCTCGAGCAGGCGGATCATCTGATTGGCCTCTTTGCCCTCCAGCTTGGTGTAGGTCGAGGCCACCATCGTCACCTCGCTCATCACTGTCTGAATGCCGGCAGCCTTCACCGCCGCGGCAACCGCCTCATGCGCCCCCGGTTCGGTAATGACCTCCCAGGTTTCGCCCTCGTCGTTCAGGTCTTCGCCGCCGTGTTCGAGAACGATGTCCATCAGTTGCTCTTCAGTGGCCGCATCCTTCTCGACGGCGATCAGCCCCTTCTTCGAAAACATGAAGCGAACCGAGCCGCTCTCGCCCAGATTGCCGCCGTTCTTCGAGAAAGCATGGCGAATCTCGCTCACCGCCCGGTTGCGGTTGTCCGTCAGCACATCAACGATAACGGCGACGCCGCCCGGGCCGTAGCCCTCGAAGGTGATCTCCTCGTAGTTGACCCCTTCCAGTTCGCCGGTGCCGCGTAAGATGGCGCGCTTGATGTTGTCCTGCGGCATATTTTCGGCCTTGGCCGCGGCAACCGCGGTGCGCAGCCGGGCATTGGTCTCCGGATTGCCGCCGCCTTTTGCGGCCACCGCGATTTCCTTCAACAGGCGGGTGAATATCTTGCCGCGCTTGGCATCCAGCGCGCCCTTCTTGTGCTTGATTGTCGCCCACTTTGAATGGCCGGACATGGGAACCTCAGAGAGTGTGAAAGATGGCGGCGCAGACACGCGCCCAACCCTGTGAGTATACCATCGGCGGCCTTGCCAATTCGCTGTGTTTTCCAGCGGATCTCTCCAGAAAGCCGGTACAGCAAAAACAAAAGGAAAAGGAGTACCCGCTTGCCCCACCCTCGCCGAGCCGGGTGCCGGCCGTTCCACCGCCGTGCCCCATCCTTGGCACGTACTTGTTTTGGTGCCCTGGCTGGGAAACCGCGAACCCCGTGGCCCGCAGGCCGGTTACTCTAACTCCAGATTCTAGGAGCCTCCTGTCTGCTCCCGAAAGAATTTATAATGACTTAGCCATGACCAACGACAATCCGGAAAGCCAAGCCGCCGTAACTCCCTCCAACTTCCTCCGCGAGATCATCGCCGAGGACGTCCGCACCAAAAAGTACGGCGACGCCGTCGTCCAGACCCGCTTTCCTCCCGAGCCTAATGGCTACCTGCACATCGGCCACGCAAAGGCCATCTGCATCGACTTCGGCCTCGCCGACGACTTCGGCGGCAAGACAAACCTGCGCTTCGACGACACCAATCCAGAAAAAGAGGAGCAGGAGTACGTCGATTCCATCATGGCCGACGTTCGCTGGCTCGGCTTCGATTGGGAGCGCCTCTGCTACGCCTCCGACTACTTCCCCCAGCTCTACGAGTGGGCCATCCAGCTCGTCAAGGCTGGCAAGGCCTACGTCGATGACCTCACCGCCGATGAGATTCGCCAGCATCGCGGCACGTTGACCGAACCGGGCAAGGACTCGCCCTATCGCACGCGCTCCGTCGAAGAAAATCTCGACCTCTTCACCCGCATGAAGGCCGGAGAATTCCCCGACGGCAGCCGCGTCTTGCGCGCCAAGATCGACATGACTTCGCCGAATCTGAATATGCGCGATCCGGTGATGTACCGCATCCTGCACGCCGAGCACCATCGCACCGGCGACGAGTGGTGCATCTATCCGATGTACGACTACGCCCACGGCCAGTCGGATTCCCTCGAGCGCGTCACGCACTCCATGTGTACTCTGGAGTTCACCGACCACCAGCCACTCTACCGCTGGTATATCGAGCAGCTCGGCATCTTTCCCACCCAGCAAATTGAATTCGACCGTCTCAACATCACCTACACGATGCTCAGCAAGCGCAAGCTGCTCCAGCTTGTGCAGGAAAAGCGCGTCAGCGGCTGGGACGATCCTCGCATGCCCACTCTGTGCGGCATCCGCCGCCTCGGCTTCACCCCTGAAGCCATCCGCGCTTTCGTCGCCGCCTCAGGTGTCTCGCGCACCAATGGGTCAACAGACATCGAGATGCTCCAGCACTTCCAACGCGACGACCTCAACCGCCGCGCCAGCCGCGCCATGGCCGTCTTGCATCCGCTCAAACTCGTCATCGACAACTACCCCGAAGGCGAGGAGTTTGTCGAAGTAGCCAACAACCCCGAAGACCCCAGCGCCGGAACGCGCCAGGTCCCCTTTTCCCGCGAGGTCTACATCGAGCAGGACGACTTCCGCGAGATTCCTCCGCCCAAGTACTATCGGCTCTCTCCAGGCAAAGAGGTCCGTCTGCGCAACGCTTACTTTGTCACCGCCCACAGCGTGGTCAAAGACGATGCTGGCAACATCGTCGAGGTCCATTGCACCTACGACCCGGCCAGCCGAGGCGGCAACTCGCCCGACGGCCGCAAGGTCAAGTCCACCATGCACTGGGTCTCCGCCGCCCACGCCATCGGCGCCGAAATCCGTCTCTTCGACAAACTCTTCGCCAAGGCCGATCCCTACGATTTAGAAGAAGGCCAGGACGTACTCGACAACCTCAATCCCAACTCGCTTGAAGTGTTGACTACCGCCAAGCTGGAGCCATCGTTGGCCAATGCAAAAACCGGCGACCGCTTCCAATTCGAGCGCGTAGGATATTTTTGTGTCGATCCTGACTCCGCGCCCGGCAAGCTGGTTTTCAACCGCACCCTCCCGCTGAAAGACGCCTGGGCGAAGATCGAAAAGAAGTCTGGAGGATAGCTCTGGTGATCTTGCCCGATTTTTTTAATAATGCAGACACATCCGTCAGGGTTGCACTCATCGCAGCATTCGCCGCGCTTGCAACCAGTCTGATAACTGTGGGCCACTCATTATTTGGAGCACCACTCAAATATTGGCTTGAAAAGAGAGCACTCCGAAACAAGCTCTCAACAGAATATGAGTATGAGCAGCGCAAAAACCTCCGCGAATTAATTGGAAAGTATCAAGGGCGAATGCTTGAAGCAGCCGAAACACTGAACCATCGGTTGTGGAACCTCTACGAAAATCAAGATAAAGGGTGGCTTGACGTGCAGGGGGATTACAGGAACAGCGGCTATTACCATTCTTCGTCTGTTTATAGATTCTTGGGCTTCTATGCACTTGCCCGCAGATTTGAGTCTGAGGCAGTTCTTATTGACTCACGAATTGCAGAAAATAGGGACCTCGATTTTGTGAAATTTGTAAAGGCCTTTGCCTGGGCCGTCTGCGATGTAGCGCTATTCGACAATGTTGACTATGACTCCAAGGATGCTACAGATCATTTCTTTCGTGACCATCTACGTGAAATATGTGACTCGTGCATAGTCAACGAAAGATTTCTCGGACACAAAGACCTGCAATCAGTTCTCCTCGGAAACACTGATTTTCATACTGTGTTCCGGTTTTTCGACGGGTTGAAGAGGAACGAGCCTCGACTTCGATGGGACCGATTGGTTGCAGTCCATCTCTTGGTTTTGGCCTTCATTAACAGCTTCGGTTATGACATGCAAGAATCGATCCCAAAGCAGTTCGTTTGCGTGGCGCAACAAGCGAACAATCTTCAGATACTTCGAAATCTTGCTGCATGGTTAACGAAGTTGGGTTTACAGCAGAATAAATCGGCCAAACTCATCTCGAAGGCAGTCGAAATGGTCATCAAAGGGTAACCCTGCATTCGCGAAATAACAATTGCGTGTAGTCACCTCGTTTTCGAGATTTGGGAAGGCACGACCCCCCACTGGCTAAATCCGTGTAATCTGCGGCAGGGCGTCGAAGTGCGCGTCGCGGGCGTATAAAACCAGCGAATGCTGCAAAACGAGGGCGGCGATCCACATATCGTTCGTGGGGATCGGCGTACCCTGCTTGCGGAGTTGCCGGTAGACGTTTGCGTAGTGGTGCGTGGTCTGATCGTCTGCGTAGAGAATGGCGACACCCGGCTTGAGAAGAAACCTGCCGAGGGCTGCCTCGTTGCGCGCCCCCTGGCTGCCCACAGCAAATCCGGCGCGCAGTTCTCCCACCACGATGAACGGCAGCCAGACTTCTTCGGCTAGCTCCACGGCTTCGATCACAGAAGGCTCGCCCCGGCAAAGGTCGGTGTAGCGGCTGGTGTCCAGGGCGAGCCTCATACGGCGGCCCCGCTCCGCAGATGGCTCCGGCGCGCCGATGCCGTCACCGCCACATCTCCTCGTCAACGGTGTCTTGCGCCGCCAGGGCGCGTTCAAAGGCGGGATCGTTTCTCCAGCTTCCGGCAATATCGCTCAGATCGCGCTGGCGACTACAGGTTTGGCCCAGGCCGAATCCGCGAGCCAGAGCCTTGATTGCCACTTCATTCAGGCTCTTGCCCTGCTCCCGGGCCGAATCCCGGAGAGCGGCATCTAGATAGTTCGGTATATTGCGAATCGTATACTGCATACAGATATTCTAGGCATTGCAGGCATTCATTGCAAGCGCATGATTCTCGCCGCGTGATGTCCCCCATTGAAGCGATGCAAAGCAGAAGTTTTCACCGGCCACCCCAGCTCCCGCTCCTGAGCCCCGGAATTCCTCTCAGTCGCCGACCGCCAACGCCTTCCCTTGCGCGAAGAACTCCCGCAGCTTCTCCGTCGAGTACGAAGTCTGCCCCAGCGCTTCCTCGATCCATTCCGGAAGCTCAGGAGCGAGAAAAGTAATTTCGCGTCCCAGAAACGATGCAATCAGCTTCGGCGTCATTTTGTATGCGGAGTTGTCGTATAGATCGAGGAGATCGATTGTCTTTCCCAACTCGTCCAGCACACGGGGAAGATTGCCAAGGCTCGTTGAGCGTATCTTTCGAACTGTATCTTCTGAGCCGCTATGTCCGCCCAGATCAGCTCTGTTCGCCACCCTGTCGATGGATGTGTCAATGCAATCAACACAGACATAACGGAATCTCACCACAAACCCGGCATCGTGGGCCAGCTTCATCTGATCAATGACGACTGTGCTGCGCAGAGTTGTTTCGGTCGCAAAGTTCTTGCACGCCGCGATGTGATCCTGAATGAACTTTTCACAGATCGGCCCGACAATCGCTCGAATCGACTTGGGAATGCCGACGTAAGAGCCACCGTTCAATTGAGCCGCATGGTCGTCCGCATTGAAATAATCGCAGCCGAATTGGCTTCCGGGGAACGCACTTGTCTTTCCACTGCCGGCGGGTCCGGCCACCACGTACATGATCGGCATCCGCTATCCCCCGAAATCCCGATCCGCGCCGGGCTGCATATCCGCCGGGAGTTCCTTCTTCAAGCGGTTGCCATCCTTATCGACGATGCCCAAGGCTTCCAATCTCTCGCACGAACGGCGGATGCGCCTTGCGCCCTCTTCACGCACACGCCTATCGATGGCTTCCTGCTCGGCCAGAAACTCCGCCGAGTACGTCTTTTTTACATAGGCAGCTTTGGGGGCTTCCACGGCGCTTTCGTCCGGCTTCCGAACCACGGCTTCAATTGCCATCACGCCCTCCTGTTTTCTGAATTCTAGTCCTGATCCGGCGTGAATGAAAGATCACCGTTGCCGGGTCTCCCAAATCTCGCCTCCGAGAACTGGGATTCCCGCAACACTCCCCGCGGGCGAGTGGGGAGAGAACGACGAACTTCAACCCGCAGACGTACGCTGCCGCGATACTGTTTGCAGATAATTACCGCTCGTCCGTGCATACTGACAAGCAGAAGAGGTAAGCGATGGAATGCAACCACAACCAGAGCACCGGGCTTTTACTGACCACTGACCACTGTTCACTGACCACTGGCACCCCCCCTCCCCCCCTATATTTATTTTGGGAAAACCTGTAGGTAATTTTCTCGATAACACCATATAAAGCCGAATCACATCGTAACCAACCCGGAATCAATAATTTCCGCAACGTTTGTTCAGGCCGCAAGGACACTACGGAAAAACTTGGTAACCAGCACAATCGGCAAAGAACTTGTTCTGAGCTTCCTTAAACCAGATTCAGTTGCGGCTTGTAGTGGCTCTCCACGTAGTGATCAAGGATCTGCTTGAACTCGGCGACAATCGTATCGCCTTTCAGAGTGGTGTAGAGTTTGCCGTCCACATAGACCGGCGCTTTTGGCTCTTCAAAGGTTCCCGGCAAACTGATTCCCAGATTGGCGTGCTTGGATTCGCCCGGTCCGTTGACGATGCATCCCATCACGGCCAGCTTCAACTCCTCAACTCCGGGATATATTTTCCGCCACTCCGGCATTGAGGTACGCAGATAACTCTGAATCTGCTCGGCTAACTCCTGGAAGTAAGTGCTGGTTGTGCGCCCGCAACCTGGACAACTTGTAACTTGTGGCATAAAGCTGCGAATTCCGAGCGACTGCAAGACCTGCTGCGCGGCCAGGACTTCTTCGGTCCGGTCTCCGCCTGGCTTCGGCGTCAGGCTCACGCGGATCGTGTCGCCGATGCCAGCCAACAGCAGCGGCGCAAGCGCTGCCGTCGAGGCAATCAGCCCCTTCGCGCCCATGCCGGCCTCGGTCAGCCCCAGATGCAGTGGATACTCACAGCGGGCAGCCAGATTGGTATACACATCAATCAGGTCGCGCACCCCGCTCACCTTGGCCGACAAGATGATCTGGTTGCGCCCCAGCCCGTAGCGCTCGGCGGCGGCCGCTGCTTCCAGCGCGCTCACCACCATCGCCTCCATCATCACCTCGCGCGCTGGCAAGGGCTGCGGCTGACGGCTGTTCTCGTCCATCATTCGCGTCAGCAGAGATTGGTCCAGCGAGCCCCAGTTCACGCCGATGCGCACCGGCTTCTGGTACTCGACAGCGGCTTCGATCATGATGCGGAAGTTGTCGTCGTCGCGGCGTCCAATCGATACGTTTCCAGGATTGATCCGGTATTTTGCCAGCGTCCTCGCCGTCGCGGGAAATTTCTTCAGCAGCAAGTGGCCGTTATAGTGGAAGTCGCCCACAATCGGCACGCGCAGGCCGCGCTTGTCCAGCCCGTCAACGATATGCGGAACAGCCGCCGCGGCCTCATCGTTGTTCACCGTGACGCGCACAATCTCCGAGCCGGCCAGCGCCAGCGCCGCAACCTGTTCGATTGTGCCCGCTACGTCCGCAGTGTCGGTGTTGGTCATCGACTGCACGACGACCGGAACCTCCCAGCCCACGCTAACTTGACCGATTTTGACCGTGCCTGTTTTCCTGCGCCGAATCTCCGCCATGCTTCTAGTTTACCTCTGCGCCGCAGAGCCGCCAATCTACTGCTTGTTCACGTCAACGTAATAAAGATCTGTCGCCACCTGAAACTCATCCTTGGTCAAAGGCGTCCGCATGCACTGCCACTTGGTCGTCGGATGAATGATCAGCCAATGCTCCAGTTTGCCCACACGCACCGGCATCGCGAAGTCTTCTTCATCCGCGCGCCACTTATACATCACCATGCCTGGAGCCTCGCCGAAGAGCAGCTCCAGCCGCGGAATATCCTTGTGCCAGAGATACTGATTGAAAATCGGAGTCAGGTTCATGCCGGTCTGCTGGTTGAAGTAACTCACCACATCTTCGGTCATGATGTTCTGATACTTGAAATGCTGATAGAAGCCATGCAGCAGCGCCCACCATTTGGCATCGTCGTTCACCACGCTGCGTAAGGTGTTAATCATCAGCGCGCCTTTGAAGTACTGGTCCTGCGTGGGCTCGGCATTCACGCCGCGCTCTTCGATAATGGGCCCCTGATTCTTGACCTTGGACTTATCGCCGTTCAGGTACTTGATCGCATCGTCCTTGCCCCAGCGGTATTCCACGTAGAGGCTTTCCAAATATGTCGTCCACCCCTCGTGAATCCACATATCCGATGGATCGGCTGCCGTAATGCTGTTGCCGAACCACTCATGGCCGCTTTCGTGGATGATGATGAAGTCAAAGCGCATGCTGATTCCTACGCCTGTCCAGTCGCGGCCCATGTAGCCGTTCTTGAAGCCATTCCCGTACGCCACCGCGCTCTGATGTTCCATGCCCAAGTAAGGTACTTCGATCAGCTTGTATCCATCTTTCACAAAGGGATACTCGCCGAAGTAATGCTGATAAGCCTCCAGCATTCCCCTGGCCTGCGCAAACTGGACTTTCGCTTTCTCCAAATCCTCTGGTAATACATAGAAATCCATCGGCAAATCATCGAGTTGATCGGCAAAGTGAACATAACTCCCGATATTCACAGAAACATCATAGTTATTGATCGGATAACTGACGTGCCAGTCCCAGCGCGTATAGCCGTCACCCAGATCAGTCTTGCCAACAAACTTGCCGTTCGAGGCATCCACTAAGTCACTGGGTATCGCGACGCTGATGTCCATGCTCTCGACCTCATCGCGCCACTGATCTTTGTTCGGCCACCAAACGCTCGCGCCGTCGCCCTCGCAGGCTGTGTTGATCCAGACGCGGCCGGCAGGGTCTTTCTTGAAGGTCATGCCGCCGAAGCGGCCGATCTCCTCCGGATGGCCGAAGTAATAAAAGTCAATAGAGTAGATACGACCTGTGCGCAACGTTTGCGGAAAATTAACGAAGACCGCGCCCGACTCCCGTTCATACTTGAGCGGCGTCGAACCCAGAAGTATCTTGTCGATATTGAGCGTCTCGCGCAAGTCGAGCTGAATGCGATTTCCATCGGCGAGCATCCTGAAGCGAATCGTGTTCTTGCCACTGACTAACTGCTTCTCCGGATCGACGCGGATATCGAGGTGGTAATAGAGCAGGTCGTTGTTGGCGCGATAAGGTCCGTATGCGCCGCGCAGCATCTCGGCACGCGTAGGCGCGGGAGGCTCCGCGTCGCTCGACTGTGCGCTGGGTTTGGATGCAGCGGCTGTTACCGCAGGCGTAACTGTCTGGCTCGTCGCTGGCTGCGCGGTTTGGGCAGAGATAGTTCCGACGACAAGAAGCAGCGGCAGCCACGCAATAGATCGAAGGGCAAAAAATCGCATGGAGGTATCCTAACGCCGGCGGCAAAGCTCACGCATCAATTCCGCTCAGCTTGATCAGCAGCCGTTCCAGCGCCCATTCGGGCAGCAGTCGTTTAAGCAGCAGGCCGGCCCGTGCGTCTCTACCGTAAACGTTGCGCAGCTTCGGGTGCGAAGTGTCGAGGATCGCCGCAATCCCGTCGGCGACAATCTCCGGGTTGGCCCTTGGCTTGCTGGTTTTCAAGCGCTCCAGCAAGCGCGCCACGCGGGCTGCATTGGGTGAGTGCGCGTCTTCAGTACCTTTGGAGAGATTGGCGTTGCGGCTCCAGATGTCGGTCTCGAACGATCCTGGCTCGACCAGCGCCACCTGAATTCCCAGCGGCTTCATCTCAAGTCGCAGAGTCTCCGCCCATCCCTCCAGCGCAAACTTCGAGGCCACGTAGCTGCCCGTACCCGGCAAGCCCATACGCCCGGAGATAGACGAAACCATCACGATATGACCAAAACCCTGCCGCCGAAATTGGGGCAGAAGCGCTCGTGTCACCGCCGCCGCGCCAAAGAAGTTGGTGTCGAACTGCTTGCGCAGCTCCGCGTCGGAAACATCGTCGGCAAATCCGGCCATCGCAAAGCCCGCGTTGTTGACCAGCGCATCGAGCGGCAATGGGCGCTCGGCCATCTGCGTGGCGATTGTGGCTACGTGACCGGCGTTGGTCACGTCCAACGCCAGAAACTCAATGCTGCCCAGCACGCCTGCCGCCCGCGCGGCGACTTCCAGATTTCCGCGCCGGTCGAGGTCGCGCATGGTGGCCAGTACTTGCCAGCCACGCTTGGCCAGCGTGACGGCTGTAAGCAGCCCAAAGCCGCTCGATGCTCCGGTAATGAGTGCTGTTTTTTCCAGAAATGCTCCCTTATAAGCAAGCGGGCGAGCGCAGAACGCTCGCCCCTGCCCAATTGGAGTGCGGACCGTGTAGATTACTTGTTGGATTCAGCCTTGGCGGCGTCGACGGCCAGGCCCAGTTCGCGTTCTGCATCGCGCAGATACTGTTCGGCCTTGGCGCCATGGCCGAGCATATCATAGTGGTTGGCTGCACGGGCGCGCTCCATTTCGTGAATGGATTCGATTACGTGCTTGTGAACTGCGTCCAGATCGTGCCAGTCGCGTACCTGAGCTGACAGAACTGCACCAGCTGCGAATGCAAGGGTAAGAGCGAGAGTAGCAAAAATCTTCTTCATCTTCGTCATTCTCCATTCTGAATTCGTTTCGGGCTTTGAACCCTCAACTACAATACAGGAACACACAAAGCACTGAAAAGTCTCGTTTTCTCGACAACGTGACAATAAAAATAATTTCATAGCCCCGCTAAATCAATTCCACACCCCAGAGATCGTGCAGATGCAGCACGCCTTCGACCTTGTTCTCCGCGCCCACCACCACCAGCGAAGTAATCTTCCGCTCTTCAAGAATCGCCAGCGCCGTTGCGGCTAGTTCATGTGCGGCAATCGTGCGCGGATGGGCGTTCATCGCTTCGCCAGCCGTCTTGCTCAGCGCCGCGCCGCCTTCGCGCTCGAGCAGTCTACGTAAGTCGCCGTCGCTGATGACACCGCGCAAACGTCCTTGCTCCTGCACAGTCGTGACGCCCAGCTTCTTCGAGGACATCTCGTAGATCACGTCGGTCATGGGCGTCGAGGGTGCTACCACGGGAACGGAATCGCCCGCGTGCATTAGGTCGCGGACCTTGGCCAGCCGCTTGCCCAGTTTGCCGCCGGGATGCAGCTCGGCAAAATCCTCTGCGCGAAAGCCCTTGCGCAGACTCACCGCAATCGCCAGCGCGTCGCCCAACGCCAGCATCGCTGTGGTCGATGCGGTGGGCGCCAGATTCAGCCCGCAGGCTTCGCGCTCCACGCCGCAATCCAGCGCCACGTCGCTGGCCTGCGCCAAGGTCGAATCCATACGGCAGCAAAAACTGACCAGCGCGTCGCCCTTGCGCTTCAGTGTGGCCAGCAGTCGCAGTATCTCCTCGGTCTCGCCCGAGGCCGACAGAGCCACCACCACGTCGCCCGCCATCAGCACGCCCAGGTCGCCATGCAGCGCCTCGGCGGGATGCAGAAACAGCGCCGGCGAACCGGTCGAGCTGAGCGTGGCAGCGATCTTCTGCGCAATGATTCCGCTCTTCCCCATGCCGGTGACCACGACGCGGCCGCGCTCCTCGCCGCAGCGCAGAATCAACTCGACGGCGCGGTCGAAGCCGGCGGCCATCGGCCCTTCCAGGCGTGCGGCGAGAGCCTCTAGGGCCGCCTCCTCGGTGCGAACCAGAGCCGCTGGAGTCGGTTCTCGATTGCTAGAGTTAGGCTGTGTTCCTTCTTCACTCATCGGTTATTGATGGTAACAGTTCCGGCCCAGACGGTGCGGCCAACTGCCTTCGACTGGCACGCATCACAGATATGGCACGAATAAGTACAGTAACTGTCCGCCGGCAAAGCTGAGTTGATAAGCCTTGTCATTCACCACGGTGTCGCTCCTAACGGTAAATTATTATGGAGGATTAATTTCCCGCTATCTTGTGGGGATTGTTGGACTGTATTGAACTTTGCACAGCGACTTAATAGCGGTGGGGCAGTCCCGAGAGAACCCTTCTCTGGTGCCTGTCAGGGAAATTTATTTAAGGAACCTCTGATTAAGTCATCCACCCGCACTGCACTTGCATCAAATGGTATGTGGGTGGAGATTGCGATGCGCCAGATTACATTTGCCTGCCAGCCGAGTTTTGAAAAGCATGCGCGGCG
>Ga0181520_10002701_pt1 | contig 32434 bp, 19 predicted proteins | sample PEATcosm2014_Bin_29_FD_132451 | JGI IMG/M metagenome (GOLD analysis project Ga0181520, IMG submission 132451) | Peatland microbial communities from MTU Mesocosm Facility, Houghton, MI, USA - PEATcosm2014_Bin02_30_metaG | ecosystem: Environmental > Terrestrial > Soil > Wetlands > Peat | place...
CAATGGAACCAACGAGGTCATTGTCAGCGACCCTTCCTGGATGGCCGGTTTTGGCCCAATCCTAAAAAGTGACGAATATTCCGGTGAAGTATACGACGCACGACGGCAACCGACGGGTTGGGACAGCGCGGGATTTACCAATTCATCCTGGAGTAGCGTGACGACTGGTGGAGAACATACGCCTGTTCTCCAGGCATACCCAGAGGAGACGGTTCAAACCAACCAAATGCTCCCTCCCATCAGCATCACCCAACCACAGCCAGGGCTTTATGTGTTAAATTTTGGCCAGAACATCACGGGTTGGGCGTGTTTGCAAATTTCGAATCAACCTGCCGGGAACCAGATCACCATGAATTTCGGTGAATGTCTGAATACGGACGGAACGGTCTATCAAGGCAACCTCCAGATTGCGGCAACCTCGCCCATGCAGCAGGATACGTATATCTGCAAAGGCGGTGGAGCCGAAACCTGGGAGCCGCGCTTCACTTTTCACGGCTTCCAATATGTGGAAGTACAGGGACTGACGCAGGCGCCGACCACCAACACGGTAACGGCTGTGGTGGTGCATTCGGCATTGCCCGGAGCCGGCTCCTTCCAATGCTCCGATCCTCTCCTCAACCAAATTAACTCCAACATGCTTTGGTCGCTGCGTGACAATTTTCTCGATGGCCCGATGGGCTGTCCGCAGCGCGACGAACGCCAATACTGGTGCGATGGAGGTATTGAGGACATGCGCACAGCGCTGTTCAACCTGGGGGCAGAGAGTTTCTACAGCAAATGGGAGCAGGACATTGCGGATAGCGCAGCCCGGGTGGCTATTCCCGATTGTGCCCAACTTGCCCCGGTGATTGTGTCTGGGGCCGGTGATTCGCAATTCAGTTCCGGCTGGAATGATGTCGTGGTTTTTGTGCCTTATTGGGTTTATCGCACTTATGGCGACACCCGGCTGGCTCAACGTTTCTATACCAACATGGTGGAGCACATGAATTATTATGCAAATAATTCGACCGATTTCATCGGTCCAGTCGGCACTTATGGCGATTGGGAGGCGGTGGATGCTTCAACCCCGTTCCAGTTGATTTCGACCGCCTTTTACGCCCGCTGCGCCAGCATGATGTCAGAAATGGCGCAGGCCTTGGGCAAAACGTCGGATGCGGCGGCGTATGGCTTGCTCTTCACCAATATTTGTTCTGCTTTTCAGTCTGATTATGTCGCCGCCGATGGTACTGTAGGATCGGGGTCGGAAGCCAGTTATGCACTGGCGCTTGATTTCAATCTGCTCACTCCCGCGCAGCGAGTCTTGGTGACGAACAACCTGGCGGCGGCAATCAGCGCCCAGGGCGGCCATCCATCCACAGGTTTTGAAGGCACGCGCCCGCTTTTACCGGCTCTGACCAGTATTGGCCGCAGCGACCTTGCCTATCAAATGGTCGAAAAAACCGATTATCCCTCATGGGGTAACTGGGTCAGCCTCGGCGCCACCACCATGTGGGAGGCCTGGAATGCCGTGACCAGCGGGAGCGTCACCAATGGGTGCTCTCCCTCACTTTCTTTGAACCACTACAATTTAGGCTCCTGTGCGGAATGGTTCTACCGGGATATTCTCGGCATTGACCAACTACAGCCAGGATTTGCAAAGATTCTCATCAGCCCGCAGATGGGCGGCGGCCTGACTTGGGCGCAAGGATCCTACGATTCCATTCAAGGCCCCATCACCTCGGCGTGGCAGTTCACCAACAATATATTTGCGCTGAATGTGACCATTCCGGCCAATACCACGGCGGAAATTCATGTGCCCACCACCAATGCCAGCGCTATCACCGAAAGCGGAGTCGCCGCAGCCAGTTCACCCGGTGTCACCTATGTCGGCATTTCCAACAACGCGGCCGTCTATGCCGTCGGCTCTGGCAATTACATATTTTCATCACCCTTTGCCTTTCCCGTGGCACTCGGGCCGCCAATTGTGACCGGGTCAAACGAGCAGGCCACATTTCCAACCTGGGTGGTGGAATCACCCAATTTGATTGCCGGACAAGTGCCAGGCAGTTATATCGGCAACCCCGAGCTAAGTGCCAGTGGTAATCCTCCTGGCAACCTCGCAAACCTTACCGACGGTTTGCTTGGGATCGGAACTGACTACGCGAGTTGCGGTGGTGACGGCGTCTCTTGCGCGTCCCTTACCTACTCCTGCACCAACGGCGGTTGGAATATAACCAACATCGTGGTTTATACCGGCTGGTCGGATTATGGCCGGGCCGGGCAATTCTATAATATCAGCTATTCGAGCCTGTGGAATACCAACACGTTTATTCCGTTGGCAAGTGTTGTTTACAACCCGAGCTTCAACACCGGAACAACTTGGGCCACCCGTGTGGCGATATCACCCCCAACTGGCCAGACAGTGCTCGCCAGCAATGTTGCCGCCGTGACCTTTGACTTCACCCCTCAAGGAACTCAGGATTATGGTTGGTCCGCCTATACCGAGATCGTTTTCCAGGGCGCCAACGCGCCTTCGGCGATTGTGAATCCGCTGGTGCTCGCGCCACCCGTCTTTTCAGGTGGCAACCTGATCGTCGCCGGCACGGGTGGCACGCCGAACGGCAGCTACACCTGGCTGACCACGACCAACCTGTCGAGCCCGATCCTCTGGACGACGAACAGCACCGGGACACTGGACGCCACGGGTGCTTTCTCAAACGCCATTCCGGTTAGCGCCACCACTCACGCCAGGTTCTTCCGGTTGAGGCTGCCGTAAGGTCAGCCTGAAATGAAATACTTGGGCATTTGATTGGAAAATATACCGGCTTAAATAGGCTTAAGTTTCCCTGGCCGTTGCAGTAAAATGAAAATAATTGGATTAAACATGACCTTGGTTTGGCAAGGTGTATGCCCAAACTATAAAATGTAGATAAACTGATTAACTTATGCAAAAAACTATTGAAGCCGCGGCTGATGAATGGAATCCCTTCGTTAAGCTGGTCGGTGTATACGCGCGCGCTGTTTTGTTTGCCAAACGCCGGCTCATTGTCTTCGGTTCCGTTGTCCTATGGTCTCAAATGACCGCATTCGGGGCCGATGATCCGGCACCGATGTTCAGCGGTATTCAGCCGCATGCTTTCCGGGTAATTTTAACGGCGAAAGATTCGGACGCACGTTTGACCGGGCAGGGGACCACGCCCATCGGCCAAACCGCCGACAGCTCCATCGCCACGGTTTTTATTGATCCAGCCAGGCAATTCCAGACGGTTTTGGGTTTCGGCGGCGCTTTCACCGAGGCGGCGGCCGTTACCTGGCAGAAAATGAGCCCCACCAATCAGCAGGCCATCATTAACGCCTATTTTAATCCGCTCACGGGCCACGGTTACACCCTTTGCCGGACGCACATCAACAGTTGTGATTTTTCCGAGAGCAACTATGCGTATGACGAAGTGGCGGGGGACACGGAGTTAAAACATTTCTCCATCGAGCGGGATCAAAAGGCGTTGCTGCCAATGATCAAAGCGGCTTTGGCTGCCAGCAAAACGCCCTTCAAGCTGTTCGCCACGCCCTGGAGTCCGCCCGCCTGGATGAAGACCAATGGCGAGATGAACCATGGCGGCAAATTAAAACCGGAAGATCGCGTGGCTTGGGCCAATTACTTTGTGCGGTATATTCAAGCGTACAAGAAAGAGGGAGTAAACCTCTGGGGCCTGACCATGCAAAACGAACCGGAGGCCAACAGCGGCTGGGATAATTGTCTGTACACACCGGCGGAGCAGCGGGATTTCATCCGGGATTACCTTGGGCCGACGCTGAAGCGGGCTCATTTGCAAAATGTGAATATTATGACCTGGGATCACAACCGGGATGACATGGTGGAATATGCCGATGTGATGTATTCGGACCCGGTGGCGAGCCGTTATGTTTGGGGCACGGCGTATCATTGGTATTCGGACGGGGCATTCCAGAACATGGCGATGCATCATGATGCGTGGCCGAAAAAGCCGTTGCTGCTGACCGAAGCCTGCCAGGACTGGGGGCCGCACATTGGTGACTGGGGGATGGGGGAGCGGTATGCTTCGTCCATTATCAACGATTTGAACCGGTGGTCGGTGGGCTGGGTGGACTGGAATCTGGTGCTGGATGAAAAGGGGGGGCCGAATCACGCGAACAATTTTTGCAGCGCGCCGATCATCGCCGATACGAAGAACGACCGGCTGCTCTTCCAAAGCACATATTATTACATGGGACATTTCGCGCGCTTCATACGACCCGGGGCGAAACGGATATTATGTTCCTCATCGCAGGGTAATCTTGAAGCGACGGCATGTGTCAACACTGACGGGACCGTGGCGGTGGTGGTCATGAACCGAAACGATTCCCCGGCAAAATTTAACCTGAAAAGTTTGAATACCGCGAGTCCGGTCACACTGCCAGCCCACGCCATTGCGACTTATTTGCTGAAGGCCCAGGATTTGTAACCATTTGACCATGACTTAAGCCATGCGGCATCACGCAAACATTTTTTAAAACTGGCCGAAACCTCAAAAACGGAATATCGTAGCCATCGCCGCAAGCTTGTTTAACAATCAAAGCGCCAGCTCCCAAAGCTGCCAACCATCCTGAAACAAAATGCAGCAGTGTGTGATTAAATCAACCGCCTTCCTGGCTGGCTGCCTGCTCACGGCTTTTGCCACGACCTGCCACGCGGCTATTGTCCAAACCACGCAATATGGTCTCGGGATGAACGCCTTTGATACAGCTATTGCGGTCAACCTCATTCAGGTTGGCCAAAGCTCGCTGGCGAGTGTGACGACCAGCACCGGGCCAACGCTTTTTACCACCGCCGGGCTTAACGACGGCAGTGCGGCTGGCAATAACAATCTGACCTATTATGATGGATCTGCTGTTCCGGTCACGATCACCTTTAACCTTGCTGCCAGCTACGACATTACCAGCATCCAGGCCATCACCGGCTGGACGAATGCCAACCTTGGAGACCATAGCTTTCAACTCCTGCTCTCGGTGATTGCCGTGCCGTTTAACAATTATGGCACCTTTACCGCCTCCACCAGCATCAATGGCGGAAACAACTCCATCCTGGATACCTTGACCAGCAGTTCGGGACTCATCGCCAGCGGAGTGACGGGCATCCAGTTTATTTTCATGACGCCCCCCAATGATTCCAACGGCACTGTGATTCGTGAACTTCAAGTTTTCGGAACGGCTGCCACCAGCAGTTCCCAGCCATGCCCTTATCGCATCGAGGCGGTCGGTGATTCGATTACCGCCGGCTATGAGAACAACCCGAGCTGGACGGTGCCGTTCCAGTTTGGCTACCGCAGCGGACTGATGACCAATCTTGTCGCCAACGGGATGTATTTTCAATTTGTCGGCAACTCGATTGATGAACCTTGGACTGGGACGGATGGAACCGTGACCAACATCCCCAATCCGGATCTGCGTATTGTCGGCCAGGACCACTGCGAAGGGTATTCCGGCGTAAACACTGCATTTATTGCTGGAAATATTGGAGCCTGGCTGGCGGCTGATCAGCCGGACATCACGCTCTTGATGATCGGGATCAATGATATTAGCGAAGGCAGTACCGCCGAACCGACCAGCGCTGAGCTGAACCTTAGCAACACCGTTGCCACGGTCGTGAATCGGAGTCCCAACACCCGTTTGATCGTCGCACAAATCACACCTTACAGCAGCTATACTGCCGCGATCATCAAATATAACAATTACATCGCGAACAACCTCGTTCCTTATTTTGCCGCCCGGGGGAAGAATGTAACCACGGTCAATCAATATACCAACATGTGTGTGCCCGGCACCACCAACATTGACCCCACTGTCTATGCCAACGGCATCAACCACCCAATACCGGCCGCCTATAATCGGATTGCGCAAACGTGGTTTAACGGGATTCAGGCGTTGTCTCTTCCGCCTGCCTCATCGCCATTCGTCAACGAACGCCAATTGAAAGCCAATCTTGTCGTAAACGGAGGTTTTGAGGTGCCGATTGTCCCGGCTAACACGCACAACATCAATCCCACAGGTGCAGGCTGGGCGTTTACGTCGGGCATCAGCGGCGCCGGCTCAGGCATTGACCAGGGCAACGCCTATGGCGCTGGCGGTTCGGCTTCCTTTGATGGCTCGCAACGCGCCTGTCTTCAAAGCTCCGGCAATGGCTCGGTAACGCATCTTTCTCAAGCCGTTACCGGTTTCACGGTCGGCCAATTTTATCAATTGTCCTTCCGGGCAGAAGGGATTGCGTCGTTTGACGGCGCCAACCCGTTCCACGTCAGCCTGATTAACGGTGCCACGACCAATCGGCTGTTTGGCGGCTCAGACCTCGTGCCCGCCACTGGTGGTTACACGCTCTACAGTAGCGCGCCATTTCAAGCGACCAACTCGGTGATGACCCTCGATTTTGCCGACGATGGGTTGAGTGTCAACCTGTATGTCTCCTGGATTGATTCGGTGGCCATTTATCCGGTGCCCGGAAACAGCCTGGTTATTAACGGTGGATTTGAGGCGCCGGTTGAGGCGGCTAATTCGCACAACGTCAGTCCTACAAGCATCGGCTGGGCGTTTACCTCAGGTGTCAGCGGTGCCGGCTCAGGCATTGACAATGGCAACGCCTATGGCGCTGGCGGTTTTATTTCCTTTGATGGTGTGCAGCGGGCCTTTGTCCAAAGTTCCGGCAATGGTTCGGTGACCCACCTTTCCCAGGTTATTTCCAATTTTAACGTCGGCCAATATTATCAATTATCCTTCGCCGCCGAAGGCATTGGGGCATTCACCGGCGCCAACCCGTTCCATGTCAGCATGATTGCCGGCACGACCACCAATCGGTTGTTTGGCGGCGTTGACCTCGTGCCCAGTACCAATGGTTACACCTACTACACCAGCGCACCGTTTCTGGCAACCAACCCGGTGATGACCCTTGATTTTGCGGATGATGGATTGGGCGTCGTCACCCATGTCTCCTGGATTGATGACGTTTCCATCTATGCCCTGCCGGCCAGCATTGCTGGCTCGATGAACCATGCCGGGCAGTTCCAGATTCAATTCATCGGGGACACCAATTTGAGTTATACGGTGGTGGGCACAACCAATTTGTCATTGCCGCTGTCTGCCTGGGACATCATGGGACCAGCCCTGAATCAGGGTGCTAATTCCTTCCTGTTTGCGGACACCACAGCCACAAATTTCATGCAGCGTTTCTACCGGGTGATCCTGCCTTGAACTGTCATGCTTAAATGAATGTCAAAATGATCGCCACGGCATCCTTTACCAGGCTAATAGCCGGTCTTTCTGGAAAGGCTTGTCGGGTCATTGCCTCCGGTGACAATTGTGGTGTGAATCTAGATTGAAAACGTTCGCTGATAAACCACTGCCCCGGCGAGTTCGTAAATTTGTTTTACAAAACTTTTGCATTATTTTCACTTTATGAATGCAGCAATAAAAATCATCCAAACTTTGGTTGTCTGCTCTGTACTGCTGGCGGTGTCGTCCGTCACCACAGCGCAGGGCATTTTATCGCCGGTGGACTTGCGGTGTGCGCTGCGGGTGAATCCGCTGGGCATCGGCGATGTGAATCCCCGGCTGTCATGGCAGTTGCAAAGCACCGGCCAGGTGAGAAGCGCGACCCAAACCGCTTATCAAATCCAGGTCGGCTCAACGTCGGGCGCGGCGGATTTGTGGGACAGCGGGAAAGTTGCCAGTGCGGCGACCGTGGATGTTTTGTATGGCGGTCAGGCTTTGACCAGCGGGGAGAAATGTTACTGGCAGGTGCGGGTGTACGACAACAGCAACCAGGTGTCGGCCTGGAGCGCACCGGCCTATTGGTCCATGGGGTTGTTATCTCCCACGAACTGGACGGCGCAATGGATTGGCTACGATGCCGCCTACAACCTGACGCCGGCACAGGCGACGAACAACGCGCTGTTCAACACCGCGGGATTAAGCTGGATTGGTTATTCGGGGCAAACCGCGCAGGGGGGTGTTTATGAATCTGCCTTGCGGAAGAAAATCATCCTGCCGTCCGGCCAGACCATCACCAACGCCGTCGTGGCACTTTATGCGGACAATTTCTGCAACGTCTATGTCAATGGACAGGAAATGACGAATCTGGCAATGAACAACAGTCATCCCGGAGCTTCGGCGGCGCGCTGGGAAGCCACGGCTTGGATCAATGTGACGCCCTGGCTGCACGCGGGAACCAACGAGTTGGCGCTCGATGGCACGAGCAGCGACAGCCAGGAAGCTGCCAGCGTCATCGGCCAGTTGGTGGTGCAGTTCGCCTCCGGCAGCGTCTCCAACCTGCCAGTGGATACCTCCTGGAAGGCCGCGCAATGGCCGACCGGTGGCTGGACGCAGACCAACTATGACGATTCCGCATGGGCGACGCCCGCCAGTGGCGGCACGCCGTGGGGCGGGAATCCGTCACTCAATGACATTGCGCGGGTTCCTGCGCCCTATTTACGCAAAAATTTTACCATTAACCAGACCGTCACGCGCGCGACAGTTTATGTTACGGCGCTGGGCGCTTATGAACTGCATCTTAATGGCCAGAAAGTCGGCAACGATGTGCTGACGCCGGGTTGGTCGCAATTCCCCAAGCGGGTTTATTACCAGACGTATGACGTGACGGGAATGGTGCAGCCAGGGTCAAATACCGTCAGCGCCATTCTGGGCGACGGCTGGTATGGGAGCGTCATTGGATTTTTTGGCAAACGATTGTTTTACGGTGGAACGCCGCGGTTTCAGGCCCAGTTGGTCCTGCAACTTTCCGACGGCAGCATGCAGACGGTGGTCAGCGACAGTTCGTGGAAGGCCAGTTATGGCCCAATTCAATGGGGGGATTTATTGCTCGGGTCGGAATACGACGCGCGCCAGGAGCTGCCGGGGTGGGACACGACCAATTTCAATGACACCGCCTGGTCGCCGGTGTTGACCGGCCTTGGTGCCACCGTCATTGATTACACAAATGTTACGGCTCTCGTCACGGGGTGGGTGACCAACAACCAGCTCAATTTTGTGGCGAACAACACCACCATGGGCGGTGATCCGGCAGTGGGCACTACGAAAACATTCCAAATCACCTTCACGCTCGGCGGCACGAACCAGACGCTGACGTATGGGGAGAATGCCACGGTGCAGATTGGCGGCGGCGGCTTCCCCTTGACCATCAGTCAGGCGCTCTACGGCAATGCGATCTATTTTCCCGGCCCCAACGGATTGCAAGTGCAGGCCGTCGTCGCAGAACCTGTGCGGTATTTTGAAACGCTGGCGGCCACGAATCTTACCACACCAAGCCCCGGCTGTTACACTTTCGATCTCGGCCAGAACATGGTCGGCTGGGTGCAGTTGAATATCAGCGGCAGTGTTGGCGATCGGATCACCGTGCGCTACGGCGAGATGCTCAATCCCAATGGCACGGTCTATACAGCCAATCTACGGGGCGCGACCGCAACGGACTTTTATATTTTTGGCACCAATGGCGCCGTGACTTACGAGCCGCGATTTACCTTCCACGGCTTCCGTTATGTCGAAGTGCGGGGATTGACCGTGCCGCCGGCCATTAATTCTGTCACGGGCATGGTGGTGAATTCCGATATCACGCCGGTCGGTTCCTTCGCCTGTTCCAGCCCTCTGCTAAACAAGCTTTACACCAATATCATCTGGGGCCAGAAAGGCAATTATCTCGAAGTCCCTACCGACTGTCCGCAGCGCGATGAACGCCTGGGCTGGACCGGTGACGCGCAGGAATTTACCCCGACCGCCGCCTGCAATTTTGACGTCCAGTCTTTCTTTCGCCGCTGGCTGGTCGCCTTGGACGATGATGCTCAAGAATCCGGTGGCGGGATTGACAACGTCGCCCCCCGTACCGTTGGCGGTGTTGGCGGCACTGCGTGGGGTGATGCCTGTTGGATTTGTCCTTACAACATGTATCGCAGCTATGGAGATACCAACATCATCGCGGACCACTACGCCGAGCTGCAACTTTACGGCCAATATCTTACCAACTTCACCTCCAACTTTGTTATGGGTGCCCGGCCGGGTGATGCGGGCGATTGGTTGAATCTGGGTGGGGGCGCCAGCACCGCCGTGATGGGCACTGCCTATTACGCCTATTATGCGCAGGCGATGTCGGAGATGGCCGCCGCCATTGGCCACAGCGCGGATGCGGCCGCCTATGCCACGCTGCATTCCAATATCGTTGCCGCGTTCGCAAATTTTTTCAACGCCGACGGATCGTTTGCGGATGGCAGCAGCCAGACAGGTTACGCGCTGGCCTTCACGTTGAACCTTGTGCCCTCTGCCTTGCGCACGAAGGTTGCACAACAATTTGCCAACAGCATCGCGCAGTTCAACAATCATCCCGCCACGGGTTTCATCGGCTCGCCGCGTTTGTTGCCCGCGCTGCACGCCGCCGGTCGCGACGACCTCGCTTATACTTTGCTGCTGCAGCAAACCTATCCCTCCTGGCTTTATCCAGTCACCCTTGGTTCAACCACGATGTGGGAACGTTGGGACGGGTGGACTCCCGGCGCCGGTTTCGAGACCGTCAGCATGAATTCCTTTAACCACCATACCGCTGGTTCGGTCGGGCAATTTTTATACAGCACCATCGGCGGCATCAATCCCGCCAGCCCCGGTTACGCTAGCGTCCTCATCCAGCCGGTTCCCGGCATCGGGCTGACTTGGGCCAACACCAGCTATAATTCCACGCGCGGCCTGATTTCGACTGCCTGGACCAACACCGGCAGTGCCTTCAATCTCGCCGTGGCAATTCCGGAAAATACGACCGCGCAAGTTTATGTGCCCACCACCAATGCCAGCGCCATCACCGAAAACGGCGTGTCGGCGGCCAGTTCGCCGGGTGTCAGCTATGTTGGCACATCAAACAGTTGCGCCATCTATGCCGTCGGTTCCGGCAATTATATGTTCTCATCGCCTTTCTCGATCTCCGTGGTGCCGTCTGTCGTCATCACCACGACCAACCAGACCGGGTCTGGCAGCGGCACATTTTATCCCAACTGGACCGTCGCGACCAACGGCAGCCTGATTGCCGGCCGGTCTCCCAGCACGGCTCTAGGCAACTTCAGCGAAGAGGCGCCCGGCCGGAAAGTAAGCTCGTTGACGGCTGGCGGCAGTCTGGGGATTGCCCAGATAAGCGGCCCCTATGGCACCACCACCAGCACGAATTATGTGACTTGTGGCAACGGAACCGGTCCGGACGGGAGCAGTGCGGGCAGCACGGTTATTTACACCCTGCCGGTTTCAGTGGATGGCTATGATCTGACCAACATCACGGTTTATGGCGGCTGGAAGGACAATGGCCGGGATCAGCAAGGATACACGGTTTATTATTCCACCGTGGCCGCACCGGCGAATTTTATCTCGCTGGCGGCTGTCTATTTCAACCCGTCGGTGGCCAGCGTCCCATCTGCCACGCGGGTGACGCTGACAGATTCCGCTGGTGTGCTGGCCACCAACGTGGCCGCCGTAAAGTTTGACTTCACCAGCCCAACCACCCCGAATGGCTATTGCGGCTATGCCGCCATCACCATATTCGGGACGGCCAGCATCCCCCCGGCGGTGCCGGCGGTCTTGGGTGTGCCCTTCCAGCCAGGACCGATGGGTTTTGTTATGAACATCGGCAATCTTGTGGCCGGCCGGAACTATATGCTCCAGAGCGCGACCAATCTGGCCGCGGGCGTCTGGACCCCCGAAACCAATTTTGTCGCCGCGCAGTCAACGGCGATATTGACCAACTACACGACCGGTTTCGTGCAGAAATTTTACCGCCTCGTGGCCAATTAATTTGCCAGCTTGCCGGGGCAGAAGGTTAACAAACCAAAAAGTGGCGCTCCAGCCTCCCGACAGCTCACCAATCTGTCTCCCTGTAATCCTTCAAAAACTTTCCCCAGAGGTGCTGGCCCGTGTTGATGCCGGCGATGATCGGATCCACAATGCGCGCGGCGCCGTCCACAATGTCCAGCGGCGGATGGAACCGATGCTCGGCCACCTTGCGCGCGGCGATCTGCGCCGGGTCCTCGTCTGTTACCCAGCCGGTGTCCACGGCGTTCATGTGAATTCCGTCGGCGTGGTAATCCGCCGCCGCCGTGCGCGTCATCATGTTCAGCGCAGCCTTGGCCATGTTGGTGTGCGGATGCCGCGTGGTTTTGAACTTCCGGTAAAACTGCCCTTCCACGGCCGAGACATTGACAATGTGTTTGTCACGTTCCGGCGTCCGCAGCATGAGCGGCTTGAGCCGCGCATTGAGGATGAACGGCGCGATGGCATTGACGAGCTGCACTTCGAGCAGTTCCACCGTGGGCACCTCGGCCATGAGCAGCCGCCAGGAATTGCGGTCGCGCAAATCCACCTGCTGCAAATCCTGATCGAGCCGGCCTTCGGGAAACAGATCCTGCTGCGCCGCGAGTTCATCCGGGAGCATCGGAATTTGCGACAATTCGGCGGCGTGCGTGAGGCCCGCCACCTGCGACATGCGTTGCTGAGCCAGCGCGGCGTTGCCTTCCGGCAGCAAATGATAACCGCGCAAGCCTTCATAGGTGCCCAGCAGATGGCGCGCGGGTTCCGGCAGTTCGTGCAAGGGCCCGTGCTCACGCTCCATCATGTGCGCGTAAAAATCCGGCGGCCGCCGCACCGTCTGGCAGGCGTTGTTGATGATGAAATCCAGCCGCGGATATTTCGTCTGCACGTGACGGCAAAACGCCTCGACGCTCGGGGTGTGGCGCAGGTCCAGGCCAAAAATTTCCAGGCGCTGGCCCCAGTCCTTGAAATCCGGTTCCGCCGCGTAACGCATCGCCGAGTCGCGCGGAAAGCGCGTGGTCACGATGAGTTGCGCCCCGCTGCGGAGCAGCTTGATGCCCGCCTGATAGCCAATTTTCACGCGGCCGCCGGTCAGCAGTGCCACCCGGCCGCGCAGGTCGGCCAGTTCGCTCCGCTTGCGCCAGTTGAGTTCCGCGCAGGCCGGGCAAAGCTGGTCGTAGAAATGATGAATCTGCGCATAATCCTGTTTGCAGACATAACAATTCTGCGGCTCGATGGCTTCGTGAAAATCAGGGTTGTCGCTGACTTCCTCCTGTTGGAAGCCGGACGGGGGAAAAACATTCGGCGTGGTAAAGACCTTTTCACGGCGCAGTTTGCGGATGCCGGTCTCGTTGAGCTTGGAATCATCCCTTTGCTGCCTGGCGGCCTTGCGCTGCTTTACCTTGGCCTTCACGAGGCGGCGGCGCTGGTCCACGTCCGGGCAATACAGATCACCGGCGGCCTTCATCAGGCGCGTGTGTTCGGCATCGGACAGGCCCGCGAGCAGCGCGCGGTCGGTCACCGCCTTTTCGAGCAGCTCAATGGCGGCCTTGAACTGCGCGGGAATCGAATGATGATTTGACGGCGCGGACATTATTCAGCCGTGCAGAATAGCAGTGATTCTGCCGGCGGGCGAATGAAAACGGGGTGTTGGGCATCAAACATTGACCGGCATTGCGACTTGAATTTGGCCGCTCAATTTTAAATACTTAAACGGGTGTACGCTAAATCAGGATTGTGCAAAGTTTGACGTTCAGCGCTGCCCAACCAACAAATATGCCTGTCATCGGAAATTGGTTCTGCCTTCGCTCCCAGCCCAAGCATGAGCACATCGCCGCCGCGCACCTGCGAAAAATGGACGAAGTCGAAGTGTTCCTGCCGCGGGTCCGTTTTCAGCGCACCACGCGACAGGGCCTGGCCTGGGTGACCGAGGCGCTGTTTCCGGGTTATCTCTTTGCGCGGTTTGACTGGCATAATTCCCTGCGCCAGGTGCAGGCCGCGCGCGGGGTCAGCGGCGTGGTGCATTTTGGGTCACGCTGGCCGGTGCTTGCCGAGGGAGTCATCGCGGACCTGAAGCTGGCCTTCGGCGCGGAAGAGCTGCACACCATTTCCGCCGTCCTGCAACCCGGTGATTCCGTGGAGATCGCCGAAGGCGCCATGCGCGGACTCCGCGCCGTGGTTTCACGCGTCATGCCCAGCCGCGAACGCGTGGCGGTCTTGCTGGATTTTCTCGGACGACAGACGACGATTGAAGTGCCGGTGAATTTCCTCGTCAAGGAGGGCAACGTGCGTGAACGGGTCTTTCCGGCGGATTCCTGAAACCCCTCATCTCCGCCGGTTGCGCTGACGCCACCGGGCCAGGAGACCCACCCCGCCCAAGCCGGTCAGGACCAGGATGGACGGTTCCGGCGCGGGTGCATAGGTCAGGTTGTCCATGGCAAACGTCCCGCCCGAGGCATTGAAGCGAACCCCTTCTCCTCCCGAAACAATAAACCGTGCGTCGGTGATCCCGTTCAGTCCCAAACTAAGCAACAGAGGCTGCGGAGAAAAAGACAAGTCCTCCTGATTTGTAAAATAGGCGGTCAACACGCTTTGGTCGGTTGGAGCCAGAGTATAGTTTTGATCGTACACCATGGTGCTGCCATCAAAGCCTTGAACTTCCAGGTTTAGATTAAAGGCATCGAGCGAATTGAAAAAACCTGACTGCAAACTAAACGGTGTGGCCGAGCTGATATCCGCAACGGAGACATAACTGAGCGCCTCGTTATAACCGGATATGACTGAATTATGGGGGGCGGCATTATCCAACTGGTCCGGGACCAGCAAGCCATCAATGGCGTAAAGATTGTTCCAGTTCAAGCTGTTATAGCCGTTCGCTATTGCCACCGGGGGCAAGGCCACCACCGGCTGTGGACTGACCACGCCGTTATTGGTCGCATAATCAGCAGTATGCAGATCATCGAAGGTTATCAGGGTGGTTTGCGCCAGTCCCAGGGCGGGCGTGATCCAAAAAATAATTGCCAATAAACTCAACCAGTTGATTTTTGCGCTGGAATTGAGGTCGGCGACTTTGGGCGTTTTAACGGCCTCTGTTTCACGCCTGGCCTTGGCGTTCTGATTTGGTGAATTCTCACACACAATTATAAGTGAAAATATCACCATTCAGGGGTTTTTATTCAAGCTGAAATTGAGCCGGCCCGGGCGGCAATCAGCCGGAATTAATCCACTGCTGCCTCCACATTCACAATTTCGCCCGCCTCGCACTCGGCGGTGACTTCAAACGGACGGCAGCAGACCTGGCAGTCGGTCGTGAACCGCTGGCGGGCAAAGCTGGTGTCAATCACCAGCTCACACGTCTGGCCGCAGTACGGACATTGGATATCGAAGAATTCTTCCACGCCGCAATTTAATCGCGTCTGCCCAAAGTGCAACTTGGCTTTGCTAAAATCCGCTGTCCAGCCGGCCCGCGTTGGTGACCGTCGCCTGGATCCGACGATGGCCGCCCAAACGTGGGACTTACGCCTTGTTTTTCGGGCTGGCGAGAATTTCCTGTTCCGCGGCAATCAGGGCGTCACGCATGGTTTGGGCATCGGGTGCGTCGCGCAGCAGGTCGAGAACGTCGGTTTTTTGCGCAATGAGGCACAGCCGCGCCAGCACGTGCAAATGCAGCCGGTCATCCTGGCAGCGGATCAGGAAAAACAGGCGGGTCGGCTCGCCGTCAGGCGCGCCAAAATGAATTTCTTGAATCGGCCGTCCCACCACGATAAATGAAGTCTCAAACAGGTAGGGTTCCTGCGAGCGCAGATGGGGCAATGCGAATCCGCCAGGCACCGCCGTGGAGCATAATTCCTCGCGTGCCTCCAGGCTTTCGATCAGCGTTTTGGCATCATTGAGCCAGCCGGTTTTGTCCGCGAGCGCCACCAGATCGCGCAGCACCGATGCCTTGGTTTTGGAGGTCATGGCCGAGGCGATGGCGCCCGCCGCAAGCATTTCGGGCAGGATGGTTTCGTGCGGAAGAATCTTTCGCGTGTGGCGGGTGGAGTGCTCGTGATAAAGGGCCAGCCGCGGGCCCGGAAATCCAAGAATGCGCTGTGAGGCCCAGGCGTCAATGTCGCTTTTGCGAAAAACGATCCGGTCGCCGCGCTTTTCAAACGGCATGTCGCGGTCTTTTACCCGCTGCTCGATGTCTGTCGGCGTGAGGTGCAAATATTCGGCCACCGCTTCGATATTGAGCAATTGGTAGGGCATACATTTCGCTCACGGAAATTACGCCCCGCCGCCGCCCGACACAATTTAAAACGCAGGCTCCCGGATCAGAAAAAAACTGGATTTTTTCCAAAAAAGGCGGAGAAGTAGCTTTATGAATTACAAACTTCTCGGCCAATCGGGGTTGCGCGTTTCGGAACTTTGCCTGGGTACCATGACCTTTGGCGAGGAATGGGGCTGGGGCGCGAACCAGGACGATGCCAGGGCCATCTTCGACGCGTTCACCGCCGCGGGCGGCAATTTCGTTGACACCGCCGACGGTTACACGAATGGCGCCAGCGAAAAAATGGTCGGCGAATTCATTCGCGCCCAACGGGCACAGTTCGTCGTCGCCACAAAATTTTCCTTCAACCAGCGGCATGGCGATCCGAACGCCGGCGGCAATCATCGCAAAAACATGGTCCAGGCGCTGGAAGGCAGCTTGAAGCGGCTCGGCACGGATTATATTGACCTTTATTGGATGCACGCGTGGGATGAATTGACGCCGGTCGGGGAAGTCATGCGGGCGTTCGACGATTTGGTGCGCGCGGGCAAGGTGCTTTACATCGGCATCTCGGACGCGCCCGCGTGGTGGGTGGCGCGCGCGAACACGCTGGCTGAATTGCGCGGCTGGACCTCATTCGCTGGCCTGCAAATTGAATACAATCTCATTGAACGCACCCCGGAGCGGGAATTGTTGCCCATGGCCGAAGCTTTGGGACTCACCGTAACGCCCTGGTCGCCGCTTGCGGGCGGCTGGCTCACGGGAAAATACGCCGGCAAAGCCAGCGAAGAGCGCCGGCTCGACAAAACCCCGCAATTCGCGCGCCGAACTGAACGCAACACCGCCATCGCGGCCACGGTTGTCAAAATTGCCCGCGCCGCCGGCAAATCGCCGGCGCAGGTCGCGCTCAACTGGCTGCGGGCCAAACGCACGATCCCCATTTTGGGCGCGCGGAAACTTGAGCAATTCCGCGACAACTTGAACTGCCTCAAATGGTCGCTGAACGCCAAACAGCTCGCGCAACTGGACGAAGTAAGCAAAATCGAACCCGGCTTCCCCACGGATTTTCTGCAACGCCCGTTCGTTCGCGATTACCTCCACGGCGGTTTGTATGACCGCGTCCACCGGTGAGAAGTCACAGTACGGAAGCGAACCGAAGGTCCGCTTAACCGACCGCCCGCTTGATTTCGCCAGGACGCTGGAACCGTTTCCCCCTCTCCGCTCCATCGGATGGAGGGGAGAGAATTCCCCGAATAATTCCCGCATTGAACCCCTGAACCGACCGAGCGCCCGATTCTGCTAAGACGCTGGAACCGTTTCCCCCTCTCCCGGGGAGAGGGCTGGGGTGAGGGCGGGCTTCCCAACCAACTCCAACTTGTCTTAGGGTTCATGGAGAGGGCAGGGGTGAGGTGAGTCGTTACTCCAACATTGCTTTTCCAACCTGTGGCAAGTGAGGGGGCTTCCGTCCAGCTCCAGCTTGTCTTTGCGGTCCATGGGGAGGGCCGGGAATGCCGCCCGCCTGTCGTCGTGATGAAAACACGCCGGGCCAGGCGCCGGCTCTCCGTTTGTCTGGCCCGCCCGTTATTATTTGAGGATCATATAACCCAAACTTTTTGAAAAATTTCACTTGCCTTATCCATCAAGTTGCGGCATCATTTAACCATATGGTTAAGTATCCGCCGCGCCTGCTGGATCGCACCTTTGCCGCCCTGGCCGATCCCACGCGGCGGCGCATCCTCGAACATCTGGCGCAGGGCGACCGCTGTGTGACCGATCTGGCCCGGCCGTATGCCATGTCGCTGCCGGCGGTTTCCAAGCATCTGCGCGTGCTGGAAAAGGCCGGGTTGATCCGCCGCCGGCGCCGCGGGCGCGTGCATTCGCTGAAACTGGAGGCCGCGCCGATGCAGCAGGCGCAGGCATGGATCGAGGAATACCGGAAATTTTGGGAGGCGAACTTTGACCGTTTGGACGAGTATTTGAAACAACTGCAAAGAAAGGAAACAAAATGAACACAACCGCAACTATCAAAGAAAATAACATCAAACTTCAACTCACCCGCGTTTTCGACGCGCCGCGCGAACTCGTTTTCAAGGCGTGGACGGACGCAAAACAATTTCACGAGTGGTTCGGCGCGGCAGCGTGCGATGGCGGCGCGTTGCAATCAGCGAAGCTAAACGCGCGCGTCGGTGGCAAATATCGCCTTCAAGTGCGGCGTGCCGACGGCGAATTTTTCACGACCGTCGGCGTTTATCGCGAAGTGAAACCGCCGGAACGTCTGGTCTTCACCTGGCAGTTCGAGAAGGACGGCAGCGGCGATGAATTCGGCGAAGTCGAACCGCCGGAAATGCTGGTGACGGTTGAATTTCGCGCCCGCGGCAAACAGACGGAACTGGTTTTGACGCACGAGAAATTTGCGTCCGTCGAAAGCCGCGACCGTCACCACGAAGGCTGGACGCGCTGCCTTGATTCACTCGGAAACTTTGTCCAAAAATAAATTTTATGCCGGCCAAAATGAAAGCGGCGAAAACGTACGCCGGAGAAAAGTTTGTCATCACGCGCGAATTTGATGCGCCGCGCGAACTCGTTTTCCGCGCCTGGACCGATCCCAAACATCTGGCGCAATGGTGGGGGCCGAAGGGCTTTACAAATCCGGTCTGCGAATGGGATGCCCGGCCCGGCCAAAAAATACACGTGGTCATGCGTGCGCCCAACGGGACCGATTATCCCATGGGCGGCGAATTTCGTGAAATAGCCCCGCCTGAACGGCTCGTGTTCACGAGCGGCGCGCTGGACGGGCAGGGGAAGATGCTGTTTGAATTTTTGCACACCCTGACGCTCGTTGAGCTTCAGGGTAAAACGAAACTCACGCTGCGTTCGCAGGTCATCCAGACCACTCCCGGCGCGGACAAATACATTGGCGGCTTTGAAGCGGGCATGACGCAAAGTCTGGTACGGCTGGCCGAACTTTTGAAATCAACCGGCGAACCGGTGGTGGTGGAGCGGACCTTCGCGGCGCCGTTGGCCCAAGTCTGGAAGGCGCTCACCGAGGTGGACCGCATGAGCCGCTGGTTTTTTGACCTGAAGGAATTCAAGCCGGAGGTGGGCTTTAAGTTTGAGTTTACCGTCGTCCACGAAGGTTTTACTTATTCCCACCTTTGCAAAGTCACCGGGGTCATTCCGCAAAAGCGCCTCGCCTACACCTGGCGGTACGATGGATATGAAGGCGATTCACTCGTCACAATTGAATTATTCGCAGAGGGCGAACAGACCCGGCTGAAGCTGACCCACGAAGGTCTGGATACTTTTCCGAAGACCGCCTCGTTCGCCCGGAAGAATTTTCTGCAGGGCTGGACCTCGCTCGTTGGTTCATCGCTCAAGGATTATCTGGAAACCGCCGGCCGCGAAATCCTAATCAGCCGTGAGTTTAATGCGCCGCGCGAGCTGGTTTGGCAGGCGATGACCGGGCCCGAACATGTCGTGAACTGGTGGGGGCCGCGCGGCTTCACCGACACCGTTGTAAAGATGGACGTGCGGCCCGGCGGTACTTGGGAACACGTCATGCACGGTCCAGATGGTAAGGACTATCCCAACCAGAGCATTTTCCAGGAAGTCGTCAAGCCGGAGCGCATTGTTTACGCGCATTCGGGCAGGAGGGAGGGGGGGCCTGGGGTAAATTTTGTGGCAACGTGGACTTTTGAAGCGCTGGCAGCTGACAAGACCAAGGTCACCATCCACATGGTGTTTGCCACGGCAGGCGACCGCGATTTTGTGGTCAAGGAATTTGGCGCCATCGAAGGTGGCAAACAAACTTTGGAACGCCTCGGCGAATATCTGGTAACAATGACTGCGCCAACGTTGGGCTGATTTTTGTATCAGGAGAAATCCGGGGGGCACCGCACTTGAGACACCGATACGCCGCGGCAATTGGAGCGCCGGTCTCCAGCCCGGCGGGTTGGCGTCACGCCTTTTTCACGAAACAGGCTTTCAGTCCCACGTGGATACCGTCCATCTTGCAGGAGATTTCGTGGTCTTCATCCACCAGGCGGATGGGTTTGGACTTTATTCCACCCTTCAGCACCTGTGTGCCGCCGCCAAGTTTCAAATCTTTGATCAAGATGACGCAGTCGCCATCGGCGAGCACATTCCCGTGGGCGTCCTTGACGACGCGCGGGCCGGTGGGTGCGTCGGGTTCGGGCGCGCGTTCCCATTCGTGGCCGCAGGTGGCGCATTCCCATTTTTCCGGGAATTCCAGAACGTCATCCATCTCGCACATCGGGCAGACAGGTTTGCTCATAAAGAATCAATCGGGCGGCCCGATTTTGCCGGGAGCAGGGTGGCCCCTTTGAGCAGCCGGCAGAAATCTTTTTTGCTCGTGTGCTGGTGCGTGCCGTCGGTGAATCGAACGTTGGTGGCGGATTTGTAACCCACTTCAAGCCGTTCGAGGTGAACGATACGGACGTATTCGTCGCCGCATTTCCAGACCTGGCCTTGTTGAAGTTTCATGAATGGCTAATCCATCTCTCCTGATTCTCATCTCAGGAGAGACGGTGGGGCGGCCGGTTACTTTTTCTTGCCGGCGGCCTGTTTGCTGGCTACCGCCGCTTTTTTCGTGGCGGCGATGCTGTTGTTTTTGGATGCTTTCTGGCCGGACTTTTTCTGGGTCGCTTTCGGGGATTTATCTCCCATGATGTTTTATCTTTCTCTTTCCGCAGTTTACTCGCCTGCGGAATGAAAAGTTTCTCCGAAGGCAGTATCATCATGCCTGTTTGAAGGATGATTGTAAATGATTGTCGTATCTCCCCATATCCGGCGGGCCTGAAATGCGGTGGCCGGCAGGATTTCGGGCAGAAACTCGATATGGCCGGGAACGCAGCCTTCAACGCCTGTGTCTCTCCCCAATCCCATCCTCCTCATTCTCGTTCTCGTCCTCGTCCTCGTCCTCGTCCTCGATTTTCAAAAAGTCTCAAGGCCGTGAAACCGGACAAACCTCAAATAGAACGCTTTCGCCGGTAATTACCGCACGATGCGGTAATTATTTTTCCCCTGCCAAATCCTGCCAGCCAAGTGTGGCTATTAACGGCTTGCCCAACCCCGGAAAGCCAAACCCAAAGTCACAAGTTAGTTATGATTAATCCATTGCACATTTTACGCCGCTTGTCAGCGCGCCAGTTTTCTATCTCACTTTCTGATTTCAGCGTTTTTGCCACGCCGACTCGTCACGCCAGCTTGTAGCGTCGAGGCTGCGCCTCGATCTTTTTCCTGTTTCCGCTTTGCCGCTTCCGGGCCGCGCCGACTCGTCACGTCGAAGCCGGGCGAAGACGGAAGTCGGACGTAGGCGGGTCCGCTTTTTAGAAAATTCTGTTAGCGGCTACGTGGTCTTTTTTCGGGGAAGGGTGTAGTATTGGCGCTGTGTGCCAATGAATCGAGCCACAGGCTCGACACATCACAGTTTTGATCAGTGGCGAGGTCAAGTGAAACAGGTAGCGCAAACAGTTCTGTCATGCCCAAGGCAAGCCCACCAGGCCATTTATCCTAGTAAATCCCACCAAATCCGACTAAAAAAATTCAAAAACAGCCCGCAATGTCAAATAAATTGACAGTTGGTAAAGCTATAGCCGCCGGCATTAGGAGGCTCCAATTGCATGCGCTTACACTGGTCAAAAATGCGTGCGGCTCCAGCTTGACAGGAGCCCCTTCTTGCAGGAATTTCTGGCATTTGCCAGAACAGGAAGCGATACAAATCCAAACCGATGCGCCACCGCGCGAAATCGTCCAAGTGGTGGAACATCTAACCAAACAAACAAAAATGAACAACCAAACCATTGTCCAACCCTACCTCTTCTTCGATGGCAAATGCGAAGAAGCCATTGAATTCTACCAGCGTGCGCTGGGGGCGCAGATCAATATGCAGATGCGTTTCAAAGACAGTCCCGAACCGCCGCCGCCGGGCTGCGCCCCGCCTGCCCCGGAAAAAATTATGCACGCGCAAATCCAGATCGGCGAAACCGTCGTCATGCTCTCCGACGGACGTTGCACGGGCCAGCCGAAGTTCGAGGGATTTTCGTTGTCGCTCACCGTGCGAACCGGGGCGGATGCGGATCGCGCTTTCAGCGCGCTGGCGGATGGCGGCCAGGTCCAAATGCCATTGGCCAAGACCTTTTTCTCCGCCCGCTTTGGCATGGTGGTTGACCGCTTCGGCGTAATGTGGATGGTCCTGGTCCGGCCGGGCGAAAATCTTCCGCCGCAACACAAATAGTTTCCTGAACCAAAATCAAACAACCCAACGAAAGCAAAATTATGAGCACATCCAAGAAAAAGCCGGCAGCGAATATTGTCTGGTTCGAAATCCCAGCGGACGATCTGGGACGCGCCCGGACATTTTACGGCAAATTATTCGGCTGGAAAATCGCGCCCATCCCCGGGATGCCAGATTACCTGCACATTGATACCGGCGGGCCGGACGCATCTCCCGATGGCGGCATGTTGACGCGCAAGCATCCACAACAACCCATCACCAATTACGTCAGTGTGCCCTCGGTAGCCAGGGCGGCGGCCAAGGTCGAGAAGCTGGGCGGCAAGATTTGCGTGGCGAAGACCGCCGTGCCGCAGATGGGCTATTTCGTCGTCTGCCAGGACACAGAAGACAACGTGTTCGCCCTGTGGGAAAGAAGCGAAAAAGCAAAATAAAAATGTCCTGAGCGTTGTCGCCCGTTCGTCGTATTCTGGCACGTATCAAATTCAATAGTGGCAGGGCGGCGGAGCATCGCCGCCCTGCACCGGAACCAACCAGTTCGCTATATAACATGAATGCAACTGCAGAAAAACCGCCTCAACGTCCCTTTATCATCACCCGAACATTCGATGCGCCCCGCGAGTTGGTGTGGCAGGCATGGACGGAACGCGAACATATGCAATGGTGGGGGCCGAAAGGCGTCACCATTCATCACGCCAGACTCGATCTCCGGTCCGGCGGCACATTTCACTATTGCATGAAGACCGCCGATGGCCAGGCCATGTGGGGCAAATGGGTGATCCGCGAAATTGTCCGCCCGGAACGGCTCGTGTTCGTCAATTCATTTTCTGACGAGTCCGGCGGACTCACCCGGCATCCCATGAGTCCTCACTGGCCCCTGGAGATGCTCTCGACGGTCACCTTTGCCGGGCGCGATGGCAAGACCTTGCTCACCGTGCAATGGCTGCCGTTGAATCCAACGGACGAGGAACGCAAGACGTTTGACGACGGGCACGAATCCATGAAGAACGGCTGGACCGGCTCGCTCGATCGGCTGGCTGAATACCTGGCGAAAGCCTGAAGGAACTAACCATCTGTAGTCTGCCATTCCAATAAATCAAAAATTAAAAATCATGAACGAATCAAAAACAAAATCCCCGGCACGATTTCTGCCGGCCATTGCCCGAATCCTGATGGGCCTGATGTTTTTCATATTCGGCCTCAATGGGTTTTTCCACTTCATCCCGCAGCCGAAGGACGCACTGCCGGACGGCGCAGCGGCGCTGATGGGCGGGTACATGAAAAGCGGCTACATGATGCCGCTGATTTTTGGAACCCAAGCGCTCGTGGGCGGATTGCTTTTGATCAACCGTTTCGTGCCGCTCGCGCTGGCTTTAATTGCGCCGGTGATCGTCAACATCATCGCTTTTCATATTTTCCTCATGCCCTCCACCATCGCGCCAGGCTTGGTTGTGCTGGTATTGGAGATTTATCTCGCCTGGTGCTATCGTAAAATATTCGCGCCCATGCTTGCCAGCCGGGTAAGCCCGGAACGGTTGTGACCGGGCCGGGCCCAGGCTGAAGCCGTCAGCGTCCCGGCGGAAAGGGTTTACCCATGCCGGACATCGCTCGAGCGGACGCCACCGGGGCACGAGTCAAAACTTCTGACGGCGGCAAAACTTGAAGGACTTCCCGGACGGCGCAATGCCAGGGCAATCGCCAGCTGCCGAGCGTGGGCGAGCTGGACGTTCAAATTCATGGCGATGGTTAATGTAAATTGGTAACTTGGGTTCGAGTACATGAAAAATAAACGTGGCAACTGAAGCCCGATCACGAAATCCAACTGAGAATTATATTAATGAAAGAAAAGAAACAGACGAAATCCAAGCGCGATGAGCAGGCCCAGCTGCTGGACTTGTTGAGGATCATATTGCCCAAGGTGGCGCCAGACCCGGCCTTTGCCGAAAAGATATATTCCGCCTTTGAAGCGGAGTTGCGGGCCAAGAACCGCGTCCACTCATTTGAAAAATTTTGCGACCGCATCGCCTTGCCGGATTTGGAGCCAAAGACGCTGGACGAAGTGAAGGAGCAACTGGTCGCCGGCTTTGGCGACGCGGACCTGGACTTTCAGCCGGATGAAGAAGGCAAGTCCTTGTCGGTGGATGTGTCTCTGCCGGATGGAACGCAATTTCACAGCCGGATTCCGGTGCGTCCGGTCGCGCCAGAGGGCAGCGACGAGCCGGAGATCACGTTGAAATTCGTGTCCTTTCCCGTAAGTCTGCCGGGCGACCAGGAATTAATCTGGGCGCTGGCCAAGCGCGAGGATCTTACCCACGAAGAAGCCGCCATCGCGCTCACGAAAACCGAGGATGATTTCTGGGCGTCCAAGATCGGGCAGAAATTGCTGCGCGACCGGGTGGAGCGCAGTTTCCCGGAATTCATCGCGCGAGTGCCTGCCGGTTTGTTGGGCGACAGCGGTTTGAAACGTCACTATAAGCTGCCCGAACCGGTTAAAGTTCTGCGGGGCGGCAACGCGAAATTGGTGAAAAAACCGCACTGACTTTTCAGTTTTTCAGCGGCCATGAATGTTTGTTTGAGACCGTAAATTCAGGTCTGTTATTTCCAGTGCCCACAGCGGGAGGGAGCATCCGTGCGCCGTCCAAACACCTAACCTTTGAAATTCAATTCTGGGCGGCCGGCAGCGGCAGAGTCTGCGCCAGCGGCAGTTCCAGCGTGAACGTTGCGCCTTTGCCCGCGCCATCGCTTTCTGCTCGCAAAGCGCCGCCCATTTCCTTGGCGGCGAGGGCGCTGCTGTGCAGGCCAAAACCATGCCCGTTTTTGCGGGTCGTAAAGCCGTGATTATAGATCCGCTGCATGTTTTCCGGCGGCACGCCAATGCCGTTGTCCTGAACGGAAATCAGCACCTTGCCCGGCTGGCCGGCCACGCGCAGCGTTATGCGCTTGTCCGTCCCGCCGGAATCATCGCACGCTTGTTTCGCGTTTTGAATGAGATTGATGAGCACTTGCAAAACCTTGTGCCGGTCGGTGTTAACCACCCAGGAGCCGGGCTCGTAATCGCGAATTATGGTCAGTTGGTGCCGGTTCAACGATTCCGCATTCATCTGCAAGGCGTCTTCCACCACGTCAATTGCCCGGAAGGACTCGATGACTCCAGAAGCCTTGGCATAACCCTGTTGCATTGAAACCACCATTTCAATGTGTCTGAGGTTTTTTGCCAGGTTTTGTACTTCCTCCAACGCGGTGGATTGCTGATGGGCCCAATGTTCGGCCAGTTGGTCCAGATAATTCAGGATCATTTTACCCTTCGGATCGCGGGTCAAAAAGCTGGAGATGTCCGGCAGATGCTCACGCAGCAAAGCTACGGTTTTGGACAGACTGCCACTTCTGGTATGGCGGATCGTGTCGCCAATGAGTGTGGCCGAGACAAACACGCTGTTCAGAATGTTGCCGACGTTGTGAAGCACATTGGTGGCGACTTCCGCCATGCCCGCCTGCCGGGAGGCCACCATTAATTCCTTGTGGGTGTTTTCCACCTGCTCCTGCATCCGTTTACGTTCACTGATTTCATTTTGGAGCTGTGCTTCCGTGCGTTCATGCTCTTTAATTTCGTTGGACAATTCGCTCGTCCGCACGCGAACCTGCTTCCGCAGCATCCCAGCCCAGGCCAGCACCAGCGTCAATACTGCGGCCAGGGCGGCCAGAATCCAGAAGGTGTGTTCCGCCGTCCACCAGGGCGGCCGCTGTAATACGGCTATATCAGAAACTGAGTTCAAGAAGATTTCACAGGAAGTGGTCAACTGGCCATAGTCCAATGCCCCCTCTGTTTTCGCCTTGAAAACGCCGGCCAGTCTTACCTTGCTGCCGACGTCAAAGGGCAATCGAAAATCCTCTTTGGCCGGCAGATATGCATAAAATAATCGCTTCGGATTTTCATGCTGCATTTCCAGAACCTGAACCGTACCGTTGTAGCTCGATCCCAGATAAGTGGCGTCAATCAACACGCGGGCCGCATCCATATTCTCCTGAATTCCCGAACCGACCCCGAACAAATCCATCTTCCTGCCCGCGGGCAGTGGTGCTTGGCCCACTTTGCGGACGCTCGCTTGAATCAACTCGGGTGAGAGCCCGTCCGCCTTTCCCAGACCGGCCACTTCCACCAGATCGCCCGCTGCAATGGTTGGTTCCTGAAGCGGAATCACCCTTACTCCAGCATCTCCGTCCTGTACAAAAAACTGGTCTGCGTCCTTATAAGTTACGATGCCCTTGGTCTTGATGAACTGGACCACCTGTTCGGTATAGTCCGCCGGTGACTGCATCAACTGTCCCACCGGTACGGCGGGCAGGTCCAACGGGTTTTCGGGGGCGGTGCGCAGCACTTCGATATTTTCATCCGAAGAAACGAGCAGCCGTTCTCCCAATCTTTGATTGCGATCATTAAACACACCCGAGCAAACGCCCCGGATTCGCACCAGACTGCCCAGCAGCTTTTTTTGCACATTCCGGTCCATCTTGTTGACCCAGATCTTCATTTCCCGCCCATCCACGATCACCGTTAGTTGAGTTCCAGCATCGGTTACCACCCCTTTGATTTCCACCCAGCCGTCATCATCCTTTCCGGTTAACATTTCATCCCAGGAAGGCCGCCTCGGTTCGGGCATGGTTCCTTGGCCCAAAAAAGTCACAAAACCCACGGGCCTGAACCAATCCCCGGTTGCAATCCCGTTTAATTCCACATATTTTCCTTCCTGCCGTACTTGGGCGGACAGACCGGCTCTCGATTGTGCATCCACCTGAATACCATCTGGCCCGCTTTGCAGGAAAAAGCCACCCAGGCGATTGTCAATGTAGGTGATTACTCCGCGAATTCTGACGGCATAAGTTTTTTCGGGATGGTGGGTGGTAAGGTCAATCAGTTGGTGCAGCTCCGTGATCGGATGGTCGGCATCCTCAATCACCGGCGCTGGCTCAGCGTGCGTGACGCGGTTCCCGGACGCCTGACGAAAACAGGCCAGGCGCAGCAAAGGCTGGGAACCCTCCTTGGTCAAAAGGCCGGCGCATTCAATCATCGTGCCGGCTGGCAAGTAAGGAGGCTGATGAAAATCTACCGCGAGTTGGCTGCTTCCTTGAGTGATAACCATGTGGTGCCCGGAATTTTGTCCGCCTGTCTGTCCCCGCACCCGCACCAAAGTCCCCCAGGGCACTGTGGGCTGTGCCAGATCCGCAATGGCATATTCCGGCCCGGCTGACCATTCTTGGTCCGTCAGCGGCATCAGGCTCACCTGATCAAGACCGGAAGCCCAGACCGTCCCGGCCACCCGCTGGCCGCTTTGATCGAACGCCGCTTCCACCACCCCACGTACTTGCAACCGGCAACCTGATAAATTGCCAAGTCCAACATGCTCCGGATCCGGAATTTTGGCCTGTATGTGCTCCCGGTCATTCGCAGATGTAAGTTCGAGACTGGAGTAAAAACTGCCTTGGGAAACCATGTCCATCCGGCCACTAACGGCTGCCACCAGAAAATTTGTGTCCGGCATGGCTTGCCCCGGATAAATCTCATCAAACCCGGACACTCTGCCCAGGGAAACCAGCTCGGGGCTGGCGACCGATGCCTGCTGATTGCTAAATTGAAGACTCCCTTTCAAATGAATCCAATCACCAAACCGGACTCCAACCGGGGAAGCAGGCAGTCGAAGCAGCTCACACCCGCTCGCATCCAAAATTCCCAGATCATTTGAGGTATTTGCAAGTACAACGACACCTTCTATATCAACTTTGACCGGTCGGGACGATTCATGTGAAGCGGTTCGCAAGCGGTTCAACCCGACGATCACACCACCCATGTTCCGAATATATTGCCATTGAATCCAGCTCGACCGGTTGGTGCGGTCATTGCAAAAATCCAGCCACTTGGTGTTGGGATCATTGTCAAACGCCATTTCAATTGTCTCCAAAGGCGGATGTTCTCCTTGCGCTGAAACTATCATGCCATACGTCATGCCATTGGTGTCCGTCGCTTTTGCGGGGTACAGTGGTTCTATTCCCGCGAGTTGGATGGAATCACTGAACTGCCCGGCTGCATCAGCAACCGCATCAATCTGCAGCCGATATAAGGAATACTCGGTTACGTGATCCAGCGTGAATACCCGTCTTTGAAAACGCGCCCCAAAAATTTCATTGCGACGGACATCCAGAGCATCCCAGGTTTTGCCTCCATCCTTGGACCCAAGCAATCGCCAGTCTCGCGGATCACGGGTTGGCGCATCATTGGCGGACGTCAAGGCGTAGCCGGTTAAAGCGCGGGTGGCGTTCGCCGTTTGCGCCGTCAAATTGGATAGAATTTTCGAGGCGTTATTCGGAAACGGATTGTGAATGGCTGCGCGCCGGGCAGCGAGAATCAGTTGTTCGATATTTGTAACCGTCTGGTCCGAATGCAGAGCATACTGGCACTGAATCCATGACTTGTTTGACTGTCCCAAGCCATAATCCCACCACTTGGTGTTGATATCCCCATCAAAGGCCTGGCTGGCTGGCCCCATCAAAGGATGTTCCAACGAAGCCGTAACGATGGTGTCCAAAGCACTTTCATTCGTTACTCCTGCCACCGGCCCCATCAATTCAATTTCCGCAATTTCCACCATCTCTGCCGAAAAGTACGCCCGGTCCACCTGCAGACGGTAGATGTTGTAAGCAACCTGATTTGTAATGTTGAACACCCGCCGTTGAGAACGTTTCGCAAAGATCTGATCCTGCCGTTTGTCCAGCAGGGTCCAAGTCTTCCCCTCGTCATTTGAGGCGAGCAATTGCCAGTCCTTCGGGTCGTTGTTCTGATAATCATCATCGGAAGTGAGCGCATACTGCGTTACGATCCGCGCCGGTTTCTGCCTGGTCTCTTGCGCGCCGGCTCCCTGCCATAATCCCATCGCCAGGAGCGCGAATAAACACATCCGGGCTGCACCCTGGAAGGACGCATAGTTCATCAACCATGAACGCAAAAAGTGTCCCCCATGCATCGGTTTTGCCAACTGGGTGGGCCGGAATGCATTTTGCCGACTTCTGGTGATCCGAAGCCCAAGCAATCTTTCGCTTATTCTCATGGCTCCGCTTTCGACCGGTTCTTTGCAGAGAACTGGCCGGCATTCGATAACATATTGTTTAATATCGGCTTCTACCAGCAGCGCTAAAGTTGTTTTGTGGTTAATAACGACGTTTTTAAAAATAGTGTTAGCGGCTACGTATTCTTTTTGGGGAAGGTGTATTAAATTACTGATGAATGCGACAACATAGACGCCGCTAACACTATCGGGGGGTGTGCAGTGGCGGGGGCGGACCTGCTGGTCCGCCGCCCCCCCGGCCGCATTTATCCGAGTGAATCCGACCGAATCCGACTAAAAAAAAATCCAAATACGCCCCATCATGTCAAAAAAAGACAGTTCATAACAGCGGTAGCAGCCGCCGTCAGGCTCCCATTGGATACTTTGCCGTCTTCCACACCGAGAGCCGACTGGAACAGACCAAATCTCGCAGAGATGGCCCAAAGCGACGCTGTTTTTGCGGGACCAGCGCATTGCCATAATTTGAGATGCGCCCCGAGGCTGGAACTCGTCATTTTTGCCATTGGCAATACTGGAGGTGGAGATTATAGTAGTAAACGCGAGCAGCAGGTCCTCATTGCTATTCCAACCTGGTGGCAACTGAATTTGTTCCAAAGCTCAACCGAAAAACCTCGATGAAATTACGAATTCTAGCTTTGTTGCTGATGTCTGCCTTGGAAACGTGGGCGTCGGGTCTCAATTGGCCGGCCAATCAGTTGCTGCCGGCCTTTTCCGCGCCGGCGCCGGTCATTGACTGCATTGATGTCAGTTCGGCCAGCGGTCCGGAGATTGATCTGTTCGCATCGCTTGAAGGAATCGTGAACCGCACCCAGCCGCGGGTTGCCTGCGTCAGTTCAGGGGATGGAGAAGGGGAATTTACCTGGGTCAGTCTTCACAATCTGTCCGTCAATTTGACCAACGGGTACAGTGCCATTCTAAAATATCAGACTAATTTCACCGGACTGGTCGTTACGGATCCCACCCAGCCCGACACACTCAATTTGGCAACCACGATGGCCGGCGTGAACAACGAACTGATTTGCGATCCGAGTTTGCTGACAACTTTGACCAATGCCCCCTACAGCTTGCGAATCGTTGACGACCTGCGTGGACGGTTTGCGGACAAATACGCTGTATATGGCTATCTTTACACCAACTATTGGCCCCTCTGCACGCACCGCGTCATGGCGGGCATGGAGACCAATCTGGATGGTCTTTTGCGTGATTATCTGGTTGCCGTGAAATCGGCCACGGTCTGGCTGGATCCGGGAACGCCCAAGGACGCCACCTTGCTGGGTTCTTTTGTCTCCACCATGACCCCGGCCAGTGGCGTTTATGTGGGTTGGTGGCCCAGCGAAGGCAATGGTTTGACCTGGATCGCCAATTATGGAATTCCCGTCCTCGCCAGTGATTATTTCCGGAATGGCTCACTTTTCAGCGGCGTCGTCCATCCCATCAATGTTCCCAACATTCCGCCGCCGCCGCCGCTTCAGAACAAGGTGTATGTTTCGTTGATCTTAAGCGATGGCGACAATATTCAATATGATCAGCATGCGATGAAGATAAACTGGGAGAACGGCAATCGCGGCAGTGTGCCCATCGGCTGGACGGTTTCTCCGCTCGCGGTCAATATGGACCCCGAGATTTTGAATTATTATTGGAGCACGGCCACGACCAACGATTGCCTGGTCTCGGGGCCGTCGGGCGCGGGCTATGCCCATATTGAACTTTGGAATTCCGCGAACCTGGCGGCGTTTGCCAGGGTTTCGGATTCCTATCTCCAACAAGCCGGTTTGCGCATCGTCACCATCTGGGATCAGGTGACAACCGGAGTCGCCCAGGCCTTTGCCACGAACTGTCCGACGTTGTTTGGACTGACGGACCAAAGCGGCGGGAACTACACCTCAGTCAATTCCGGACTGCGGACGATTGGATTGACCGTAGGTTATTCCTCAACCGCATCCGCCATCACCAGCGGCATCTCGAATGCCGCCGCGGGTTGGAACGGCAGCGCGCCCATGTTCCTGGCGGCCCAAGCTGTGGCTTGGAACCTGACGCCTTCGGACTTGGTCAATATCGTCGGTTCGTTCAATTCGAGCGAATATGTGTTTGTGCGGCCGGATCACTTGTTCATGCTCTATAACCAGGTTTATGGGAATCCCGTTGCCATCACCCAGCCGGCAATCGGAATCACTGCCGGCACCGCAACCTTGCAGGGGACTGTCAATCCCAATGCCGCCAACGCTGGAGCCTGGCTGGAATGGGGAACCAACACCAGTTACGGATCAAAAAGTGCGAGGACCAGTGTCACCGGCAGTTCGCTGGTGCCCGTGAGCGCCCCGATAACCGGTCTGGTCCCGAATAGGACGTATCATTATCGAGTGGCTGTGAGCAATGTTTTGGGACTGGCTTGGGGAGCGGACAAAACTTTCAACACCGGTGGCAGAATCAAAGTTTGGGGCGACGGCAGTCTGGGACAGACCAATGTGCCGACCGGGTTGACGAATGTGACCGGAATCAGTTGCGGCGCCTATCACGCGCTGGCCTTAAAAAATGACGGCTCGGTCTCCGCCTGGGGGTATGATTCTTTCAACCAGACCAATGTGCCAGCCGGGTTGGCCAATGTGGCCGAAGTCGCCGGCGGCGTCCAACACAGTCTCGCGCTTAAGACGAATGGCACGGTCGTTGCCTGGGGAGACAATACTTATGGCCAAACCAATGTGCCGGCCGGATTGAGCAATGTGGTGGCGATTGCCGCCGGCGGCTACCACAGCCTCGCGCTGAACAGCGGTGGAACCGTCACCGCCTGGGGAAATAACAATTATGGCCAGACCAATGTGCCGGCCGGTCTAAGCAATGTGGTGGCGATTGCCGCCGGCAGGTATCACAGCCTCGCGTTAAAGTCTGATGGCACGGTTGTGGTCTGGGGGAATAATAGTTACGGACAGACCAGCACTCCGTCTGGTTTGAATCAGGTGGTGGCCATTTCTGCTGGCGACTATCACA
>Ga0181520_10002702_pt1 | contig 32427 bp, 26 predicted proteins | sample PEATcosm2014_Bin_29_FD_132451 | JGI IMG/M metagenome (GOLD analysis project Ga0181520, IMG submission 132451) | Peatland microbial communities from MTU Mesocosm Facility, Houghton, MI, USA - PEATcosm2014_Bin02_30_metaG | ecosystem: Environmental > Terrestrial > Soil > Wetlands > Peat | place...
CAAGACCTGCGCGCCGGTCAGTTGATTGAAAAGCGTGCTCTTGCCGGCGTTGGTATAGCCGACCAGCGCCACCGTGGGCACCGGCACAGCCTCGCGCCGCTGGCGCTGCTGCTTGCGCACTCGGCGCACCTGCTCCAGCTCCTCTTTCAGATGGTCGATGCGCCGCTTGATCTGGCGGCGATCGGTCTCCAGCTTGGTTTCGCCCGGTCCGCGCGTGCCGATGCCGCCGCCCAGTTGCGACATGGCTTTGCCCTTGCCGGAGAGGCGCGGCAGCAGATACTCCAACTGCGCCAGTTCCACCTGTAACTTGCCTTCGGCGGTGCGCGCATGGCGGGCAAAGATGTCCAGAATCAACTGCGTGCGGTCCAGCACGCGGCAGGGCAATGCCGCCTCCAGGTTGCGCAGTTGAGTGGGTGAAAGGTCGTGGTCAAAGAGCACCAGGTCGGCCTCTGTCGAAGCGGCAATGCCTTTGATCTCCTCCACCTTGCCGGAGCCAACCAGCGTTGCCGGGTCAAGCCGACCGCGCCGCTGCATCACCTCCGCCACCACATCGCCACCCGCGCTTGCCACCAGCTCACGGAACTCAGCCAGTGACTCTTCCGCGTCCAGTTCTGTAGAGGAACGCAATCCGACCGACTTGATCGGAGAAGCATCGGCGCGGAGAATCTCATCGCTGACTTCTGGAAGAGAATCGGAGATGTCGGTTTCCACGCACACCGCCGCCTCCCGCGCGCCCGCCTGGGCCGCACGGCTACCTCGGCTGTGGACACCAAGGTCCAGTCCAACCAGTACGGATCGTTCCCGCCCTGCTATCGTGGCTCCCCTATCGAGGTCGGCGAGGCCACCGGAATCGGCCCTGGGCCACCGGACGGTCGGAACTCGCTGTGCAGTACGCTCCGGTTACTGACCACCGTCGATATGGCGTGCTTGAAGATCAATTGCTCCTGGCTGTTGTTCTCCAGAAGCACGGAATACTTGTCAAAGGAACGGATCTTGCCCGTCAGCTTGACGCCGCTGACCAGGTAAACCGTGATGGGGGTCTTGTCCTTGCGGACCGTGTTCAGGAAAGTGTCCTGAATATTTTGTGCCGGCTTGTTTTCCATGTGCCGATCTCCTGCTTTCCTCGGGGGAGGTTGAATTGAACCGCGCGTACGTATGCCAAGCAGCGGAGGCAGGCCCTAAAGCATGCAGCCGCTAATTCCCGCAATGGCTCAACAATATAAGGCTTGCCTTCCCTTTTCAACCCTCATTTGCATGATTCTTGATTTTTTGCAATTTTTTCGTTTTCAAACCATTCATATAACGTTAAAGCTGAATGTCCCCCGTCTCGATTTTGAGACCGAGGATTCCAGGATGCTGCTAGCATAGAGCTGTGAACGCCGATCCGAAACCGCCGCAGTCTGCCGCCCAGCCGGTTCCCATGCTGGACCTGAAACGCCAGTACCAACCCCTTCACAACGAGCTTCTGGAAGCTCTCGGCCATGTGCTGGAGACGCAGCATTTCATCCTCGGTGAACCAGTGGCCGCCTTTGAGCGCGCCGCCGCCGAGCGGCTCGGCGCAGCCCACGCCATCGGCTGCTCCTCCGGCACGGACGCTCTCTGGCTGGCGCTCGCCGCCGTCGGCATCAGACCCGGCGAGACGGTCGTCACCACCCCCTTCAGCTTCTTCGCCTCGGTCAGCGCCATCCTCCGCGCCGGGGCCAAGCCGCTGCTGGCCGACATCGAGCCCACCACCTTTAATCTTGATCCGGCGAAAGTGGAAGCCCTGTTGAACTCTCCGCAAGGCGCTCAAGTCAAAGCCATCCTTCCCGTCCATCTCTACGGCCAATGCGCCGATTGGACGGCCTTCTGGCATCTCGGCAAAACCTACGGCGTCAAGCTCATCGAAGACGCGGCCCAGGCCTGGGGCGCAAGCTGGAATGGCGTGAAAGCCGGCGCGCTCGGCGACGCCGCCGCCTTCAGCTTTTATCCCACCAAGAACCTGAGCGCGGCCGGCGACGCGGGCATGGTCTCCACCAACTCGGACGACGTGGCCGAGCGCGCCCGCATGCTGCGCAACCACGGAATGCGCCGCCGCTACTATCACGACGAACTCGGCTGGAACACCCGCATGGACGGCTTCCAGGGCGCGATTCTCGGCGTCAAGCTCAAGTACATCGACGGCTGGAACCAGGCTCGCCGCACGGTGGCCAAACGCTACCATGCGCTCTTCCACGCCGCGGGGCTGGTCGAAGCCGGCCCGTATCCCGCGCACGGCGTCGTCCTGCCGCATGAGGTTCACGGCTCGCATCACGTCTGGCATCAGTACGTGATCCGCACCCCGCGCCGCGACGAGTTGCGCGCCTTCCTCGCCGAGCGCAAGATTGGATCGGAGATCTATTACCCCGTCCCGCTGCACGTGCAGGAGCCTCTGAAGAGCCTGGGCTACAGTGAAGGCAGCTTCCCGGAGGCTGAGCGCGCCGCCCGCGAAGTGCTGGCCCTTCCCATCTTCCCCGAAGTGCGCGAAGACGAGCAGCAGACCGTCGTCAGCGCCATCGCCGAGTTTCTGAGTTGAGTGATCTGCAATTATCGTTTTCAAAGGTTTTGTAACAGGGCACGACTTTAGTCGTGCCGCAAGAAGTAGAAACGAGTGGATGGGCTTTAGCCCCTGAGGAAATATTTGGCCGCAATTTCTACTTATTTGGAGATTCCTTCTGTATACTATGCGACATGAATCGCACACTCGCTGTTCTCGCGTTCTTATTATCGAACGTCTTTCTTGTCTCTTCTATTTCTAGTCAGGAATCCTCTTCGTCAAGTTCTACTGTCCTAAAGAAGATTGTGGCGCAGTTGGGTGAAATAAGCGATGGCGATATGGATGAGATAAAGGAACTTGCGAAATCTCCGCGCGAGAGCGTTCAGTTGTTGGTCGCGGATTTGCATACGATACCTGATTCCCCAAAAGCCGCCAAAGATGAGAAACCAGCGACGGAGCACACCATTTCAGAGATACGAGCGCTTCGGTATCTGACAGGAGGGCTCGATTTCTGCGCTGCAAGCAGACATGTCTGGGGCAGCTCAGAAGAAGAGCAGAATCGAAAATACTGGCTGACTTTCACCAACAAACATTGCCTGGTCTTCTTTGCACTTTGGCCATCGCATGGCCGGACATATATCGCACCGACCGACGCGCAGCAGAAAATCATTGCTCAATGGAGACGATGGTATGCAACCAAAAGTTTCACATTTGAGTACAAGCCGTTTACGGAAGATACTCCGCCTGAGAAGTGGAGTTGGTAGATAATTAAAAGATATAGTCTTGGAATTTCGCGCAGTTCAATTTCCGCCGATTAACTAAAAATCTGTCATCCTGAGCGCAGCGCAGTCGAAGGACCTGCGGTTGCTTTTCGGTTGTATCACTCCGCGCCTCCGCCAGCTTGCAATTCCCGCCCCGGAGTGTTCCAATAAAACTATTGAAACAGGGGTGCTCCACGCGTGTGGGGCTGAGAGATACCCTCGAACCCGATCCGGATAATACCGGCGTGGGAAGCTTTCCAATTCTGGCAGCCTTCTTCTTCGATTCCTCGCGCGAGTTCTCCTGTTTCCCAGTTAAACCAAGGGGAATTCATGTCTCGTTTCACTGCCTCACTGCCCGTCCGCGTTCTTTCGTTGCTCTGCGTTATCGCGCCTTTGAGCGCATCAGCGCAAACTTCCGCGCCAGCCACCAGCGCCGCTCAGCCCGCCGCCTCGCAGAACTCCGCCACGCCCGCCACCAAGATTCCGCGCGTGACGACGACCGTGGTGGTGCAAGGCAAAGTAGAGGAGTATCTGCCCGACGCAGTCACGGTGGGTTCGCTGGACGGCGCGCCGGTGGCCGAGTTGCCGCTTTCCGCCGGGGTGATTACGCGCGATCTGCTCGACGATCAAGGCGCGCGCCTGCTCACCGATGTGGTGAAGAACGACGCCTCGGTGGGCGAGGATTACGCGCCGGTTGGCTACTACGGCGACTACCAGATTCGCGGCTACACGCTCGATCAAAACACCGGCTTTCTGGTCAACGGACTGACCGTTGTCGGCCAGCAAAATGTGCCGCTTGAAAACAAGCAGAGCGTCGAGATTCTCAAAGGCATCTCCAGCCTTGAGAGCGGAATGGCCTCCGGCGGCGGGCTGATTAATTACGAGACCAAGCGCCCGCAAACGGTGGAAGCGTTGGACGCGGCCACCGATCAGCGCGGTTCGAGCTACGGCGCGGTCGATCTGGGCCATCTCTTCGGCAGCCGCAAGCAGGTGGGCGCACGCGTCAATCTGGCCGGCGAACGAATGATGAGTTATGTGGTAAACGATAACGGATGGCGCGCCGTGGGCGCGGGCGCAGTCGATTGGAAGATCACGCCCAAGGCCATTCTCAAAGGCGACTTCGAATATCAACACGCCGATCAGCGCTCGGTCTGCGGCTATCAACTGCTGGGCCAGGAGACGGCGGCGGATGGAACGCCCGCTGAGCCTCTGGTTCCCGATATTACGCGGCTCTATCCCTCCACCATGCTCGGCGAACAGTCCTGGCAAAAGCCGAACGTCTTTGACACCACCAACAGCAACGCACGCTTTGACTATGATCTCTCCGCGCACTGGAAGGCCTTTGCCGCGGCCAGTTACAGCCATTCGCTGCGCGACGACAATGTGGTCTACGCCTACGGCTGCGGCTATGGGGCGAATGAGACGGAGTGCGCACAGAATCCTGGGCCGGGTCAATCGCCCGAATATCTCTATGCGCCCGACGGAAGCTATGACGCCTTCGACTGGCGCGAACCCGGCGTGCTGCTGATCAACGCGCAGGCCGAAGCCATCCTCACCGGCCACGTCAAGATGGGCGCCGTCACCCACGACCTGACCGGCGGCGGCGAGTTATTCCGCATGAGTGTTCAGGAGCCCGGATTCTACACCTATGCGAATCCATCCACGGCATTGGTCACCGACGGCCCGGTCTACGACTATGTCGGCTCGGAGAATATCTATCAGCCTGTTCAGGCATTCCCCATGGAGTCGCCCGTGCAATCTGCCGGCCCGCGCAGGCTCTATGAAGACAATCACCAGGCCTCCGCAGTCGTGCAAGATCGCATCCATCTTCCTGGGCACATTCAACTCTTCGCGGGTGGCCGTGCGGATTCCATGCGCGATCAGAACTACTCGAAGACGGCCACCAATCCCTGCACAGCAAGCATCACTCCCGGCGCGACAAATGATCCATGCCCGGTGGGATCTTTTCTCGCCCTGCCCGCCTCCAACAACAAGCTGATCTGGCTGCCGCAGTATGCCGTCACCTTCAATCCAATCCCCAGCCTCACGCTTTATGGCAACTACGGAGTGCTGCTCTCGCTGGCGCCAGAGGCCTCGTGGTTTACCGATAACGGCAATCAATTCCTGAGTCCATACTTCACGCGCCAAACCGAGGTCGGCGCAAAGTTTGAGCCGGGGCAAAAGATCCTACTTACCACCGCGTTCTACCATATGCGCGCGCCATTCTTTTATCCCAAGGTGATTCAAGCGCCGGACAGTTTTTGCAAAGCCGATGTCTTCAATGCTCCCGGCGATCTCTGCTTTGAATCCAGCGGCCACGACACGCACGATGGCATCGAAGTCAACGCACAGGGCAAGCTCACTAGCTGGCTGCGCGTCAACGCCTCAGCCGCCGCAACCCGCGCCATCTCAACCGAAACCGGCACGACCGCCTTTGACAACAAGCAGGTGCTCAACGTGCCGCATCTGCGCACGGCACTCTTTGCGGACATTTTGGTATTGAAGTCGCACGGCCTGCATCTGCTGCCCGGATGGGGCTACACCGGCCGCAAGGAAGCCACGCGCGACGATGCGGTGAACGTCTCCGGTTACAATCTCTTCAACCTCGGCGCGCGCTACACGCCGGGCGGCGAGCAGGGCCATGTAACCTTCCGCATCTTCGCCGATAACATCACCGACAAACGTTATTGGAAGGACACCGGCGCCAACTACGGCGACACATTCATTCACCTTGGCGCGCCCACCACCGTGCGCCTCTCCGCGCACTACACCTTCTGAGGCCGAGCTTGAAACTGGTTCGTTAAAATTATTCCTTGTATGGCTGAGAAATATCCGTGCCCCATCCATTCGCGTTTTTTGCGAATGGGTGGGAATCCACAAACTTAACCGATTAGTCCTTACCTTGCCATGGAAACTTAACAATGACCGCAACCACCCACAGCATGGACAAGACGCGCGTCAAGCCGGATTGGCCCGCACTCACCCTAGCCGAAGCGCGCGCGCTGCTCGTTATCTTTCCCGGTTGTGGCCAACCCACTGAAATTCTATCGGTCAGTCCGCGGCCATTTTCCGCAGCCAGCGTAGTAGCCACACATTGGGGAAGAGTCTTCATCAAGCGCCATCATAAGTCAGTGCGCGACCGCGAAGGATTGCTCGAAGAGCATCGCTTCATGAATCATCTGCGGGAGCGCGGCGCTCCGGTTCCGTGCGTTTTTACCTCGGCATCTGGCGAGAGCGCCATCGAGATCGGCAATTGGACCTACGAAGTGCATGAAGTGCCCGAGGGTGTGGACGCCTACGAGGACGCGCTTTCATGGACGCCCTTCCGCTCCGCGGCAGCTGCGCATTCAGCCGGCCACCTGCTGGCGCAAATGCATCTGGCCGCGGAAGGCTTCATCGCGCCGCGCCGCTTGACTCAACCACTCGTCTCCAGCTTCACCATCTTTGCCGACGACAGTCCACTCATGGCAATGGACAGCTATCTCTCCGCGCGGCCTGCGCTGGCCGGCAACGCGTTCGTGCGTGAACACTGCGAGGAAGCGCTGGAAGTGCTCACGCCCTTTCATGCCGAGTTACAGCCGCTCCTGCCTGCGCTCAAGCCGCTCTGGACGCACAACGATCTGCACGCTTCCAATCTGCTATGGAGTAATACTAGCAACGATGCGCACGCAACCGCTATCATCGACTTCGGACTCGCCGACCGCACAAGCGCTGTGCATGATCTGGCCCTGGCCATTGAGCGCAACATCGTCGAGTGGCTTGAACTGAAACAGGAATCAGGAATCAGGGATCAGGGATCAGAAACCGAGTTGAAGGTTGCGACAAACTTACCTATTCATTTTGACCATTTAAATGCGCTGCTCGACGGTTACGATTCTCTGCGCCCGCTCAGCACGGCAGAGGCCACGGCTCTCGCGCCGATGACCGCGCTCTGCCACGCCGAGTTCGCGCTCACCGAGGCCGATTATTTTCTTGGCATTCTGCACTCAGAAAAGAATGCCCGCGTCTGCGCGGAAGATTATCTCGTGGGCCATGCGCGCTGGTTTCGCGGCTCAGACGGAAAGAAATTATTGGATGCCATTCGCCATTGGGCTGCGATGCGTGAGAGAGTTGGAGAACGATGAGCAGCGCGACGATTGCTAATTACGCAATCAATAATTGGATAGAAATCGTTGGTGTTCTTACCTGCGTGGTAAGTACCTGGCTCACGGCCAAGCGCAAAATCTCTTGCTGGCCGGTAGCATTGATCTCTGACTTCGCTTATCTGGCGGTCTTCTATCAAGCACGATTGTATGCCGGCGCGCTGCTGATTCTCAGCACGCTTCCATTGACGTTTTATGGCTGGTGGTACTGGTATCGCGGTTATTGCCAGGAGGGCGATGTGCGCGTGGTTCGCCAGCCGCGCGCCAGTCTGATTACAGGTTTGGCAATCGGCGCTATGGGCAGTTTTGCGCTGGCCATTTGGATGAAAGAAATCCACGCGGCACTCCCGTATCTTGACTCGACACTCACTTGCTTCAGCCTGGTCGGCAGTTGGTGGGAGATGCGCAAATACATATCGAGTTGGTGGCTCTGGATTGTGGTGAACTTTGTCTATGTGGGCGAGTTTATCTCTCAAAAACTTTATATGACGGCATTGCTTTACATCGGACTTAACGTTCTTTCCGTCTATGGCATTCGCGAGTGGCAGCGCGCATTATCCCAGGTCTCAGAATCGAGACCTGGGGCACCCATTCAGATGAATTAAACCGCCGCCTGCACCACATTGCGCAGCGGCTCGCCGTTGATGTAGCGCCGCAGTTCATCCGCCGCCACACGCACTGCACGCGGCGCAAACTGCGGGCTCGATCCTGCAACGTGCGGGGTGATGAGCAGATTCGGGCAGCTCCACAGCGGATGCCCTTCGGGCAGCGGCTCCGGCTCCGTCACGTCCAGCGCAGCGCGGATGCGGCCAGCCTGCAACGCGGCCACCAGCGCATCCGTATCCACCACAGGACCGCGCGCCGCATTCACCAGCAGCGCGCCCGGGCGCATCAACGCAAGCTGGCGCGCGCCAATTAAATGACGCGACTCCTCGGTCGATGGCAAAATCAAAATCACAATCTCCGCTTGCGGCAACAGGCTGTCCAATTCGCTCACCGCATACACGCCCTCGCGCGCCGTGCGCGCCACGCGCGTCAACGCGACGCTGAAAGGCGCAAGCATCCGCTCGATCTCTTTGCCAATGGAGCCATGCCCCACCAGCAGCACGCGCTTGCCGGTCAGTTCCTCCAGCATCACCGGCGGATAGAGCGGCCGCGCATCACCACTGATCTGCGCATAGCGCGCGGGTGCCTCAAAGCGCCGCTTCCACACGCCCTCGCGCTGCACATCCAAAAAGAACGGAATATTTTTCAGCACAGAAAGAATCGCGCCAATCGTCCACTCCGCGGTGGAGATGCTGTGCGCGCCGCGCCCGCTGCAAATGGTCACACGCGGCCCCACCGTCGCGGGAATCCACTCCGTGCCCGCCATCAGCGACAGCACCAGCCGCACGCCGCGCAAATATGGCCAGATGCGCATCGCCTTCGACGGATAAGGGTCAGGCAGCCAAACATCAATCTCGACCTCGTGATCGAGGCCGTTGGGCAAGGCAATCAACTCGACATCAGCAGGAAAATCGACGAACAATTCTTCCGCCAAAATTGCAGGGTATCCAACGCGTAACATATTTCAATGCTACACAAGCAGGCCCGTTTTTAATCGGTGACTTTCTTCCCGCCGTTGACAGTAAACCACAAAAAGTGAGGTCAATCACCGCGCCCAACCGCCGCGATAAGGCATCCTATAGAGTATGAGATTCTTGTTTCGCACGGGCAAACGATGCGCTTGAAGGCAGACAAATCGCTCTCCCAGCAGCAGTTGGCTATCAAACTGCGCGTGGAGGAACCGCCGAACCCCGGCTGGCTCACCTGGGAGCGCCGCCGTCTGCTGACCCATGCCGCCAAAACCGCGCTCGCCGCCGCCCTCAGTTGGTGGATCGCCATGCACCTCGGTATGCGCGACGGCTACTGGGGCGCCATCAGCTCGATCATCGTGCTGCAATCCAACTTCGGCGCCACCGTCTCCGCCTCGCGCGACCGCGTCTTCGGCACGCTGATCGGCGCGGCACTCGGCTTCTCCTGTTCGCTCTTTGGCGTGCTGCCGTGGAATTTTATCGTGGCTGTGCTGGCGGCCATGATCCTCTGCGGATTGCTTGGCCTGCGCAACAGTTCGCGCCTCGCCGGAGTCACCATCTCCATCGTGATGCTGGTCAACTCCGGCTCGCATTGGACGCTTGCCCTGCATCGCGTCATCGAAGTCTTCCTGGGCATTTTTGTTGCGCTGGTCATCACCACGCTGGTCTTTCCCGACCGCGCGCGTCTGCGCCTGCGCGACGGACTGGCCAAGGAATTCTTGTTGCTCGGTGCATTCTTTGAAGGCATTCTGGAAGGTTTTCGCGGCTCACCCGCGCAGAATCTGCCCGCGCTGCGCGAAGATGTTTTGAAGCAGATGCGCGCCAATAATCAGCTACTGCAAGCCGCCCGCAATGAGCCATCCGGCGGACCCGGCTGGCGCGAAGGACTGGAGATGCTCTCGCACTTCGGGCGCTCGCAATTCGATGCTCTTATCGCGCTTGAACTGGCCGTAAAAGACAGCCACGAAGACGGCTACGCGCAGCAGCTCGAGCCTGCCCTGGGTCGCCTGGCCATCGACGTTCGTGCGGGATTTCATTACATCGCCGAATGTACCTTCGCATGGCGCTTTCACATTCCACCGCCTGGTTTGCATCTGGAAGAAGACATTGCGCAACTGGAAGCGCGCATGGCTGAAGTGCGCCCCACCGGCTTCCAATTCACCCAGGCCGAAATTCTCCGCGCTTACGCTGTGCAGTTACACTTGAAGCAAATCGCCCGCTCGCTACGCGCATCTCGTGTTGAAACCAGCCGCGCCATCGGCGAAGCGCAAAAGTAGAATATTCAATACAAAATATCCTGTCATCCAGAATGCTTCGCGTGGTTGCTGCACCTTACGATTGCCATGAATTACCGCGAACTTGCTAACTCGCGATTTCCGCGCATTCAAGTGGTTGCCGCAACTGTCGATTGCCATGAACTACCGCGAACTTGCTAACTCGCGATTTCCGCGCAGCGGAAGCAAACTTGCTAATCGACCTGGCCAATCATCCATATTGGTCAAATAAATGACGAACGATCTTTTTTGACTGGCCCAAGTTCATTCAGAGCACAGCGTAGTCGAAGGACCTGCGGTTGCTTTTCCGTTGTACAGGCTTTGCCCCATCCATTCCGCTTTTGCGGCATGGATGGGAGGGAGCGCATCAGACCTTCAACAGATCCGTATAAACCGCCATGCCCACCACCGCATCGGCTCCAATCGCATCCAGCGCATCCACCTCTTCCTGCGACCGAATGCCACCCGCAACAATCAACTGCTTCGCGGTCAACTTGCGCAGGCGCGCGGCCACATCCATCGGAAAGCCGCCCAACATTCCTTCGCCATCCACGTGCGTATAGAGAAACGCTGCGGCGTGCGGCTCAAGCTGCGGAATCGCATCATCCGGCGTCAGCTCCACCTGCGCCTTCCATCCCTTCACCGCAATCCGTCCATTCTTCGTGTCGATGCCGGCAACGATGCGCTCCGCGCCAACGGCAGCGGCGAGGCTTGCTGCAAACTCTGTGTTCACTTTTCCCTCGGCGGAGGACAGCGCCGAGCCTATGATGACCCTCTGCGCGCCAGCATCCAGCACCTGCCGCGCGCGCTCAATCGTATGAATGCCGCCGCCCGCCTGCACCGGCAGCCGCTTGGCAATCTGCGCGACGAGCGCCGAGTTATCCCCTTGCCGCATCGCCGCGTCCAGATCGATCAACTGCACCAGAGGAAAGCGCGAAAACTTTTCAATCCAGAATTCAAAATCATCAAAAGCAAGGCGCAGTTTTTGCCCTTGCACAAGCTGGACAATCTGTCCGCCCAGCAAATCAATCGAAGGAATCAGCATGGAAGCCTCACCGAGACGCCCGCTTTTGCGAGCTCTTCTTTGAGCGAACGCGCGCTCGAAATTTTGAAATGAAAGATGCTCGCCGCCAGCGCGGCATCGGCCCGCCCGCGCCCGAAGACATCCACAAAATGCTCCACCGTTCCCGCGCCGCCCGAGGCAATCACCGGAATGCCGACAGCCTCGCTCACCGCCGCGGTCAGCTCGCAATCAAAGCCCGTGCGCATTCCGTCGGAATTCATCGAGGTCAACAGAATCTCTCCCGCGCCGCGCTGCTCGGCCTCGCGCGCCCACTCCACCACGCGCCGCCCAGCCAGCTTGCGCCCGCCCTGCACATAAACCTGCGCCTGACGCACCGGATCGGCAGCCTCCGGATCGCGCCGCGCATCGATGGCCACAACCACCGCCTGCGCGCCAAAGCTGCGGCCAATCTCGTCGATGAGTTGCGGATTTTTGAGAGCGGCCGAGTTCACGCTCACCTTGTCCGCGCCCGCCTCGAAGACCTGCGCCGCATCGTCCGCCGTGCGAATGCCGCCGCCCACGCAGAATGGAACGAAGAGTTCGCGCGCCGTTCTGCGCACCGTATCGAGCAGCGTCGCACGGCCTTCGTGCGTCGCGGTAATGTCCAGCAGCACAATCTCGTCCGCGCCCTCGCGCGCGTGACGCGCCGCCTGCGTAGCCGGATCGCCCGCATCAATCAAATCGACAAACTGCACGCCCTTCACAACGCGCCCGTCATGCACGTCCAGGCAGGCGATGATTCTTTTCGTTATCATTTTTCTTTCCTCACCATGTTGCGGGAGACGAGTTCGTTGAGTTCAGTCCGCTCTGTCGGCGAAAACGCGTTTGTTGGAATATATAGGAACTTCTTTTCTGCCACATATAATAAAGTAACCTTTTCATCTTGAGCGAAGTTCTGAATTGCGCTCCAGAAGAACTTTCCTTCGCTCACTCCAGGAATTGCTGAAAGTACGCATTCATCATTGATTTCTATTGAAACTATTCGATCCTTGTTTAATTGCTGAGATAGCATCTTGAAACATCTGCGAATATTGATGAAACGCATTAGCGGCAAGAAAATCGAAAACCACAATAGTATACTTAGAATCCAGCGATATGGCGATCCAAGGTCAGTTGTCTCCCAAAAATCGCCAAGAATAAACACCAATAACCATAGAACTGCCACAACAGGTACGCCTACGTACCAAAAATACTGACTAATGCGTCTGCTAATTTTTTGGCGTATGTGGAGTTGTTGAGCTGCTTTGTAATCAGCAAGTGTGAGCGTGTAGTTTACTTTCATCTTGCCACCTCCAAAAAGTTCTTGAGAATCTTCAGCCCGGTTGCGCCGGACTTCTCTGGATGAAATTGTGTGCCCATCACGTTCGCGCGCTCCACCGCTGCCGCGAATGGCTCAATGTAAAACGTCGTGGCCGCAGTGTCGGCGGTGACGGGCGCGCGAAACGAGTGCGTAAAGTAGACGTGCTCGCCCGCATGAACCCCCGCAAGCAATCGCGAATCGGCGCGCACTTCCAGAGAGTTCCAGCCAACGTGCGGAACTTTTTCCGTACTCTCGGAAAAATGTTCGACTCTTTCCGCGAATGCTCCCAGCCCCGGCTGCGCGGGCGCTTCGCTCGATCCCGCATAAAGCCACTGCATCCCCACGCAAATCCCCAGGAACGGCACGCCCCGCGCAATCGCCGCGCGAATCGCGCCTGTGAGTCCCGTCGCATCCAGCCGCTCCGTCGCCTGAAAATGACCCACGCCCGGCAGCACAATGCGCTCCGCATTCTCCACGAGCGCAAGGTTGCCGTCCGTGACCGTGCACTCCGCGCCCACGTGCCGCAGCGCCTTCAGCACCGAAGTCAGATTGCCCGCCTTGTAATCAATCACCGTTACGCGCATCAAAAATCTCCGAACCGCCCCAAGAGTTGAAGGGTACGGGCTTCAGCCCGTACATTGAGATCCAATTCTGATTTTTCGGCTTTAGCCGCCGAGGGAAAGATAACTACTACAAATACATCCCTCAGGGGCTAAAGCCCACTACTCTTGCTGCCTTTGATGTACGGGCTAAAGCCCGTACCCTTCAAATCAAGCCCATTAATGACTGTAATCATTTCACCATCACCCACCATGCAACTGAGCTGAACCACAGGTAGCAAAGAGCAATCATCCCTGTCACAACCACTATTAGCTTCCAACCTCGAATGATAAAGGGTGCGCCAATGAGAATGAGCACACTGATTACAAATCCGATCTCGTCCGTCAGGATAATCACGGTTTCCTTCGCCGACGAAATATGCCAGATCGGAAGAAACTTGCAAGCATAGGCGAGAGTATCGATTATGGCTGCAATCCACACAATCCACTCAATCACATTTCGCCTATTGACACCTGCGTTCATAGAAGCCCCTTCGTGCTAGGCAGCATCTCTCCCAATTGTTTGTCGCGCGAACAAGCCACGCGCATCGCCCGCGCGAAGGCTTTAAAGATCGCTTCGATCTTGTGATGATTCGAGCGCCCATACATCGTCTTCACATGCACATTGGCGCGCGCGCCGCGGGCAAAGCCCTCAAAGAAATCCGTCACCAGCTCCGTTTGCAGATCGCCAACCAGCCGTGTGCGCACCTTTGTTTCCACCGCGAAGGCCGCGCGTCCGCTCAGGTCCACAGCGGCAATCGCCAGCGTCTCATCCATCGGCATCAAAAAATATCCGGCGCGCAAAATGCCGCGCTTGTCGCCCAGCGCGCGATCAAAGCACTCGCCCAGCGCGATGCCCACATCCTCAACCGTGTGGTGCTGATCGACATCAAGATCGCCGTCGCACTTCAAATCCAAATCGAATGCGCCGTGCCGCGTGAATAGCTCCAGCATATGATCGAAGAAGCGTATGCCGGTGGAGATTTTGTAATGCCCGCCGCCTTCAATCGTCAGCTTGATCGCAATCTTCGTCTCGGTCGTGTTGCGTTCAAAACCCGCGGTGCGCAAGGTTGTTGGTTCCTGTGACATTCATTGACTCCTATACGAATCTCATGTTGCTTCTTCGCAGCACCCCTACGGGGCGCAATGGCCTATTGGTTGCACTTACCCAGAATTTCATCCTGGGCTATTCTCGCGCCGCCCCTACGGGGCGTTTTGTTCATCCGGCGTTTGCCGATTCCAAACTACGCTCCCACTCTAGCCGCAAAAACAAAAACGCGGCGAGGGTGGGGCACCCGGCCGCCCCTACGGAGTGGCTTGACGAGATTGCAATTTCAAGATGGCCAGTGATTCATTCAAAGCTACAGCCGCCTGTCGCATCTGCTCCCTTGTCCCAATGGTAATGCGCACGCGTCCATCGCAGCCGGGATCGCTGGAACGGTCGCGCACCAGCACGCCAGCGGCAGACATCAAGCGCGTGAACTCCTTGTGCCGCGCGCCGATTTCGGTCAGCACAAAATTCGCGCGGCTGGGCCAGCGGCGCACGCCCGCCTCATCCAGGGCGGCCTCAAACTCCGCGCGCGCGGCCAGCACTTCACTCACATACCAATCAAGATAAGCCGTGTCTTCCAGCGCAGGCGGCAGGCAAGCCAGCGCCAGCGAGTTCACACTATATGGTGAAAGCACGCGCCGCACCCAGCGCATCAACTCCACTGGACCGGCAAGCAATCCAAGGCGCAATCCGGCCAGTCCGTAGGCTTTTGAAAACGTCCGCGCCAGCATCAAATTCGGCACAACGCCGAGTAGATCTATGACTGTCTCGTTGTGAAAATGAAAGTACGCTTCATCCACCAGCACAACAGCGTGCGGCGCGCGCGTGGCAATCTCAACCAACCGCGCGCGCGTGGCCACAGAGCCGGCAGGGCTGTTGGGATTGGCGATGGCGATGATCTTGGTGCGCGGCGTGATTGCATTGAGCAGCATCTCAAAAGGGAATTGCAAATCATCGGCGGCCTGCACGGCAACCACGCGCGCATCCGTTGCCGACGAATAAACTTCGTACATCGTGTAGGTCGGCACGGGCAGCAGCAGCTCGTCGCCCGCTTCAAGGAAAGCCTCGAAGAGCACATGAATCGCTTCATCCACGCCGTTGGTGAGCGCGACCTGCTCGGCAGCAAGTCCAAGATGCGCGGCGACGATTGCCTCGACGGGCGCGCGCTCCGGATAGCGCGTCAAGCTGCCAGCGCTGATGTTGCCCAGCACTTCGCGCACCTTCGGCGAGCAGGCCACGGTGTTCTCGTTGAAGTCCAAACGCAACGTGCTGCGATCTCCAAGCGGAGGATGATACTCCATCATGGCTTGCACACGCGCGCGCGGTTGAGGTGTTGTTACGATTGCGTCAGTCACGTTGCCTCCTTGTGAGCCGCGTGCGAATCGCATCCGCGTGGCCGATGAGTCCTTCGGCTTCAGCGAGCAGCACAGCGGGCGGACCGAGCACGCGCATCGCTTGCGACGAGTACTCTTGCACGGTGATGAGCTTGACGAAATCGTTGACGCTCAAGCCGCCGCGCACCCGCGCCATGCCGCCGGTGGGCAACGTGTGATTCGGACCGGAGATATAATCGCCCATTGGCTGCGCGCTCCAGCGGCCAATAAATACTGAGCCTGCATTCATCACCCAATCCAAATCACTCGCCGCATCCACAGTAAGATGCTCGGCGGCCAGACGATTTGTAATCGCGCGCGCTTCCTCCACGCTTGCCGCGAGGATGATGAGTCCGTTGCTCTCCAGTGCTTCACGCGCAACAGTATTTTTTCGGCTGCGAATTTTGGTTTCCGCTGCGACTTTTTTGGCCAGTTTTTCTTGCGTAGTAATGAAGATGGCCAGCGCTTCGGGATCATGCTCAGCCTGCGCCACAAGATCGGATGCAATCTCATCCGCATTGCCGCGTTCGCTGGTGACGACGATCTCAGTAGGCCCAGCGAGCATATCAATGGCGCAATCAAAAGCAACCAGCCGCTTGGCCGCGGTGACGTAAAGATTGCCCGGCCCGACGATCTTGTCCACGCGCTTGACGCTCGCCGTTCCATATGCCAAAGCGGCCACGGCGTGCGCGCCGCCCAGGCGATAGAACTCCGTGATGCCCAGCAAGTGCGCGGCAGCCAGCGTCTCCGGCGCGGGCTTGGGCGAGACCACGGCGATGCGCTCAACGCCCGCCACCTGCGCGGGAATCACTGTCATCAGCAGCGTGGAAGGCAGCGGATGACGGCCACTGGGAACATAACAACCCACCGCGCCAAGTGGGCGCACAAGTTGGCCAGTCATGAGGCCGGGGATAGGTTCATCGCTGAACGAAGCCGGCAGTTGCGCAACGGCAAAGTTGCGAATTTGATCAGCGGCGGTGGTCAGCGCCTGTTGCATTGCAACCGGAATCGCCTCCCACGCGGTGGCCATCTCTTCCGGCGTAACACGCAATGCTTTTACATCAGCGAGTCCATCGAATTGCGCAGCGTAACGCAGCAGCGCGCGGTCGCCCTGCTTGCGCACATCGTTCACAATTTTCTTGACGGTGGCGAGCACAGCATCCAGCGCCGCGCCGCCGCGTTGTTCGAGCGTTGCGAGAAGTTCCGCTGTTTGCCGCGCGCTTCGACCTTTGGTCTTGATGATCTTCATTGCCGTTCTCTGATTCCCGCAGGGGCTAAAGCCCGCGCGTTTTGGCTGTCCTATTTGGCACGACTGAAGTCGTGCCCTGTTATAAAACATCCGGTCATGGAGTTTTTTCGCGGCCTTTGAAGTTGTGCCTTGTTACAAAGACTCGCTGATGAAGGTTCGTGGATTCCCACCCATCGCAAAGGGCGCGATGGATGGGGCACGGAGATTTTCATTATGCTGAAAGACACTTACAGCACCACTTTGTTCAGCGGATACTCGACAATGCCCGCGGCGCGCGCCGCCTTGAGCTTGGGAATCACATCGCGCGCCACGCGCTCTTCAACGATGGTATTCACGGCGACCCACTCCGAGTTCGAGAGCTGCGAAACCGTCGGCGAATTCAATGCGGGCAGCACGGCGAGCACCGTTTCCAAATCTTCGCGCTTCACGTTGAGCATCAAGCCCTCTTGCGATTGCGCATCAATCGCGCCACGCAGCATCAACGAAATCTGCGCAATCTTTTCGCGCTTCCACTCATCGGCCATCGCGTTTTTGCCGGCGATCAGATGCGTCTCACTCTCCATGATGGTGTCGATAATTTTGAGGCGGTTGGCCTTCAGCGAGCTACCGGTCTCGGTGACTTCAACAATCGCATCGGCCAGCGTGGGCGGCTTCACTTCCGTCGCGCCCCAACTGAACTCGACCTTCACATTCACGCCCTTCTCGGCGAAGTAACGCTTGCTCACTTCCACTAACTCAGTGGCTACGATCTTACCTTCCAGATCCTCGGCCTTTTCAAAGCCCGAGTTTTCCGGCACGGCCAGCACCCAGCGCACCTTGCGGCGGCTCTGCTTGGAGTAAGTGAGCGAAGTAATGCTGGTCAAATCCAGCCCGCTCTCAACCACCCAATCAATGCCGGTCAGACCCGCGTCCAGCACGCCGTGATCGACGTAGCGCGCCATCTCCTGCGCGCGAATCAACATGCACTCGATCTCCGGGTCATCGATCGAAGGAAAGTACGAGCGCCCATCGGCGTAGATATTCCATCCGGCGCGTTTGAACAGTGCGATGGTTGCATCTTGCAGGCTTCCCTTGGGAATGCCGAGTCTGAGTTTGTTAGCCACGAGTGACCTCTTTCTGTGTGCCGTTTGCATCCATCGCAATAGGTTTGGTGAAGCAACTGACGGTGCCTTCGTGGCAGACCAGTCCGTCGCCCTCAACAACCACGCGGAAGAGCAGCGTATCGTTGTCGCAATCGGTTGCGGCGGTGACCACCTTCAGCCGGTTGCCGCTGGTTTCGCCCTTCATCCAGAGCTTCTGGCGGGTGCGGCTCCAGAAGGTGACAAAGCCAGTCTCCAGCGTTTTGGCGTAGCTGGTGGGGTTCAAGAAGCCCAGCATCAGCATCTCGCCGGTGTTGGCGTCTTGGACGATGCCCGGAACCAGGCCGTCCATCTTGTCAAAATCAATTACAGGGTTGCTCATTTTCTTCCTTCATTGGGGGATTTTTTCGGGTTGATCGGATCGCCGTCCACGCATGAAAAAACCCGCTCAGCGTGGTCGCCGGCGGGCTTCAGAATTCCTTGATCTCTCTGGCCTTTCACATCAGGCCATAGCAGTCCGCCGTCATGGGGTTTCCATGATGATGATGGTAACCGAGATGGCGGTGGCTCTGCATCTGATTCAAACCATACGGCAAGACAGGGCGCTGTGTCAAATCATGCTCTTGCGAACGGGGCGGGAAAGAGTGCAGAATGAAATCGTGCGATTGCGGATTCGATTGGCGGCGTTGACGATTGCGTTGTTAGGCGTATGCTTGGCCGGGCTGGCGCAGAATCAGGACCGCGACACGAGGGGAGTGCCCAAAACCTCTGAGAATGCGCCGCCGCCGGAAGTGCGCATCGACATCAATCACTCGAGCGTCGAGGAGCTGCTGAAGATTCCCGGCATGACGCCGAGTTGGGCCGGGCGCATCGTTCGCTTTCGCCCTTATCGCACCAAGCAGGATTTATTCGAGCACGGCGTCGTCACCGGCGAAGTCTACGAGCGCATCAAGGATTTTGTGATCGCGCATCAGAAGGCGCAGTGAAAGATGAACGCCATGCAGCAAATGAAACGCTCACTCACTCCAGAACCAGCAAGTGCTTGCTGTATTGCTCCCCGGCTAGAAACTGAATTGCCTTATCCAGCGTAACCAGAACTCCGTTTTCTTTGATTGCAAGCCCAAGCAAATAGGCGTCTGTAATCTGCTGATGTCCGTAGATGTGTTCACGAAATGGCTCGGCAAGGGAAGACCAACCTACCGTAATAGGCCAATACCGGTAACCAGGATTCCTTTCGAGAGCTTTCAGGATTTCAGACGCTTCTGAAACTGAAACCTTGCCCACATTTGAGTTTGCCGTTACTCGAAGCAGACCCGCTTCTGAAAAAGCGCACATACCCCAATCAAGGCCAGGAGTATTGAACCATTTCATCACCGTTTGATGATGCATATGTCCTTGCTCCGTGAGCGCGATCAATACATTCACATCAAGCAAATATCTCTGCTTACTCAATATTCGTCCTCTTCCAAAGCCGCTTTCACCATCTCGGAGGTGATGACCCTGCCGTCAGAGGGGATGATCAGCAGCCCATTGGGCGCCCTGACCAGTCGCGGCGAAGGGCTGGTTGAGTGCATAGCCTCAAGCCCTTTGCGCGCTATTTCGGTGAGCGCAGTACTCAGCGTGACGCCTCGCCCCCTGGCGTAAAGCGTGGCCTGCTGGTAAACATCTTCTCCGAGTGTGATGCTGGTTCTCATGAAACCATTATGCACCGATAAGCGAATTGACGCAATAGTGCGTTATGATGCAGTTTGTTAAATCTGCACCATAACGCATTATTGGAGAGCTTTTCCTGATGGCGTAGAGCGCAGTGGACCCGGAGGTCCACTCAACAGCCGGCCAGGAGGCCGGCGCTACATTGATGCAGTTTCGGCCGGCTCCGTCGCCTCACCCTCGGCAGCAGCAGTCCTATCCCCGCGTCCCAGCAGGCGGCTCAGAATCACGTAGAGCACGGGAATGAAGATGAGATTCAGCACCGTCGACAGCAACATTCCACCGACGATTGTGGTGCCCACCGAGCGGCGTCCCAGCGCGCCAGCGCCGGTGGCGAAGACCAGCGGCAGCACACCCAGGATGAAGGCCGACGAGGTCATCAGAATGGGTCGCAGACGCAGCGCGCCGGCTTCAGAGGCGGCATCGGCAATCGAGCGGCCCTTCTTGCGCAACTGCTCGGCAAACTCAACAATCAGAATCGCGTTCTTGGCCGACAAGCCGATCAGCATCACCAGACCAATCTGGCAGTAGACATCGTTCACCAGCCCGCGCGCCGCAACCAGGCCCAGCGCGCCGAGCACCGCCATCGGCACGGCCAGCAGAATGATGAACGGCAGCGCAAAGCTTTCGTATTGCGCCGACAAAGTGAGATAAACAACCAATAGTCCCAGGCCAAAAATCAAGAACGTTTTGCCGCCGGATTCAATTTCGTCCAGCGTCAACCCGGTCCACTCATACTTCATTCCCGGCATCATCGTCTTTTTGGCCAGCGCCTCCATGGACGCCAACCCCTGGCCGGAGCTGCGTCCCGGTGCGGGCGAACCGGTAATATCCACCGAGCGGAAGAGGTTATAGTGCGAGATCACCGGTGGGCCGGAGCTCTCCGCCACGCTGACGATATTATCCAGCGGAACCATTTGCCCCGAGTCGGAGCGCACATAGTAGCTGTGCAGATCGCGCCCCTTCATGCGGAAGGACTGATCGGCCTGCACAAAGACGCGATAGGTTCGGTTGTTGAAGTCGAAGTCGTTGATGTACTCCGAACCCATGAAGACGCTCAGCGTCGTCGTAATTTGCGAGAGAGGAATATTGAGCGCCTTGGCCTTCTCGCGGTCGATGGTCACGAGCACCTGCGGATCGTTGGCCGAGAAGGAGGTGTATAGGCCGGTCAGTTCCTTGCCCTGGCGCGCCGCGCCCACCATCTGATGAGCCACGCGATCCAGGTCGCTCAGCGTATTTGTGCCCGTATCCTGCAACACGAAATCGAAGCCGCCAAAGCTGCCCACGCCGTTGACGGCAGGCGGCTCGACAATCATCACCAGTCCGCCATTGGGCGCAAACATCAGGCTCATCAACTTGGGCGAGAGGTCGGCCACAATATCAGCCGCCGAGTGGCCTTTGCCGCGCCGCTGATCGCTGGGCTTGGTTGAGAGAAACATCATGCCCGCGTTCGAGGAGCTGCCGCTCATGCTGAAGCCGGTTACCGAAAATGATCCGGCAACGTCGGAATTGGAGTAGAGAATCCTCTCGGCACGATCCGCCAGATCGTTGGTATAGGCCAGCGATGAACCCGGCGGCGCCTGCACAATCACCATCAGGAAGCTCTGATCTTCTTGGGGAATGAAGCCAGTGGGCACGCGCTGATACACGTAAACCGTGGCGCCCAGGCCGCAGAAGAAGAGCAGCAGCAGCAGATAACGCACGCGCAGCGCTCCGTGAATCACCTTTCCGTAGGTCTCGGAGAGCCAACTGATCTGCGCGTCTGTCGAGTGAATAAAGCGGGCAAAGAGCCGCGAGAGAGGCGCGATGTGCAGGAAGTCAAGCTGCTTGGGCCGATCCTCTTCGCCGCGCAAAAAGATCGCCGATAGGGCCGGCGAAAGGGTGAGCGCGTTGAAGGCTGAAATGGCAATGGCAAAGGCGATGGTCAGCGAGAATTGCCGATACAAAATTCCGGTGGTGCCGGGAAAGAACGAGACCGGCACAAAGACGGCAATCAGCACCAGCGATGTGGCGATAACCGCGCTGGTCACCTCGCCCATGGCGCGCGAGGTAGCGGCGTGCGGGTTGGAGTGTTCCAGATGAATGTGCCGCTGCACGTTCTCGATCACCACAATTGCGTCATCCACCACCAGGCCGGTGGCCAACGTGATGCCGAAGAGCGTCAGCGAGTTGATGGAGAAGCCAAAGAGCTTGATAAAGGCGAAGGTGCCGATCAGCGAAACCGGAATGGTCACCGCGGGAATAATCGTCGCGCGCCAATCCAGCAGGAAGAGAAAGATGACCGCGATGACAATCACCACGGCGATCACCAGCGTGGACAGAACCTCGCGGATCGAGTCGCCCACCACCGTCGTTGAGTCAAAGGCTATGGCGTACTTCAGCCCCGGCGGAAAGCTCTTCGACAGCTCAACCAGCGCCGCCTTGGCCGCGCGATCCACTTCCAACGAGTTGGCGTTTGACAGTTGCATGACGCCGATGCCGTTGGCCTCTCGTCCCATGTACTTCAACGAAGAGCTATAGTCCTCGGCACCTACCTCGGAGTGGCCCACATCCTTCAGCAGCACCAGACCATTCGAGGAGTTCTTCACGATAATCTTGTCGAACTCGGCGGGCGAAGTCAGCCGGCCCACCACGCGCACCGGCAACTGGAAGGCCTGCTTCTGGTCCGCGGGCGGCTGGCCAAGCTGGCCGGCGGGAATCTCGACGTTTTGCTCGGCCAGCGCATTGACCACGTCGGTTGCCGTCAGGTTGCGCGCCGCCAGCCGCACCGGGTCCAGCCAAAGGCGCATCGCATATTTGCGCTCGGCAAAGATCATCACGTCGCCCACGCCGGGCACGCGCTTGAGCGCATCCTTCACATAAACATCAATATAGTTTGAGATGAACTCGGGCGAATAGCGGCCATCCTCGGTGTAAAAGCCCGCGCCCAAGACAAAGTTGCTGTTGGCCTTGGTAATGCTGATGCCGGTCGAGTTGACGGCTGCGGGCAACCGGCCCTGGGCGCTGGCCACGCGGTTCTGCACGTCCACCGCGGCAATGTTCAGATCGTAGCCCGTCTGGAAGGTGACGGTAATCGAACTGGTTCCGCTGTTGGTGCTGGACGAGCTGATGTAGCGCATTCCCTCCACGCCGTTGATCGACTCTTCCAGCGGAATGGTCACCGCCTTTTCCACGGTGTCGGCATTCGCGCCCACGTAATTGCAACTGACTGAAACCTGCGGCGGCGCCAGCGTCGGATACATGGCCACCGGAAGCGTGGGAATGCACACCGCCCCGGCAAGAATAATCAACAGCGCGCAAACCGTCGCAAATACCGGCCGATGAATAAAGAAATCAACAAACAAGAGTTGCCTTCCTTCCAAACGATGTTGTTATCTGAGCAGAATTCTGGTTGAACACTTCACACGAATACAGTGACCGCATGATTTAGTAACCACCGAAATGTAGCGCCGACCTCCCGGTCGGCTGTAACGCGGACGTCCTCGTCCGCGTTTGTCCAGGATGAGTTACCAATCCATGCGATCTAAACACTAGCCGATTCGCAGAAATCATACAATCGCGGGTGCCCCATCCATTTCGCAGTTTTATCGCGAAATGGGTGGGAAACCAGAAACCCTGGGTGCCCCCGGTCTCGATTTTGAGACCGGGGATCAACAACCCCTCATCCACCCAGCGGCACCACCGGCATTCCATTCACCAGGAATTGCGTGCTCGACACAACCACCTTGTCGCCCGGATTGAGCCCGGAGGAGACCGAGTAGCTGTTGCCCACCGTATCGCCCAGCACCACGGAAGTCTGCACCGCCAGCGTCATCGGCCCCTGCTTGCGCAGCACATACACAAAGCTCTGCCCACCCTGCCGAATCACCGCCAGCACCGGAATCACCGCCATCTGCGAAGTGCTCCAGATCACCCGCGCCTTGATCATCTGCGCATTGCGCAGCAGCTCCGGCGAGGCGTTCACCGGCGCCTTCACCAGAATCCCCTGCAGCGTGCTATCCACCTGCGGCGAAATAAAGTTGATCTTGGTCTTGTCCAGCAGCTTGCCTGAATCGTCCGTCAGGTCCACATCGAGGCCCAGCCGTGCCTGCCCCGCCCGCTCTGTGGGAATGTAAATGTACGCCTCCAGATCCTTGCCTTCATCCACCGTAGTCAGCACTGTGGCGGCGGAAACATAGTCGCCCACGTGCACCGGTATGTCGCCCACCACGCCGTCAAACGGCGCGCGGATGGTGTAGTAAGCCAGTTGCGCCTCTTGCGTCTTGCGTAACTCCACCGCCGACTCGTAATCCGATTTGGCGTTGTCGTGCGACTGCTTGGCCTGGTCAAAAGCGTCGCGGCTGGTCACCCCCGCCTCAAAGAGTTTGCGCTGCCGTTCAACCTCAATCGCGTTGTAATCGTACAGCGCCTTCTTCTGCCGCTCCGTCGCCCGCGCCGCATCCACCGCGGCCTTCTGCATCTGCGGATCGATCTCAGCCAGCGCCTGACCGGCCTTCACCGCTTCGCCGGAGTGCGTCAGGATTGCCCGCAGCACTCCGCTCACCTGCGGCTGCAGCGTCGCCGAGCGCCGCGACTTGATCGTCGCCACATACTCGCTGGATTGCGCCACCGGTTCGAGCGCCACTGTCGCCGTCTGCACCGGCATCGCCTGCATTCCGGCTCCCGCCGCCGCTGGCTTCTTCTGGCAGCCCGCAACCATCAGCCCCAGCACCACCAAACAGATCATTCCAAATATGCGTCTCAAAGCGTTCTTCCTCACCAGAATCTAATCTTCTGTCTTCTCTATAGTGACGCCTGGAAGGCAAAGTTTGACGCAAAAATTCGCTTTTCAGTTTATCTTCCCGCTCTGAAACGTTAAAAGAATCTGCTTTTCCCTGATTCAACGCGGGCGAGCGCCTCCAAAATTCACCTGAATTACGAGGGAACAGCGCATGAAAATCGTCATTCCAGCAGAATGACTCGCTCTCCAAAAGAACATTCCTGGCCAGCGGAGCAGTTCTCCCTAATTCGTAGCCTGGCAAACCGAAAAACTTACTCCCTGGCGGCATAGAGATGGCGCGATTCTGCGTGAACGTGCTGTTCGTACGCTGCCCACTGAAAACCACTCCGTACAATAGAGACAGAAGCGCCCCATGGCCGAAAAAGAATCCAAGAAGCCCCAAAAGCCCGATGATGACCCGGTCGGCAAAGTCTACGACTCCCGGCTGATGCGGCGGCTCGGCCATTATCTGCGCCCCTACTGGCTCCAGGCCGCCGTCTCCACCCTGGCCATCAGCCTCAAATCCATCTGCGACGTCACCGGCCCCTTCCTGGTCATGGTGGCCATCGACCGCTACTTTCCCTCCGCCTCCGGCTCGCCGCTCTCCACCAACCTGCTGGCCCGCGGCCTGGGCACGCGCAACGCGCTCACCCGCCATCTCAGCGACGACCCCATCCAGGGCATCACCCAACTGGCTGAGGTCTACATCGGCGCGCTCCTCTGCGCTTATCTCTTTCAATTCATTCAGACTTATCTGATGCAGTGGACCGGCCAGAAGCTGATGTTCGACCTGCGCCGTGAGATCTTCCGCCACATGCAGCGGATGCACATCGGCTTCTTTGACGCGCACCCCGTCGGCCGCCTGGTCACCCGCATCACCTCGGACGTGGACGCCATCAATGAAATGTTCACCGCCGGCGTCCTGGCCATCATTGACGACTTCCTCAACCTCACCATCATGGCCGTCCTGATGCTCAGCATCAACTGGCGGCTCTCCCTCTGGGCCTTCTCGGTGCTGCCGTTGATCCTCATCGTCACGCGCCTCTTCCGCGACCACGTCCGCGCCAGCTTCCGCCGCGTCCGCGCCGCCATCGGACGCATCAACAGCTTCACCCAGGAGCACGTCTCCGGCATGAGCGTGGTGCAACTGTTCAACCGCGAGCAGCGCGCCTTTGACGACTTCGAGGTCGTCAACCGCCAGCACATGATCGCCTTCAAAGACACCATCTTCGCCTACGCGCTCTTCTACCCGGCCGTCGATCTGCTCAGCGCCGTGGCTATTGCTCTCGTCATCTGGCGCGGCGGCTTCGGCGTGCTCTCCGGCGTGGTCACTATCGGCGTGCTCAATATGTTTGTGCAATACTCGCTGCGCTTCTGGCGGCCCATCCAGGACATGAGCGATAAGTACAACATTCTGCAATCGGCCATGGCCGCCAGCGAGCGCATCTTTAAACTGCTCGACACCGAGCCGGAGATTGTCAGCCCTGCACAGCCGCTCCCCGGCGACGCCAGCAACCGCATCGAGTTCCGCCACGTCTGGTTCACCTACCAAAAGCTGACCGAAGAGCAGCAGGCCGCTGTTGACCAGGCCGTGAAGGGTACGGGCTTTAGCCCGTACATTGATCCCGCTCAAAAAACTACGGCTTTAGCCGCCGAGGGAATGATAGCTTCCGCAAACCAATCTTCGGACGCCCATAAGCGTCAGGGCACGACTTCAGTCGTGCCGCAAATGCCACAAAAAGAATCGGGGGCTTTAGCCCCTGCGGGAAATGCCGCCCTCGCCGCCATCCCCGGCATCGAATGGATACTGAAAGACGTTTCCTTCACCGTTGAACCCGGCCAGACCGTCGCCATCGTCGGCCACACCGGCGCGGGCAAAACCACCCTCACCAGCCTGATGATGCGCTTCTATGACGTCACCGCCGGCCAAATCCTCGTCGACGGCATCGACCTCCGCCAGCACGATCTCGCCGCGCTGCGCCAGCACTTTGCCGTCGTCCTGCAAGACCCTTATCTCTTCTCCGGCACCATCGCGGAAAACATCCGCTTCGGCAACGAAGCCATCACACAAGCCGATCTGAGCCAGGCCGCCCGCGACGTCAACGTCTTGGACTTCATTGAGAGCCTGCCCCATCAATTCAACGAGCCGGTCCGCGAGCGCGGCAACTCGCTTTCCACCGGCCAAAAGCAGCTCATCAACTTTGCCCGCGCCCTGGCCTATAACCCGCGCATCCTCATCCTCGACGAGGCCACTTCCAGCGTGGACACCGACACGGAACTGCGCATCCGCGGCGCGCTGGAGCGCATGGTTGAAGGCCGCACCAGCGTCCTGATCGCTCACCGTCTCTCGACCATCCAGCGCGCTGAAACCATCCTCGTCATGCACAAGGCCCAGTTGCGCGAAAAAGGCACTCACCAGCAACTTCTCGCCCAGCGCGGCCTCTACTGGAAGCTCTACCAGCTCCAGTACAAGGACCAGGAACAGTTGGCAGGGGTCAGTGGACAGTAGTCTCGGTGGGTGCCCCACCCTCGCCGCGTCTTTGTTCTTGTGGCTAGGGTGGGATACCTATACATCTATAGGAGAGATGCTCTAACTGTGCTTCAACTGCCGTTTTGAGGATGATCCAATCCTGAAGACCAGAAAAGGCTCCCGCGTGGGAGCCTTTTCTTTCATTCAAACTCGAATTATTGCCACAAGCCAAACATCCCAAAGCAGATTGGAATGAATGGCGGGGACGACGAGGCTCGAACTCGCGACCTCCGCCGTGACAGGGCGGCGCTCTAACCAACTGAGCTACGTCCCCATGACAACCATAGTGATGGCCGCCGGACGGTTTAACGCCCACAGAACGGCAACCACTCCATTGAGTGTATCAGAAAGGATGGGCTTGCGTGGAGCGCCGCGCAAAGGATTTTTCCGGAGCGCTCACGACTTCTCCTGAATCTTCATGACCAGGCAGGTGATGGTCTCTCCGGCGGCGACCAGCATCTGGTGCGGCAGGCCTGCGGGGACGTGCGCCACATCGCCCGCACGCAACGGCTGGCTCGCGCCTCCTTGCACCGAGGCCCCGCGCGTCTCTCCCAGGCTAACGCACACCGCTTCCGCAATGACGCCGCCGGTGACGAGCGTCGCCTGCCCGTCCAGCACATAAAAGAGGTCGGCAAAGTTCTCATGCTGTTCGGCCAGGCCGACGCCGGTACGCACCAGCAGCATGGCCGTGTGGCGGGGAAACTCCCGCAGCGTCACGCTGGCCGCGCCGTCACCCTGCTTAGCCTGCTCACACAAAGCCGCAGCCCGTTCCTGCAACGCGACGGGGGACCAGTGGTCCAGATGATTGATCGATTCATGGTTCATGGTTTCTTGAGTGTGCACTTCAATTTCTTGCTTGGCGTACATTTCAGCAATATAAACGAAAGACCCGCAACCGAGGCATCAATGTGCCCTTTGATCCGCGTGCCGAGCGCTATTTGAATGCGATCTAGCTCCACAATTCAGGCGGCCCAAGGCCGGACTATGAAGCAGTGCCGCTAGGAAGCAGTGCCGCTAGCGCCTTTGTGCTGGCAGGAAAGAGGATTGCAAACACCAAGGGCGTCCACATTGCGCGGACGCCCTTGGTGCTTACTTGACTGCCGCAGTTCTCATAGCATCTCTCCTATTGCCGTTGAGTGCAGCGTGGACCGGGAGGTCCACGCCACAGCCGACCAGGAGGTCGGCGCTACTCTATACCATTCGGAGAAAAGTTCTAGAACTCCAGCCGCAAGGACATCTGCACCTGGCGCGGGCTACCGATGGTGTGCGTGGTGAAACCCAGACCGGAGGGGGCGTTATAGAAGTTCATCACCGGCGTTCCGGCAACCGGATAGTTGTTGTAGTCCTCATTCTGCGTGACGTTGTCGCCGGTCACGTCAAAGCTGGTGGTGTTGGTCAGGTTGAAGACATCCAGCGTGTAGCGCACCTTGAAGCGCTCGGTGAAGGGAGTTTCCTTTTTCACGGAGATGTTGGCGACTTTTTGCGAGGCCTGGCGGAAGATGTTGCGCTGGCCGTGGTCAATGAAAGTGGTTTCGTAGGGATCGTTCGAGGGGATTGCGCCGTTCAGGTCGCCTGGGGCGAGCAGCGGAATGGTGAAGCAATCCGCCTTGAGCGCCGGGGTGCCCCAAGCGCCGGAGGTGCCGGTGACGGCGTTCTTGGGTGTGCAGCCAGGGGCCAGCGGAACGATCGGGTTATTGATTCCGTCGAAGGTGCTGTAGTAGACGCTGCCCACCGCGCCTGAGTAGTCGATGATGCTGAAGGGCTGCCCGCTTTGCAGGACGGTGTTTCCTGTAAGGCTCCAGCCGTTGGCGAAATCGCCCTTGAGAGAGCCATCCGCATAGAAGTGAGGCAGCGCATAGGAGTAGGTAAAGTCCAGCACATGCTTGCGATCAAAGTCGGCCAGGCCGTAACCGGAGCGCAGATTGTTGGGGTTGTCGCCGTTGTAGAAGAGGCCGAGGGCGCTTTGCTCGTCGGTGGCGTGGGAGAAGGTATACGACGCGCCGGCCTGGAAGCCGTGGCTGATTCGCTTGTCCACGTGAATCTGCGCGGCGTTGTACTGGGAGACTCCGGCGGCGCGGTAGTCGATGGACTCCGACGAGTAGCCGATATACGGCACGCGCAGATCGACGTTGCCGCCCTCGGAGTTGGCCATGTAATAGCTTCCGTCGGGCAATTGCTGGAAGTTGAAGTTGTCGTCCACCAGCGTGTAGCCATAGGAGTAATTCTGTCCGCGAATGGGCGAGCCGGGGCTAGCAATCTGCGATTGGTTGAAGGGCGTGGGGATCACCTGATGGCGGCCCACGTTGCCCACGTAGCCGATCTCGATGGCCAGCGTACTCACCGGCTGCCACTGCAAGTCCAGCGTGTAGTTGATCGAGTAGGGCAGCTTGTTCTTCCGGTCATAGGCACCCATGGTGAAGGGCGCCGCGCCGTTGGAGATAGCGTATGCGTTGGGCAGATATTGCGTGATGTCAGAGGCTTTGCCGGTGGGCGGCGCGCCGAGACTAGGGCCCCATGGATCAGAGAGATCGGCTTGGCCGGTTCCGTTGCCGGGCGCGCAGGTGGGAATATATCCCAGATAATAACTAGCTTGGCTTAAATCGCAGGTCTGCGAGTTGACAAAGGGCTGGGTCTGGCTGACGCCGAATGGACCGCCATGCACCTCGCCTGCCGCGTAACCGGGAGAGAGATAAGTGAAGAGCTCGCCGCGGTCATAATAGAAGCCCGAGCCGCCGCGCACCACCACCTTATTCTTGAAGTGCTCCGGCGACCAGGCAAAGCCCAACCGCGGACCGATGCCCCACTGGCGCCCGGTCAGTGTGGTGTCTTTGGAATTCTGGGCCACAATATAGCCGTTGTTGTTAAAGGTTCCATTGGCGTTGTTGGGATCGTTGGCCGTTCCGGGATCGAAAAGTTGGGGATCGAAGTTGTAGAGATGGCCGAATTTTTCGCTGAATGCGCCGTTATTGTCAAAGCGCACGCCGGCCGTGAGGCTGAGGTTTGGGCGGATCTGGTACTTGTCCTGAAGGTAAATGCCGGTCTGGTTGCTGCGGAAGTAGCGGTCGCCGTTGCCTTGCAGGAAGGTGGTGGTATTGAAGTCGTCATTCGCGGTGACCAGTCCTTGCACAAACTGGCCGAAGTCCGCCGACGATGTGGTTCCCGCCGTGCCGGGACGCCGGTCGCGGGGATTCAACTGGGTGTGCGACCAGCTTCCGCCCACGGCAACCGTATGCTTGCCGAGGGTCCAGATGGCGTTGGCCGAGGGCATCAAGCGATTCTGAAAGACGCCAGTCAGCGAGCCTTGGTTCGATCCGGGGCCGATGTTGAGCGTTTGCAGGCTGGTGGGCGTATTCGAGCCCAGAATGTCCACGATCGTCACACCGGAGTAGTACTTGGAGCCCAGATTATTGACGCCAACACTGTCGGCGGAGAAGGGCTGCTCGTTGGTCGAGTAAATCTTCTCGCGGATAAAGCCCAGCGTCTCGGTGACGCTCAAATTCGACCGCACAATATTCACATTGTTGATGGAGAAGACCTGGCTGCCGGAGTCCAAATGCTGCGCCCAGCCGGGAATATTGGAGTATGCATAAGGCGCAATCAATGGATCGTGCTGATAGTAGTATTTGATGGCGAGCGTATCCTTGGGGCTGGCATTCCAGTCCACGTCGCCCACCAATTGATCGGCAAAGAAGTACGCCGTGCCGGGAATGGCAACGTTGTAAGGGTGAGACTCCGTGGTCTCGCCGGTCTGATTGGGAATCAGCCATTTGCCGGGTTCGCCCGCAACGGCGGGAGCGTTCATCAGGGCGTAAGCTACGCTGCTGCCGGGATTCTCCACATTATTGTTGAGGTCAGCTCCCGTCAAAGAGGTCCCCCATCCGGCATTCGCCACGGCGGCCAGCCCCGCAGCGCTGCGGTCGTCGCTCAGGCCCACCGGGACCGAAAAGCGCGAGTAGCCCAGTTCCTGATCGGAGACGTGCAAATGTTGATAGCCGACGTAGCCGAAGAGCTTGTCCTTGATGAGCGCGCCGCCCAGCGTACCGCCCACGATGTAGCGGTGCAGTTCAGGAACCTTCTGATCGGCGGGAATGTCGGGATCGTTGTTGAAGAAGAAGGGCGCGGCGTTCAGCCAGCTAGTGCCGCGATGTACATAAGCGCTGCCGTGCAGTTCATTGCTGCCCGACTTGGTGCTAAGGTCCAGATGCGCGCCGGCCGTCGAGCCTTGCTGCGCGTCATACATACTGGCATTCACGCGCACCTCTTCGATGGTCTCCGGGGCCGGACTGGGAATCGAATTGCCGACCGAGAGATAAATCGACGCGCTGCTCTGGATGATGCCGCCGGCGGTCATGTTGCCGCTGCCCGTGTTGTTGATGACGCGGAAGCTGGCCACTTGGCTGGTCGTCTTGCCGTTGAAGAGGTTGGAGGCGTCCACGCCGTTCAGCAGGAATGTGTTCGAGGTATCACGCTGGCCGTTGGCCCAGATCGGCGCATTGCCCAGTCCGGAGTTGACGCCCGAGCCGCCATTCAGTTCCGCGCTCACGCCGGTCGATTGGATCGCCAGACCGGTAAAGCTGCCCGTGGCCAGCGGAGCCATGTCGATCTGCTGCTGGTCCATTACGTAGCCATTCGTCGTGTCCACGGCATTCAGCAGCGGCGTGGCCTGCACCTCGACCGTCTCGGTGGCCTTGCCCACCTTGAGCTGCGCGCCGACGGTAGCCGTGCGGTCGGCCTGCACCGTGATGTGCGGCGTCTTCTGCGCTTCAAATCCCTCGGCGGTGAAGGTCAGCGTGTAGGTGCCGATGGGCAGATTCACAAAGGCATAAACGCCTGTCCCGTTGGTCTTCACAGAGCGCGAGAGCGCCGTCTGCTCGCCAACGGCAGTCACCTGCACGTTCGGAATCGCGCCGCCGGTTGTGTCTGTTACCTCGCCGGTGATGCCGCCAAGAGTCTGCTGCGCCACAAGCGATGGGCACAGCGCAAAGGCCGCCACAACCACCGGCAGCCAGGGAATCAGTGAAGTGAGCTTGCGCAGAGATGGATTCAACGAATTCAAGATGCAGGCCTCGGAAGATGAAACTCCCCGCCGCTTCCGTAAAGTGATTGAAAAACCACCCGGCTGAAGATCGAATCCGAAAGGTCCTGCCTGTAAAAATAAAAAGCAGAACCGTTTACGAGTCTTTCTGGTTCGTTTGAGAGTTCAGCCAAAACTGCGGGGGTACTTCCAGAGTACCGCAAAAACCGATGAGTTTTGTCTAAAGATAAGAGGCAGAATCGCGCCGGACGGTTGAAATGGTGCAAAATGCGGTACGAAATCAGTTCACAGCCATCCGCCGACAGCCGCTTTGCACCACCGCTTTGGTTTGCACCGTCGTCTTGAATGGTAGCGCCGTGTATGACAGCGTCGGCTTTGTCAAGGCTTTTTTTCAGGCCTTTGGCCGTAAAAAA
>Ga0181520_10002704_pt1 | contig 32404 bp, 17 predicted proteins | sample PEATcosm2014_Bin_29_FD_132451 | JGI IMG/M metagenome (GOLD analysis project Ga0181520, IMG submission 132451) | Peatland microbial communities from MTU Mesocosm Facility, Houghton, MI, USA - PEATcosm2014_Bin02_30_metaG | ecosystem: Environmental > Terrestrial > Soil > Wetlands > Peat | place...
ACGCGGCTGGAAACGCGCGCCCGCCCGTCGCGCACAGAAGCTGAGGAAAAAATCCAGCATCTTCTGATACCGGCGCTGCGCGAGTTACGCGCCGGCGCTGCGCAGGGCCCGGCGGCGATCAACGTCCTGCAGCGCGCGCTCAGGCAACTGCGCGCCAACGTTTCCCCCAGGCTTGTTCTGGATCACATGCTGCTTGAGCTTTCCCGGCAGCGGCAAAGGCAGTTACCAATATGACCAAATTTTTTGTAACCACTCCCATTTATTACGTGAACGATATCCCGCATATCGGCCATGCCTATACAACACTGGCTGCGGACGTGCTGGCGCGCTGGCACCGCCTGATCGGGGACGAGGTATTTTTTCTTACGGGCACTGACGAGCACGGGACCAAAATCGCTCAGGCCGCGGCTGCGCACAATAAAGAGCCGCAGCAGTACTGCGATGAGATATCCGCGCAGTTTAAGGATGCCTGGAAGGCCCTAGACATCACCAACGATTCGTTCATCAGGACAACCGCACCGGAGCATGCGAGAGCGGTGCAGGCCTTTCTGAAACTGCTCTGGGAAAAGGGGCTTATTTTTAAGGCGCGATATCAGGGCAAATACTGTGTGCAGTGTGAACGCTTCTATACGGACGAGGAGCTTATGGACGGACTGTGTCCGGACCACCGGATCACTCCGGAGGTGCAGAGCGAGGACAATTACTTTTTCCGCCTGTCACATCTGCGGGACGACCTGCTCAAGGCTATTACCGATCCGGAACACCCCAGCCATTTCGAAATCTTCCCCCTTGAACGCCGGAACGAGATCATAGGCAAGCTGAAGCAGAATATCAACGACATCAGCATGTCGCGGGCTACGCTGGCCTGGGGCATTCCATTGCCCTGGGACCGGTCGCAGACGACCTACGTCTGGGTCGACGCCCTGACCAACTATATAACGGGCGCCGGCTTCCCGGATGATTCGGGGCGGTTCGAGGAATGGTGGCCTGCCGACCTGCATCTCATGGCCAAAGACATTCTCTGGTTCCATGCCGTAGTCTGGCCGGCCATGTTGATGGCTGCGGGCATGAAAATGCCGAAAAAAGTCTTTGCCCACGGATTTTTCACCGTTAACGGGCAGAAAATGTCCAAAAGCCTTGGCAATGTGGTGCGCCATCCGGAACTGATAAAGGATTTCGGCATTGACGGTACGCGCTTTTTGCTCCTTTCGGCTTTCCCCTTCGGCGCCGACGGTGATTTCACAGTCGGCCTGATGAAAACGGCTTACAATGCCGCGCTCGCAAATGATCTGGGCAATCTTGTTTCTCGCGCCCTTACCATGGTGGAAAAATACTGCGGGGCGGCGGTTCCTGCCGCGCTTCCCGGAGCTTCCGGCGAACTTTTAAGCGCAGTAGTCGACGATTTGAAGCCCTACGGCGGCCAGTTGGACCGCCTGGAATTCCATCTTGCACTGGCTACTCTTTTGCGCGCAGTGGACCGTACGAATGGTTTTATTGAAGCCAAGGCGCCCTGGAAACTGGCAAAAACATCCCTGCCGGAGTGTCATGAAGTCCTGCGCCAGGCCCTTCTGGCTATGAAGGTTATAGCTCTTCATCTGGCACCCGTAATGCCGCAGACTGCGCAGTCCATATGGACTCAGCTGGGCCATGATGACGATCTCAGGCATCATGGAGATGATATTTCGGACCTGGCCGCGGTATCCATTCCCGCGGGCCAGAAGATCCGCAAAGCCGCCCCGCTTTTTCCTAGAAAAGAATGACAGACTTCTTCGAAACCCACATGCATCTGACGGACGGCCAGTTTGATTCAGACCGGAGCGAGGTAATCGCCCGGGCATACGTCGCGCGGGTCAGATACATGGTGGAAATTGCGGAATCTCCGGAAAACTGGGATGCTGCCGTCGACTTAACCGAAAAATATTCCTTCATTTACGCCAGCCTCGGCATTCACCCTCATCATGCGCACGATTCCGGTCCGGATCAATGGCCTTCTCTGGAAAAACGGTTGAGGGAACTTCTGAAAAATCCCAAAGTTGTGGCTATCGGCGAATTCGGGCTGGATTACTTTCGCATGCGCAACACCAGGGAGGAACAGGAGTGCCTTTTCCGCAGGCAGCTTGACCTTGCGCGGGAACTGGACAAACCCGTCGTTATACATTGCCGCGACGCGCATGCGGACCTGCAAAAAGTGCTTCTCGAATATTATCCCGAAACAGCGCCGAAATTCGAATTGCCCAGGCCGAACGGCGTTATCCACTGCTTTTCCGGAGTCTTTTCGGACGCTCAAGTCTATATGATGCACGGGTTCCTCATGGGCATAGACGGCCCGGTGACATATCCGAATGCCAAGCTGCTGCAGGAAAACGTCCTGCGCTTCCCGGTGGAGCGCATGGTTCTGGAAACGGACTGCCCCTACCTGCCGCCCCAGGCTATCCGCGGCCAGCGCAACGACCCGGCGCAGATTCCCGCAATAGCCGCGGCAGTGGCAAAGATTAAGCGCAAAACCACGGACGAAATCGCCGAAAGGACCACGCGCAATGCACGAGTCCTTTTCCGCATTAAGTGAGTACTGCCTCTCCCTTCTGGGGAGAGGCCGACCTGAAAGGTCGGGTGAGGGGCTTGAATAGTTTTATCCCCCCCTCACCCCCACCCTCTCCCGCCAGGGGAGAGGGTATCAACCGGAAGCTGCGCCACCATCCTGTTGCGATGCTTGCGCTGGCGCTTCTTTTTGTCGTGGCCGGAGGGGGCATATACTGGCTAAGAAACCCCACAATTTTCCTGATCATGGGAGGGAAGTCGCGCCGGGTGGTAGTGCGGGACCTGAAGACCGTTGGGGACATGCTGCGGAAGGAGCAGATCCCCTTATATAAGGAAGATATAGTTGCGCCCCCCCAGGTGACGCCGCTTCAGCGCGGCATGGCGATTAAAGTGACAAGGGTCACGCACCGCAGCGAGGATGTCGTAAAGCATGTGCCGCTTCGGATAGCCTCCGCCCTGCGCACGCGCCAGAACCTGCGCCGGGTGCTTGTGGAACGGGGCAGCTCCGCGGATCGGGTTGAAACCATCGATCACCGCCTTTACGACGGCGCGGAAGTCTCGCAGAAAGTTGTCCGGGTAAAAATCAAGAAGCACCCGATGTACACGCTTACGCTTTTTAACGCCAAAGGACAGCCGATAAAGACCTACGACCTGGCTAAAGCGCGGACGTACACGATGCTCGCTACCGCATACTATGTCGGCGACCCAATGGTTCCTTCAGACACTACTTTCGGAGGGCACAAGCTGCAGCGCGGCCTGGTGGCGGTTGATCCGCGTGTGATCCCGCTCAAAACCCGCCTCTACATTCCCGGATACGGCTATGCCTACGCGGATGACACCGGAAGCGCGATCAAAGGCCTGCGCGTGGATCTGGCGGTGAAGGATAAGTACGAGGAAGTGAAGTACAACCACCGCAAAGTCACAGTCTACCTGCTGGATAAATCGAACAGCTGGTAGGTTACGATCTCACCGTAAATACAGGTTCTTCTTTCTGGTTACTGGGTTTTGCCGGTTCAGACAACGATTTCAGCAAAGCCTCGTGGTAATCATCGTGGGCCGGATCTTCTTTGTCTACGTCGCAGAAATAACAAATCATTTGATTACAAAAACATCTCCTCTTCGCAAATTAAATAGCTACCCGCGCCATATCGACGCCGATAGAACCTGTAGCTGAGGCACCGGCCGAAAAGCTGGTTCCCACTCAGGGTTTATAAAGTTTTAGAAAATACGTCTGGGACAGAAAGGTTAGCGCTCCGCAGAGGAACTAAAACGGCATTCTGTGCCACGAGACCCCGACAGCGACATTCCTGATGTGAAACATTTTGCAACACATTGATTGGAAAGAGTATCGGAAGAAGTCTGAATGTATTGTAGGAAATTTCTGACGGGCATGTGAATTATTTCTCGCCAAAAATTAAGGTTCCGATCAATTTATTTTCGGGGGACAGCCAGGTTTCCATGGAGACAGGCAGGTCGTCTACGGAAACCATTAGCCCGGGTTTGTCGATGGAGGTTTTAAGCAGCGGGCCAAAAGATTCCATGCGGGCAACATCCTGCCAGGAGCGGCCAATACTTCCCTCCAGCTGGAACATGTCTGTGGCGGTATGGTTCGCGGCTGTTAATCGCTGGCGCGAATCCAGGAGGATCATTGGTTTATCCATTACGTTCAACAGGTGATCGATTTGTTGATGTAATTCCGCCATCTGGTCCAGAGTGCTGTGAATTTGTTTGTTCTGCCGGGCTTTTTCCTGTTCCCATTCAAGTACACGATTTGTAATTTCATGCTGTTGATTCTTCTGGATTAATTCCCAGAATCGTTCACGTCGCCAGATTCCTGTTGTTGTCAGCATGATTAATATGGATATCAAAACCCCTTCCATCAGCAATTCCGCGTTTCTCAGGCTTCGCGATCCCTCGATCACCAGGGTTCCCCAGGAATGCGTATTGTTTTGAAGTCTCAGGCGCCACAGAAAACCAGCGCCTGACGATGCCGGAATCCATCGTTGACCTATATAGGCAGGATCAGAATGGGCAAGGGCTTTCCCCGCGTTATCAACAACCGCCGCGTAATGAATTGCGCTGCCCAGACCAAAAGCATGAACAATTTTCTGCGCTTCCAGATCATCCTGCGACTCATGAGCTTTTTCAATCAGCTCACCAGCGGTTTTGACTATCCTGCGGCGCATAAGGGATTCCTGTTCGTTGATGCTGTGGCAAAAATACCAGCCATGCAACAATAGAAGACAGAAAAAGGCGGCAACCCATATCTTTATCTCAATGATTTTCAATTCAACTCCCTCCGGCCGCTATAGACATAATAATAGGTCCGATCAGAACGGCCAGGATGGTTGGGAAGATGAATACAAAAAGCGGGAAAAGAAGCTTCAGCGGAGCTTGAGCCGCCTTTTTTTCAGCCGCAAAGGCCATTTTCTGCCTGAGACTGCGAGCCTGCATTTTCAAAAGAGGCGCCAGGCTTGATCCAAGCTCCAGTCCCTGTGTCAGGGCGCGGGCGGTTTCTCGCAGAGCGTCGGAACAGGTGTGTTGTGCCAGATGCTTCAGCGCGTCTTTACGCGAGGCGCCCAATGCCAGCTCCTGTTGAAGGGCGGTCCATTCCTCTTTAAGCGGTCCAGCCGGTCCTTCCTGGACGTATTTTTGAAGAGCAACCTGGAAATCCAAACCGGCCTGCATAACGAGAGCCATCAGGTCCAGCGCCGCGGGAAGCGCCGCATCAATGCGCTTCTTCTGTTTTTGTTTGGCGCGCCATTGATTGAGCTGCTCTATCGGGTTATTCATCGGGTTCTCCTATGCTGACAATCCGCTGGATAACCAGCAGCCCGATAGATACGAAGACAATCACGCCGGCCAGCAGAGCCTGTCCCATCGCTGTCCGGAAAAGCGGCAGGGCCATTTCCGGAGCGATTAATATAAGGCCGGCAAGTACCAGAAAAGGCAGCACGCTCAACAGGTATCCGGATCCCCTCCCCTGTGCCGTCAGGGCCGAAAGTTTTTCGCGCAGCATTTCCCGCTCCTGCAGGGTGGTGGAAAGCGTTTCCAGTACTTCGGAAAGAGATCCCCCGGTTTCTCGCGTTACTTTTACGGCAGTAGCAAACGACCGGGCTTCGGCGATACACATGCGATTTTGGAAAAAAGCCAGAGCTTCCGGAAGAGACTGACCGATGCGCAGGCCCTGAACCAACTGCCGCCATTCCGCCGTTATCGGCGGATCGGATTCCTCGGCAGCGCGTTCCAGAGACTGCTGGAATCCCACCCCAACCCGCAGCGCATGGACCATGTTCTGCAGGGAAGCCCGAAACTGTCTGGCCAGAAGCATCCGATGTTTTTTTGCCCGGTGTTTGCGAATCAACCTGGGTGCGGCAATTGAAAAAGCGGTAGCCACCAGCAGGAAAATGATCATGTGTTACCCTTCAAATGCCAGGAGCGTAATCCGGTGCTCTCAAATACTCCGAGGTATCGTTCATCAGCGTCCTGTCCGGTTTTTCTGAAACGGAAAAGCTCCTGAGTGGTCAGGCGATCTTCTTCCATTCCGGTGAGTTCCGTGATGGAAATAATCTTGCGGCTTCCATCGCCAAGGCGCGCCTGCTGGACAATCACGTGCACCGCGCTGCGTATTTGTTCACGGACAACGCGAACCGGCAGGTCTATTCCCGCCATAAGCACGAGCGTTTCGATCCGGCCCAGAGCGTCGCGGGGAGAATTTGCATGGACTGTGGTGAGCGACCCATCATGGCCGGTATTCATGGCCTGCAGCATGTCGAGCGCCTCGCCGCCGCGGCACTCGCCTACAACGATTCTATCCGGCCTCATGCGCAGGGCATTGATTACCAGGCGCCGGATGGGAATAGCGCCCTGTCCCTCCGCATTAGGCGGGCGGCTTTCCAGGCGTACGACATGCGGCTTTCCCAGACGAAGCTCCGCAGCGTCTTCAATTGTAACGATACGCTCATCATCGGGGATCAGTCCCGCAAGAGCGTTAAGCAGAGTTGTTTTGCCGCTTCCTGTACCGCCTGAAACAACGATGTTTTTCTTTTCCTTAATGGTCCGATCCAGATAGCCGGTCATTTCCTCATTTAGCGAACCGAATGAAATCAGCTGCGGGAATCCCAGTTTGTTTTCCGAGAATTTACGTATGGTGATGGAAGGCCCATCGAGCGCCAGCGGAGGGATCACGATATTCACGCGAGATCCGTCGGCAAGGCGGGCGTCGCACAAAGGCATGCTTTCATCCACCCGCCGCCCTATGGGCGCGATAATGCGATCGATCAGCGTGCGGATCTGTGCATCGCTGGGAAAATGCACGTCTGTGAATTCAAGCCTGCCGCGGCGTTCGACGAAGACTTTTTCACGGCTGTTGACCATGATTTCGGATACGGTGGGATCTTTCAGTAAAGGTTCAAGCTCCCCCAATCCCAGAACGTCTTCCAGAACCTTTTGATAAATCTTTTCGCGAGTCTGACGATCCCCGGCAATCGAAGGATCTCCGGCCAGGCAGGCAGTCAGCGTGGCTTCAGCCTTTTCACGCGTCTGGACGGAACTGTTTCCCGTGCCTTTCAGCTGTTCCAGAATCTGCGGTTGAAGGCGCTCTTTGAATTCCTCGAGATTCTTTGAATCTACGCAGGATTTTTTCGTGGGAGACATAATAGGAACAGTCTCCAGGCTCTTTTGCAAGGAAGCTATCGCCTCGTGGAACTCTTTCCCAGTTGTGGGCGGCATTTGCTGCAGCGCCTGAACATCGGCAGGAATATCCTCCCCGGACCAGATGATTTTTGAAAACGAATAGGGGAAATGTTGGTTCGCTAACTCTTCGCGAACGGTCTGGAAACGCGGATACGTATCACTGGACACATCCCAAAACAGCGTTCCGGCATTTTCCAGCCAGGCTATCATTCCGGGAGATAAATCAACCGGCCCAGTAAGCACGATCCATGAGAAAGCTTTGCTTATGGTGTTAAGAAAAGGAAGCACACATTGATCCGGCGGGCACGAAGGCATGTGCAGTTGCGGCACAGCAGATTCGGACATGAAATAATTGCACAAAAGTGACGCGGGAAGATCGCGGTTGCGCTCAATCCAGGAGCCGAAATCGTATATGCGCGCTCCCTCATCCGAGTCACCCGTGGTGATCCTTAGTAAGGAAGGCAGGTTTTCTGCCAGTGGCTCAAGCCACGGAATGTCCTGACCTCCTGCTGACCAGCAGACGATTAAGCGGCAATCACTCACTCTGCGCTCCAGGTCGTTGCATCGCCCGCAGCCAGGAGAACTGCGCTCAGACGCCCATTTTCGCGCGCCTTAACGATAGCCGCAGCCTGTACGGGATTCACTATGACGGTAAGAGTCAATCCATCCTCCGATCCATCTGTCATCACCGCGACGGTTTTTTCGGGATCCCCAAGGCGCTTTTGGTTAACGGCCACTACTTCAATCGAAGAAAGCAGGAGATTGGTACGGGCTGCGCCAGCCATGCCTTCCCGAAAAGTCTGGAAAACCGCCACATGGTCGCCCGGCTGAATCCATCCGCCAACTCCTCGAACCTTATCGACCGAAAAGGATACGGCGACGCGTCCGGGCCCAAGAACAGACGCCAACCCGTGTGATTGCGACAGGTCCAGAAGCACTGCGCGATTCAGCGGCTGACCTTCGGGAAGCCCGATAGCGCTAAGGAACCGGTTTTGCCCTTCGCCTGAACGAAGTTCGTTCAGAGCATGCAAAGCTCCGGGTGGAACGTATGCCCGCGGTATGGATCGGACTTCGATCGAATCGGCCTTGACTGGCGAGAAAGGCGAAACATATCGTGAAACAATCAGCACGGGTACGGCATCCTCGCCGCTGAAGCCGTTCAGTATTGGCAGGTTGCTTGTTAGCAGCAGATACCCTCCCGTTACCGCAACGGCCGCAATCAATCCGAGCCGAAGCTTTGAACCTCGCTGGACCATTCGCAGTACAATTCGTAATGCTGAATGGTCGGCAACGGAACGGCCTTGTTGTAATGGGGGACATGTTTCAACACGCATTTTTCCTCCAGGTACTCGTTATTGATGAACAGTCGTATCAGTCTTCCAGGCTTACAACGAACCATTGTTTGATCCAATTGAAAACGTCGCGCTTCCGTGCTGCCTGAAGCGGGACCAAAATATAAGATAAAGTCTGCGGGTAATAATGAATGGTTGTTTTGTGAAAGTGTTTTTCGGACAACGCTATTCACTTCTGACGGCCGTAGATGACCGGAACTATACAAAAAGCCTGCTTCGCGAACAGTTGAGATCAGGACCTGCCTCATTAGAAAATACTGGGCAAAAGCGGCGAGGCCGAGCAAAAGCAGCGAAAAAATCGGGAGAAGAAATATCCATTCGATCAAACTTTGCCCATCTTGACCATGATGATTCCTTAAAAGTGAAGTCATGGTTATTTCGCCGGGACCAAACGGGCATTAAATTGCGGATAAAAGGATTGAAACCCGATTTTTCCTTCCCAATCTTCATCAGCTCTTGGGAATCCACCGTTATGCAGACCGGCATCCGGTTTAACATCGAGATAAACCTGGGCCGACGCGATTGAAGTAAGGGTGCCTTTTGAGATCATCCATGTAACCCGGTGGTTCGGTTGAGCCCTTTTTGTACTAGGAGACCATTGCCGTTCGTAATAAACATCGTCGTAGTTTTTAATTCCCGCTGGAACGGCACCATCCATAAGCTGGACTGTTAAACCACGGAGCGTCAGCTGCGATGAAATGCGTGTTGGACTGCGAAGAACCGCTGTTGCGCCGTATTGCTTTGCGACTTGACTGGCTACTGCGCCGCAATAACCTCCCCAGCGGGGCGAATGGATTTTGTGATAGATTTGCCAAAGTTCAAATTCAGGCTGCATGGCGGTCTGCATGGCTGCCAGATTGTTGTAGCGCATTGCGAGAAAAAAGGAATTTACGCCCATATTGTGCGCGGCGCAATCATTAAGCATTTGTGCCTCAGCTCTGGTCACACTCAAAGTTACCGCTTCGGCCGCCATGTCGAGCCGCATTTGCTGCAGGACAATGTTCCCATAACGCACTAACAGCAGGAAGGCACCAAAAAATAACCCGAAAAGGCCGAGTCCGGGGAGAAGTATTTGACCGCGAGAATTCATTCGTTTCCTGGAGCCGGAGCCGGCGGCTCTTGTGGGATCGTTGCAGTTCCAATTAAAGGGCGCCTAATTTGATAGCTGGCATGCACATTGATCATGATCCCCGGAGAGTTGGACAGGCTTTCCCCCGAATAAGGAGTCCATTGAAAGGGAATCATTGTGCATGCGTTTCCCGGCAGCCCAGGCATTACCCAGCCTGTGAGGTATGAAGTGACGGCGTTCGCAGCGTTTTTAGCTGTGGCGCGGGCGCAATCATACGCTATAACATTCAATTTGCTCTGAGTATAAATCTGCAGGAATAGCCTGAGAAACAGTACGGCCAAAAGAAAAAACATGGGCAATACAAGAGCCAATTCCGCCAGAGCCTGTCCTTGCTCATTCGTTTTCATTGGATTGTTTTTCCAGCGCGACGGCGAGATCCTCTTCCGGCGCAGCAGGTAAAAGCGCTGTTTTTTTGCCGACATCCAGCAATGTAGGAGTTACGAAGATGACAATGGATGTATGCCGGATTGTCACGGTTTTGTGACTGAACAAATAACCTAATCCGGGAATCGATTGAAGAATCGGAATGCCCTGCCGGGTGGATTGTTTTTGGTTCTGTATGAGCCCGGCCAGGGTCAGAGTGTTTCCGGGCTCAAGCGTAAGCTGCGAACTGATCTGGCGTGACAAAATTCCCGGCACTGTGTTCCCCGAAACGGAAATGCTGTTCTCTTCATCCGGCGCGCTGACCTCCGCTTCCAGGTCCATGTTGATGCGGTTTTCATTTTCCAGCTTGGGGCTGATGCGCAGCCGCACACCGTATGGCTTGAACTCTACGGAAGTGGTTCCCAGGCTGCCGGCTGTGGAGTAGGGGATTTCTCCTCCTGCCAGAAACTGGGCAGTGCTGCCATTGCGCGTGACCAGTTTGGGATTGGCCAGCATATCAGCGGCACCTTCGGACATCAATGCGTGAAGCGTTGCGGTGATGGCGTCGCGCGAAAAAGTCCCGACCTGAAAGAGCGCCGGCACGGTCATTTCGTTAACCTTTAACTGACTCAACCATTCAATACCGAGGTCGCTGGTTTTATTTTCATCCACTTCAACAACCTCAACACCAATCTGGATAAGCGGGTCAACTTTGAGAGGCAATGCCGGCGCAGGGGTGCTTCCTGCCGCGCAGTAAGTGCTCAAAATTCCTAATGTAAGGAATGTTTTCAATTTCATCGAACCACGATTATGAACCGCTTGTTGCTGAGTTGACCTGTCTGAGTAGCGCCTCGCCAGTAGTATTAAAGGCAGTGTTTGTTTTGGTGCTGAGTGATTTAATGCCGACGATTGCCAAAAATCCCATTAAAGTAACTATAAGGATGTATTCGACTAATCCCTGCCCGGTGTTTTGTTTTATACGCGGCATAACGCCCTCCTTTGGATGATGCGGGTTCCAGCTTTTGTAATAACGAATATTTCCCAAATTCCGCCGGGCAGAGCCCGTACTTCGATCAGTTCTTTCATTGGTCGCCTCCATTCCCGCCACTGAGTCTTTGACGAGCCCGCCAGAGATTCACTGGCGGACAACTGTTAGAGGCGCGCAGCGGGAAAATATTCGATCTCAGAGGCAGGTTTACGACGAGAAGAAGGGTCCAATAACAACAGTAACAACAGTAACGAAAGGGCCGAGCAACTGCAAAAACGACAGTAACATCAGGGCCGAGGAACAGAAGTGCCGAGCAGCTGCAGTTGCCGCCGTTACTAGGCCCTGTAGTTACTGAAGTTACTGTTGTTACTGTCGTATGAAAAGAAAGCGCCAATGCGGGGGTCGAAAGCCGGCCGTACCCTCGAGTTGAAGGTACTTCCCTCAGGCCATAGCCGGAGGGACGCGTTCGAATCACATTGGCGCTGGAACTACGATACTAAAAGTCCTCCGGTAACTATATCGGACTAAAGGCTAAATCTTTCCGCTAAAGGTCCCATAAAATAATCGGGACTTTATTTAACCTTCCTGTTACATTCGTTAATCCGGATTCAGCTGGCAGCGGCGGAATATGTCAGGCTGCCTCAGCTACGTGCCGTTTATTGAGGGGTGTTGCGGTTTCTGTGCGATCGGGGATGAGATCCGCAAGCGGTTTGCGCAGGAGCGGGATCATTCCGATAAACTTTTCGCCTTTAATTCTTTCTTCTGAATCACCCGCTAAATGGGAGATCAGTTTCTCGACGTACCTTTTTGACTGGTCGAAAACCCTGTACGGAAGCGCGTTCGATCCCGCGTAATGGTCGTCGAAAAAGCCGGTTACGAGTTCGAGCGCGGCTGCACGGGTGCCATTCCGCAGCGCATCCTGGACCGCGACGATCAATTCGTCCGTATGAACCAGAAGGTCCCGAACGAATCGCAAACGGAGCGGAGTAATGATCCGGTCCCGGTTATCTAGAATGCGAGGGATTTCCTCGAAGCGCAGACCGATGAGATGAACCGCATCTGCGAGTTGGTTTCGTGCGTTGGTGGGCAGACCGGCTTTCAGCGCTTCCACCGCCAACGTAACGGCATCACGCGCTTGTGCTTTATGGGGCTCTTTGCGCCGCGGAGAAAGAATCTGCTTTTCAACGAGAAGGCCTGCGAGAGACTCCGCTGTATTGCGAAATTCCTCTTTCTCGATGGCGGGATCCTGTCTCGGAGAATTGATGACGTCTAGCGCCCCGTTGATGACGCCTAGAGCGTCCTGTAAACTTTGCCTTTCTTCGGCGTATCCTTCCAGTAGATGCTCGTATTGGCGGAGCATGGAAGGGTAATTAAAGAATATGTTGCGAATCCATCTGCGGACAAATGCGTCATGTGTCCTGAAGAAGTATCCGGTCGGCACGTAAAGCCGGCCTTTTCGGTCCAGTACCCCCTGAGCGGACATGGAAAGCGCCTCAATCTGATTCCCGTTATGATCCAGCCCTGCAGCAGGTTTTGCGGCCATGCTGTGTGCGTCCCGTCTTTGCGCGCGCTCAAGCGCCAGCAAATCGTTTTCGATATAGCGTATTGCAGCTCTGACGGCATTGGCGGCGTACGGCCAATTCCCCTGTCGGTGAAACTGGACTGCCACCTGGAGCTGGACCAGAGCTTCGTTGCGGATTTCCGCGTTCCCGCCGTGCTCCGGCCAGCCTTGGACGATTTTATCCAGCCGTTTTGTGGTTCTTTGCAGCGATTCCCTCGTTTCATCGGCGAGGCGCCGCTCCTCCGATTGCTCGTATGCGGACACAATGTTCGGCAGGGTTTCCAGTTCACGTTCTATGGTACGTAGATGATATAGCGTTTCAAGGTCAACGAGCATGTCTTCCGTAGGATTTAATCGAAGTGTGGCCATGTCAGTTTTTCGGGGCTGCACAGCGAAAGCCTGGCGGGGACTCTTGTCCAGCTGATTTTTGTGATACAGGTAAACAGGCTCGCGTGGAACATTTTTGCCGACAAGGTCATTGATAAGCGTCTGCAGATTGCTGGAAGCGAAAAGGTTGGTCTCCAGCGCCTGGGCCAGCGCGGTGTGGTTATCTTTGAGCCGGGGATCTTCTTTAATCAAACCCGCAATCAACTGGTTCAAATTCCTGGCGAACGTCCTATGCCGGTCGGCGGCCTCGTTCTGATCAAGCTCATCGTAAACGGCGGCTATGACTTCATAGGCGAGAACGGCGTGTTCGCGCCCCAGAGTGCGCAGGCTATCCAGCAGCGTTTCCCGTTCCACATCGGCCTCTGAAGCCTCCGGCATCCTGTCGTGCCGGAATTCATGACTCAGGATGTGCCTCAAAGCCAATGCATAGCGCGGATCACACAAGACGGCGTGGAGGACATAGGTTCCTTTAAAAAACGGATCGTGTTCCGCCAGGCGGTCATGCTGTTTTCTGACCTGTATGGTCATGGATCCTGACAGGTGATCCGGCGTAATGAATGTCGACAGGACCCGCTGAAGCGACTCGGCCAAGGCGCGCGCCGGTTCCGCAATCAGGGGAACTAGATTAAAGCGCCTGCTTTCGATAATGAAATGAATGTTTTGGACCTCGGAATTATTCGGCCGGAAATTAATCTGAGAAAGATCTCCCGGAGGCGTTCCTGCCAACCAGTGAGAATTGTTCTCATCTGGAAGGTGGGGACAGGGTATCGCGATCTTTTCCGGTAGCGCGGCCTCCAGTTCCGGTATTATGCCCACGACCTTCCGGCGGATATTGGGATAGCGCTCGCCAATGTAATCCCAAAGCTGGCTGACCTCCTTCCACCCGGACAACAAATAAATCCGCCCCAGCAAAATATTCACCGCAGCCTGTTCCAATATTTGGGCGTCTATGCCTCTGCGGCAATCGGCGCCCGTGTCCGTGGTCAACAGCAAAGCGCTGCCGGGGTGGCCCGGTTGTCCGGTAGAGGTACCAAAGGGCTGCCTTGTTGCGCCCGGCGGCACGGCTGCGGGCGAAGCCTGGCCGGCGTCTTCCGGGGGCGGTACCGTGATGAGACTGGATCTAGATCCCCGTTTAGTTATGTGTTTCCATAACTTCTTAATGGAGTTGGGATATAGTACGTAGACCAGGACCCAGGAAATAATTGCGGACAAAGTATAAGCGACCAGATCAGCCGGATCCCAGGTTTCTCCATGTTGAGGAGGGCTTGAAACTGGAGCTCCGATACAGCCCAATTTAGAGCAACAAAGCACGAACCAGCAAATGAGAACAGATGCCGACAGGGTGCTGCTGATTTTTTTACGAATATATTCGGGCAAGCGCGATTTGTCGGCACCGGGGTGATCCGCAAGAATCCCCCAAACTGTGAGCGGAAACATGCATGCCATAAAGGCCGGAGTAGCTATGAAATCGTTCAGCCACCAGGGGTCAATCTTCCACAGGAGGGATCCGTGGATTAGAAATGGGAAATAGGGATGTGTTAGCCTCCGGTACGCGGCGAAAATAATCAGCGGCACCATTGACAGGGTGGAAATTACAAGAGGGCGGTTCGACAAATCTGGATAACGCTCTTTCAAATGACTCCAGACCGTAGCACCATCCAGTAAAACCTTTCGGACATTGAGCATGCATCCGGCGAGAGCCTGATCCTCAAAAACAGTGCCGAGCGCCGGGTGCCGAGTCCCGAACTGGCGGTTTAAAACTCCGGAACATACCTTTGACCCATTGCTCATTGCTCGGAACTCACAACTGGCCGTTGCTGTTTGCGTCAGCAGACATACGGCCAGCACAAGCGCCGTTATACGGCGAAGATCAAAAATCAAAGAGCAAAGAGAAAAGATGCGGCGTAACCCAATAAAAGTCAGCCTCATTTTTGATCTTTGCTTTTTGATCTTTGATCTGTTTTTCATGGTCATGCTGCCTCCGCGAGCCGTTTCCTGGTTGCGCCCCGAGCGGGGTTGGGGTTCTGTTGAACGAGCCAGCGGTGATTCTCTGTGTATTTCCCGGTGCTGCGCAGGTCCGCGAGCAGCTGCGGATTGCAGTGCTCCAGCACAAATACACTGATGCGGATGGGACCGGCCATGATATGAACCGCGGGATCGATGCCGGCAAGGCATAGCGCCGTGGGCCAGGTCAGGAATATGCGCTGGGCCGCCTGTGTCAGGCCGGTTCGGTCAAATAATGTTGGTGACAGTGGTTCGCCGCGTTCATTGTGCGCGCGAAGTTTGTCAAGTATTTTGCTGGCCGTAAATTTGGCGGGTTTATTTTTTTTGCGTACATATAAAATGGCATCGGATGTGCGGCTGTGGTTTACGGCAAAGGAGCGCAGATGCCGGATCGCTTCATGGCGAACGCTGCTTACGCGGGTCGCCAGCTGCAAAGCCTCTGCGATTTCGCGGTCGTTGGCCAGACGCGGTACTCCAATGCCGTAGGTCAGACACAGGACCAGTCGCTGGTCATCAGAGAGGGTCCTGAGGGCCTCTTGAAGGATTGGCTCCGGGACGCAGGAGTCCTCGCTTAACCGCCGCATCCCGGTGACGCCCGCCTTCAGCATCCGGACTGCAGAGGCATGGAGTCCGGGGATGGTCCCTCTTTGCAGATGAAGTTGAACGCATAAATCGGGCTGGTGTTCGACCGGCCGTTTGCCCATGCCGTAACGCAGGTCAATGTATTGGCGTTCGTTGGGCCGCAGGGCGTTCCACACGTCCGCGGGGAAAGGGTTTCGCTTCAGCCTGTTAATATCGAGTTCCCGCGCGATGAGATCCGGGTCCTGCAAGTGGTGTTTGAGCAATTCCAGTGATTTGTTTCTGGCATCGCGAACGCGCTTCCTGGAGACGAATATCCCGTAAGCGGTCAGGTTTTTACGCAGAGACTCGTCATCGGCTGCCTGCGGAACGCCGATGCCGTACGAATAGCGGATAACGCAGTCATTCAGGAAACAGAGCGTGTTGAGCAGGGCGTCGGATAAGGCGTTCCGGGGAACACCCAGGTCCCGGGCCAGCGCCTGCCAGCCCCTTTCGCTTTCATCGTCCTCCCGCTGTTTAAGTTTTCTTTTGATGCCGGACAAGGCGTTATCAACCTGCTTGACTGTAATCCCGAGCGCTTCCGCAATTTCTAGATAAGTCTGATTCTGTTTGTAGAGTGCGAGCACCTGTGTTTGACGGTCCGATAAATTGGCAGCCGCGATGCGGCCATTTAATCTGGCCAATTCGTCAAGGTTTACGATGCGGTCAGCGGCCTCCTGATAGGTATCGGCGTTCCCTGCGATGAAATCCTTCAGTTCATCGGATTTGTCATGATATACAGGCGCTTCGAGCGAGAGGGCTCCGGGAAATTGTTTATGTGCGTTTTGCTCCTGCAGCATGTCTACAACGCGGCGCCGAATTACTATCCCTGCGAAATGTCTGAACGAATCCATGACATTGGGATCGAAACACTGAATGGATTCATGAAGCGCACCAAGCAGGGTGGAAATGAATGCTCCTTCATCATTTCCTTTATTCCGACAGAGGCGTCTTGCCCAGTTCAGATAGCCGTTATCCATTTGCAGTTGCGCAAGTCTATTTTGCAGGGCTGTTCCCCGCATGTCTTCTCCCTGCATTCTGCGCGCGTGATATTGCCGCATAAGGTCGTAAAAATCTATCTGCCAGTCCGCGAAGTCTCTGAGCCGCTTTACCGGTCCCACTTCGGCTATGACAGCCAGCGTCCAGTTTTTGATCATGGCGATGATGTTCCAACCCACATGCAGGCCGGCAGATATCAGGGCGGATTGCCAGAGCGGCATCTCCGCGAACAGGCCGAAGTGCGGCAGGGCAAACGGCAGGCAGAAGATCAGCCCGAGAGTCGAGAGAATCAATTTGTCCCGCAGTGTGGCTGGGCGTGGTGTACGATCTGTTCCCCGGAAGACTTTTCTATGAAGGACAAAGCCAAAGGTCAGAGCGATCGCGAGCGAAAGAACAACCGTAGTTGGTGCGTTCAAGTGGGGGCTGAAAACAGCGCAAAAGCCCAGAGTCTCGAGCGCGGCGGCAGCGATAGGGATGACCGGTGCGGCCCATGAGATGCCGCAGCACTCGACAAGGCCGTACAGACATTTCCCCAGACCGGGGATCATGGCTGCGGGATTATTATCTGGTGCAGGTATTTCGTCGAATTCTGGAGTAAGCAGTGGGATATTCAGGAAGCGTTCAATCCCTTCGATGTGTTCCGGGGCAAACCCTGATGCCAGGTTGTCCTTGCCGTCACCTATTTCAGACGTAAGACGAAGGAATTCGCGGCGAATTGAATCGCAAAGCTCCTTAGGACCTAGTGCTGTTGAAGCGTACCCACTTAATAGATGTCCATATCGATACATCCATCGGTCATCGACCGTTGCCGCCAGCCTGCGGACAATGGACGGAAGAAAAGCTATAGGACAGCCGCGTTCGTAGAAGAACCGAAGCGCCGGCCCATTTTGTCTCGAAGCAATAAGAGGAATTCCTTCGAGCCGGTCAAATTGAGATGCAGACGGGCCGTTTTTAAACAAAAATCGTGGGATACAGGCCACACAGTAGCCGGCAGAAAGGAGCCACTGGGTGGCGAGATCGGCGTAAAGGGAATACAGGTACAGTACGCCGTCCTTTTTCAACAGGGCATCGGCTGTTTCGAGCGTTCCGAGAATACTGTTTGGTTCTGGATGGGGTGAATTCACTGATACAAAATCCATCGACTGCCTGCGCTTCCACGCGAGAAATTCACTATTGGCTTTAGCGGGTTCCCCAAGAATGGTTATGCCTCCGATTTCTGTTCCGTAAACCTGAACTGGCGTCAAGCCACTTACAATCTCGCGAACGTCCTCGGGATAGGCTCCATTGCCGGTTCCCAGATCTACGTGTTGCAGTACATATCCCCGGCCGGCAAAGCTCGCGCTCCAGAAATCAAGAAAGGGAACAAATGCGCCGTCGGGCAGGAGCCGTTCCCTTACAATGGCCGCCGCAGCCTTATCGCTGTCGTGGAAATCTGTCCAGAACCTTTTCCCTGCCGCAACGACGCGCGTTGCCATGGCCGCATGATATGAAGACGATCCTGACAATATGTCTTTGATTTGTCTGGAATGCGGGAAGCGTTCCAGAGCCTCGTCTTCAGATCCGCCGCGCAAATGAACGCCTTCATGTCCTATGACATCGTGGAGATAATCCGTTAATTTTTTCAGATCGGGCCTATACCAGGATATCTGTCCCTGCCTTTTGGAATAGGGCAGGTAGCTACCGAGAAATGCCTCCAGCCATTGGAGGAAACGCTCATGAATAATGATCCGGCCATCGGTAGTCGTGAAAACCAGGGTATGCCACGGAAGTATTGAGGCATGGAAAGGGTTTGGTCCGTGGGCAATGAAAATATTTTCTGGAACGGGGAGGGTTTGAGGATTCAGTCCAGAGTGGTCGTGCGAAATTGCTGCCAGGGTAATAATGTTTGACCAGGACTGACTAAAGGCGGTTAACGGCTCATGATATCCGGATAGAGAGAGCGAGATATGGCCAGTCCGTTCAAGCAGTCCAAGAAGCGAATCCGATAAGCTTGCATCTTCGGAGGAAAGACCGAATAGCTTGACGATATCGTTGCCGACAAGAGCAAACGAATCTTGGCAATGTGACTGCCAGAGCGAGCCGAGGGTAGGATGAACGGGCCTTTTCGGATTGATGGCGCGGATGCTGGAAAGCGCCCTGGCGTCTGCATTGTCGAAAGCAATTCCAGCGCCCAAAATCAGAGGTATAACGCTGCCGCCCGCCGTCAGTTGGGGTAGCGCCTGGGCGCTTGCGGGGTGGGAAAAGTGCGCGCCGATAACAGCCGCAGCGAGAAGCAGGACGCCTACAATAATTCCACTGATGGATGGGAGTTTTATTCCCGGCGGAGCGTCTGCGCGTAGTGCTTCAGATGCGCCATTTGTATCCAGACCCAGCCGTTCCCGCACCTGGCCGGGAGTAAAGGCCGGCCTGAATTGCGCGAGCTCAGATCCCCGTCCAGCAGACTCGAATGCCTTTTGGTGTTCGCGGAATAAGTAGCCAAAAAATTCGGCAACATCCTGGCGCAGCGTTTTCTGCCGGAGGTAGATGTAGCCCGCGAAAGGGTTGCCTTTGTCTATTGCTGCGGACCACCATCCGCCTAAGGCATGGGCATAGGTGTTGATGTTGAGACGGGCGCAGTCTTCCGCAATCCGCGGGATTTCCTCGAAGTCAATGCGTGACAAAAGATCATTGAGATCGAAGGGCGGGATCTGGATGGACTGTGAATTATCAAGAAATTGATAGTAGTTCCTGATGAAGAGCCACGCAAAATCATTGATCTCCACGACTTCAGGGTTGAAAGCCTGGTCTCCATCAAACATCATGGGAATATCACTGCCGCCAACCGTGCCGATATTCCCGTCAAAAAAGTCCCATTTGCGCATTAATATTGACACGATCAGAAGTCGTGTGAATGAACGCCGGGCCTCCTGCACAGGGAGCTCTGGGGCGCGATAACTCTGGCTCAGGCGGACCAGGTAGACGTCGTCCGGATGAGCGTCGCGGATATACGCCGCCAGAGCCGCCCGAGCAGATTCGGCCGGAATGATAACTTCGCAGCTATTCGTGTTCAATAAACGGGACAGCGTGTAGGCGGCGAATTCACGCCAGGGATCATTCTTATACGGGGTTAAATATTTTGATTGTCTTTGATCCCTGGTAAGACCTGTTCTGTTCTTGATGATGTAAAGGCGGCCACGACCGTCCCTGACGACGCGCGAGCGGTATTCCGGCCAGCGTTTCCCAAAATCGTCCGCAAGGCCCGGCGCGACATCCTCCGATACGGGCTGATAAGGGCACTTGGGATCCATTACAGGCCCGCCGCGGACCTTCTCTGGGTTGGCGGCTATATCTTCGAGGAGTTTCTGAATTAATCTGGGGGAATCCGAGGCGAAAGAGGACTTGCTCAAAAAGCGATCGCCTCCCATAACGCGTACTTTTTCTTGGCTGTAGGAATCAACCGACATGATGATGACGCGAATTCTGGGGTTGATACTTTCCAGCAGGCGAAGTCTTTGAGCGGCGGCGCCAGGGTTAAGTATGGCGATCTGCGGGATGCTTGTTTCCGGAAGATTCCGCAGATCTTTTCCCCCAATAATCTTCCAGGACGGGTGCTGCCGAGCAAGCGCTAAATGGGCAAGTTCCGGACTAACGCCTCCGGCTGTATCCTCGACATAAATGGTCGTCGGATTATCAACTTCCGGACCGGCTGGTTGCGGACCAGAGAACGCAGCCTGTTCGCCTCTGGAAATCTGCCCGGCGGACGGCACGGGCGGCTCTTCTGTTTGATAACCGACGTCCTTTTTGCGCAGCCACCTCCAGAAGGTAATGCGGTTGGGGAGCTTTATTGCGAGAGTATGGAGCGCGGAAAGCGTCCTTTCCGCGAGCACCTGCTCCTCGAAAGCGGAATTAACCGGTGAACCGGAGAACTGGTGAACCGGAGAAACGACGTTGCCCCGGCTCCCCGGTTCTACGATGCTCCGGTTCGCTGGTGCTGTTTGCGTCAGCATACACGCTGCCAGCGCGATGGAAATGATTCTTCTCATATCAGGCGGCACGCAGCAGACGCTCTCTTTCTCCCCGATAACGCCCTACCGCCGCCTTTCGGGCCACCGGATAGTCCGGGCTATGGATCCAGGCGATCAGCTCGTCTAAAACCGGTTGGAGCATTGATTGGTACTCTTCGAACCCGGTCACGCGGATTTTCCATTTTCCTTTGAAGAACTGTTGCGACGCAGCGTCGATGGCAATGTGGGGCAGCGTCGTCAAAACAGCAAAGGAATGCAGTGGCACCGCGCCCGACAATTCCTGGTCATCAGCCTTTGGCGGCATCCCACGTTTTTGGCCAGGATATTTAGCTGCGGCTACATATTTCATGTTGACAATTTCTGCCGGCACCTTTCGGCGTTCTGCGGCAATAGTGATCACTTGCGCCATGAATTGACACAAACCGAGATCAGGGGATTCATAGAGGGCGTAGTCCCTAAATCGATCCTGGTCCGCGATGTGAACGGCCAGCTGCAACGTCGATTGTTTGAGTACCGCCATCAGCGGCAATACTTCTGTTTCCCGCTTCTGCATGGCCATGGCCAGAAGAAAAATATCCAGCGGTCCTTGCTGCCATTCCGCGAATACGCTTTCGAAAAGCGAGATGAGGCTATTGATGGCCCCCCAATAGGCCCTCAGTGTTTCCTCAAACGCGGCGTATAGACGCGGGCTCATCTCTGCGCGCTGCGCATCGGAGACGCCGTCAAGAAGCCATTTTTGTTTGACATGGCCAAAGAAAGAGCATTCCAACCGGTTATCGAAGTCATCCTGCGAAGATTCGCGCAATTCGGGCGGGATAACCGAGTCAAGCCAGGGAAATTGAACTGAGACAGGAATCGATCCTTCGACGCCTGCCGGGCTAGACTTTTCTTCTGATTCCTTCCGCGTCTGTTGTCGTTCCCTTTCCTGAGCCTCTGCCAGTGCTTTTTCCGTCTTGAACTCCGCCACCTTGGCCAGAATCGTTGTTGCAGCCGCCGGGGGCAACTTGGGATTTCTTAAAATAGCGCGGACTCTCTTGTCACTTAAAGACCCCTCTTTCAGCATTTCCAGCGCCTGGTCGGCCCGCACCTGCCCCCGCAACGAACTCACCACCTTCAGCAGGTTCGCAAGAAGCGCCCTGGCGTCTGCATTGTCGAAAGCAATTCCAGCGCCCAAAATCAGAGGTATAACGCTGCCGCCCGCGGTCAGTTGGGGTAGCGCCTGGGCGCTTGCGGGGTGGGAAAAATGCGCGCCGATAACGGACGCAGCAAGAAGCAGGACGCCGACAATAATTCCACTGATGGGTGGGAGTTTTATTCCCGGCGGCGTTCCGGGGCTGGCGGGCTTGCTTTGTTCAGCCTCCGGCAGGGTGATATGAAAAGTCGTACCGTGATCGCCAGAAAACCGGTCCGGAGTTTCCGGAGTTGCGGCGCCATTGGCCGGATCAAAACTCCAGGCGCGCTCGCCTGCGACTTTGGAGGTTACCGTCACCGTACCGCCGGCGGCTTCAATGATTTCGCGCACCCTGTGCAAGCCAATCCCATGATGACCCTCGGGATCGAGAGGCTTGGTGGTGAAAAGCTCAACAAAGATATTGGGAAGAATGTCGCTTCGGATTCCCGACCCATTATCCGTGACATCGATGTTCACATATCCCATCGTTATCCAGCATTTAATGTTCAGGAGCGTCACCTCGCCGCCCGCTGCTGTTTCCGCGTTAGTAACCAGGTTTGTCCATACATCGGCCATCAAACCCGGGTCTATGCGCACAACCGGAGAGTCGGGAGGGAATTCGGACTGAAAAAGCAGCGTCTTCGATTCCATAAGCTGCCGGGCGGCATGAACGGATTCGCGCAGGTTTACCAGCTCGGGGGTGCCGGTTTCGCCGCGCTGATCGGGATCGAGGAAATCCGTCAGTAACTTTCGCGCCCCCGAGGCGCACGTCCTAAGAACCCTGGCAAGATCGGGATCATGAGGTTTCACCCAATGGCAGAAGACAGATGTCCTCCTGGCCGCATGGTTGATGGCTCTCAGGAATCGTTGAGCAAAACGCTCGATATCCTCGGCAAGAGGCGGGTACCCCCCTTTTTTGGTAAGAGGTAGTTCTACCCTCTTCCTGTATTCCTTATAGTCCTGCCTGATTTTCAGAAAGATAGCCAGGCTTATGGTAGGCGGCGGGCGGTATTCTGGCGATCCCAATTCCATGGCCGCGATTTCCATCCTCCCTGATAAGTGACCGAGCAAATTGTTCAGGTCATGCACGATATCCCTTAACTCATCCATGGACTCGACCGCCGCCTTACCTGAGCACGTCGACATTCGGGGCAGGTCATAGATCATATTGACTGTGGCGGCGAAGACGGCCAGCGGCCAGGAGAAAGCGGCGGACAGCAGGGCGTAGGGAAGAAAGTAAAAGAGGTGGACGCGGAAAGAGCGGATTGCTGCGGGCGGCGGGCCGTTTGCGGATACATTGGGGCCAAATCGTTCCGCGATAACATGGAGGAGCGAATAAACGATTAACGCGACAAGCATGGCTGCGACAGCCAGAGGGATGATAAACCCGCCCGGAAGGATTCCTTGCCCCGCGAAGTGAATCGACAACGCATGCGCCAGCGCCACCAGGCCAGCCATCTCCCCCACCATCCCTAAAATCCCCAGCCGCCGATTGCGAGTGAGAATGTACAGAAGGGAATTGGGGCCGCTGCCATCGGAAGCATCATCTTCCGGGTCGAACGGGAACAAACATCGTTTCACCCAATCCCGGTCCTGCACCTCTTCACTGCTGCTGGAATAGAGCTGATATCCTTTTCCCTCTTCCTGCTGGAGGTATCGCAACAGTTCGAACTGATCCGCATCATCCCCATGGTTCAATTCGGTACGAAGCGGTTCCACATACGGGATTGACCGCGTTCCCCTGTTGCCGCTCAGGTGGTCCTTGAAAGTCTCCGTGGCGGTCTTCCCCAGCCGGCGCACCAGGAGTTCCTCAAGCGTCTCACGCAGGGCAGCTCTGCGATCCGTGCGGTTGAACAATCGTTGGGCCACGATTCTTTCTTCCTTGAGCTCTTTATCGGAAAATGGCAGGACATAGGCAAGCCATAGATCGAGCGTCGCGTTGAATTCTGCCCGATCCCGGGTTGTGGTCAACGGTTCTTCCCACTCCGTCAGCCGGGCCGCGTCGTCAAAATGCGAAAACGATTCTTTTTCCACGACAGCATCGCCCAGGCGCAGCCTGGCTTTGCCGTCTTTCATAAAATCCTTGACGATGTTGCGCAGGTGAGCGATGCTTGGCTGGCGCGAGACGTCGAGACGAAGGACCTGCCCGATCAGCGCGGCAATCGTCTCGGGACCCACCAGAGGGTTAAGCAGCAGTTGAAGATAATTGGCCACCAGAAACTCTGGATCGGCATCGTCCATAACGCTCAGAAAAACATTCCACTGGGCGATGCCGTCCATGCCCTGTGTGTAACGACCCAGATCAGAACGGTATTGCGCCGATAAGTCTTTCTGTTCCTTAGGGCTCAGCCTGTGCCAGGCGGTTTCGGGCGTCCAGTCGTAACGGTGAAGCAGTTTATGGTAAAGAGCCAAACGCTCCCGGTAATTCAAAAGCCCTTTTGTGATTTCCAGTTTGAACCAGGCGTTTTCGTTATGGGAACTTTCTTCCTTAAGCCTTGCATATTCCAAATCCGTCATCAGGAGGCTGGCCACCGCCTCCGCCAGCGCTTCCCGGAGAGCAAGCGGTTCGATCTCGTTCTGTTCCCAGAAAACGTCGCGCCCGAGGTAAACATGGGCGCCGTCGGGTGAGCGCGAGACCTGGCTGTGTTCCAAAGCCAGATTCCGGGAGATGGAAAAATTCATGCCCCTAAGCGCCTGGGAGCGCAGGTCGTCCATGAGTAGAGGCGGGAATGCAGCCAGCACATTATCAACCGTGACCCGCAGCGCTTCCGCGCCTTCACGAGGGAACTCCCCGTTGTGAAGGATGTTCCCCAGGTTGTCGAAAAAGCTCATATGGCGCTTTTCCGTATGCAATTCCTGCTCTTCCCGGCGATCCACGATGTCCTGTTGCGCGACTGGTTCCAGTGCGATTTCGGGAACATCCCTGACAAGATATGCTTTCTGGTAAGAATATGGATGACTTCCGCGGCTCAACCGCACCGGCGACGACATCGACCGTATTTCAAGGATGCCGCTGCGGGCCAGGGTTTGAAGAATCTGTTTTACGTCAGGCTGATTGCTGTGGATGTTGGGGTCAAACGGGATCACCGCGCCCTGGAGGCCCGCCTGCCGGCTAAGAAGGTTGGCGGCCTGCAGCAGGGACCTGACAACTAATTCCCGATCAACCGTCATTTCTTGCGCCAGGTTGATGCCTGTTAGCGCAAGCGCGCAGTACCCCTGATTATCTTTAGCTGGGATTCCCGTCACGGGAGTTTTCACTACCTGCACCTGCGACGCTCCCAGGATGCGCCCGGTGGCGTCCTTGAACGCCAGCACGCCGAAGTGATAGCCTTCCTTCAGTCCCTCCGCCACCTGGCGCGGCCGATCATCCCAGGTGCACACGCCGCTGCCCATGAACTCCGCGGACAAATGGAGCAAGTCGTCGAAGAAACCCACATAATATTCATCGCCCAAGCTGGATGATACGCCCGCTTCCTCAAAATGAGACAGAGCTTCTTCGAGCCGGTTGACCTCCGCCGCCTCATTCCCATCCTCCGCGAAAAGCTGGTCGAGCCGCCGTGCTAGAACGCTGCCAAGCTGCCGCCGCCGGACGGCATTGAGCCCCGGCGCATCCGCCAGTATACGGTCGCGCGCTTCTTCCATTGCGCTTCGAAGCTGCCGGCATTCCGGTTCCGTTATGATCCTGCCGGCGCGCCGGTTGAGATCCGTAATGAAATTCTCCCAGCCCTGATCCAGCCATGACGCATACAACCTGTTGTTCCGCAGATCGGCCTGAGGAACCTGCGCGAGCCAGTGAGACTGCACGGCCTGGCTGAATTTATCGAATCTGCCTTCGGCGGCCATGCGAACCATGTCATCGTTAAATTTGGGGAACCGGTCGACTGTGCGCAGATCGGTAAAATTGAAACCCATATCCGTCAGCAGAGGTTCAACGGCTTGAGCGTCCAGGTTATCGATGGCGCCTTCCAGCCAGGCCGTCCAGCCGGGAAGGTAATCCTGCCGGTAGGTGTCCTGCAGGATTTCGTGCCATTCCATAAGCCATTGCCGGCGTTCATGAACCATGGCAGGCGGTATTTGCAGAAACGCCCGTTCGCTTGTGCGTTCCTGCAGAAGACGGGAAACGACCACGCGCTTCAAAGTCAGAGGGTCTTCCTTAAGCCGGGTGACCACATTGCGAACCGTTAATGGTTCAGGAGCGGCCATATCTTCCGCAAGGGATGCAATTCCGCGCATCAACCCTTGCAGCGCAGATTCATCTTCGGGTGAGCCTCGGTAAAGAACCTGGGTGCCTTCGCCGCGGACGGCGTAGAGTGTTCGCAGGGTCTCGGGGACTTCTGCGCGCCAGACTGCGGGCGTCTTTTCCCTAAGGGCTTTTTCTACTCCATCGTAAGCGGACATGTAGTCGCGGGTGCTGAAGTTGGACGGCGTCACGTAACGGCCCAGCAGCGCTATTTCATCCGGCCGTGAAAATCCGTACGTGGTTTTGAACGTGTCGTCCAGACTGTAAAAAGATCCCCACCCGATTTCCACCGGGAACTGCGCTTTCAGATCCGTCCTCAGCCGCTCCAGAGCATTATCGTCATCCCGATGCTTCACGTAGTAACCGAACAGTCCAGGCGTGACGATCTTGAAGCCTGCGTCATAGTAACCTTGAATATCCCCGGCAAAAACATCCCAGCGGCCTTCGTCCCAGGAAGCCAGAGGATGCTCTTTGTCGGCCTTTTCCGCTCTCAACACTTCCAGCAGACCGCCGATCTGCGCCGGCGCCCCGCGTCCTTTGTCTTGGGCGATCCGGACGATCAATGCCATCAGGTTCCCGAATCGCCCTCTTCCAATGACGACCTCCGTGACGTCACGGCATCCCCCTACGATACGTTGATCTTCTCCGAGCATGCGCACAATGCGGGCCAGAGGGTTATTTAAGGGAAGCGCATGAATCAATTCATGAAAATCATCGATATCCAGCTTCAGGTTGTTGATCGCGGCCAACACAAGCGGAAGGTTGTCGTGGACGATCGGCGCAAGGTGGGCGAGCCGGTCATATTCCTGTTCTGGATCGAATTCCGGTCGGAATCTGCCTTGTCCAATATAGGCGTTAACAGCTTTTATCAGACTGTCCTGGATAAGAGCCCTCTGTTCGGCGGGATGATAATTGATTTCAATTTCTAGCGCTGCCATTAAACGTCCAAACGGCAATCCATGAAAAACACCCGGGGATTCCCGGTTCAAGGCCAACAATTCGCACAGGAGTTCGACTGCGTCCAGTCGTTCATTCGGCACATTAGAATAGAGAACGCTTTTCCAAATATTTATTCGTTGGTCCGGAGAAAGATCGAAATCAGCCAGAGCGGAGCGGGCGGCCCTGCGGACATCAAGGTCAACATCAGCCGTAGCCCTCAGCAAAACACCCTTGGCCCCGGGCGAGCCGATCTTCTGCAATGCGCGGACGGCCATCACGCGTTCCCGCTCGTCGGGAGAATCCAGCGTTTTTGTCCAATGCGAGACTTTCTGATCCGGAGTACGATCGAGGTGGGTCAAAGCGTCATGGGCGGCTCTGCGAACGTCCGGGTGCGGGTCGACCACCATTTCCATCACAGAATCCCGTGCCTCGGACGAGTCGATCTTCGATAGGGCATTGATAGCTGCCAGACGATCCGGCGTATGAGGCAAATCCAGGGTTTTTCTCCAGAGTGAAAATCGTTGATCCGGAGTGAGGTTGAAGTGCGCCAGAGCGTCACGCGCGGCTTGGCGAACTTCGGGGTCTGCATCAAATGCGGCGTTGAACAGTGCGTCTAGCGCTTTGGATGATTCCGCCACTTGGCCATTTTCCGCGTGGAGCGGCGTAGATGGATCTTCAGCAGGAGGCAGAGTTGCGAGCAAGCCGGTGACAAGTCCAGCCGCGCCGATCCAGGCGAGATAATCGACGTGATAATGATGACCAAAGATTAGCACAACTGCAGATAAAATCGTAACCACGTCAGCAGAAATAAAAGGCGTTGGCGAAAACGCATGGGTTTTCCAAGAACGGATGAAACTATCCAGGCGGGTAGAAAGCCCAAGGGAATGGCGAACGTAGCCAGCCACTAGGAAAGGAGTGACTGCCTGAGTTTCGATAACCGGCGCGATGATGCCGGGCAAACAAGAATGCTTCGGGATTGCGCCGACGGCAAACGCCGGAGCAGACGGTTCCCAGATCAGACAGATCGCCAGCAGCAGGGCGATAGGGCGGAGGATATTCTTTGGTAATCTCATGGAACGCGCGGGCGCGTACGCGGGCGCGCGTTCGAATAGTCTAAAGGGTTTACGTCGGTGATTAAATAGAACGGAAGGCTAAATTTCAGGTACCGGAAGGCCCAGGTGTTTTATGAGACCTTGAAAACGACTTATTTAGGGGAGGCGAGTTGGCGCTCTTATTCCCAGATTCTTTGAGGGTTTTTGAAGAATTCGCGGGGTGTGAGAGAAGGAATCGCGCGGGGCGTGCGGCCCGGCACTATGGCTTTAATGCGCGCGCCCGGATACCGCCGCTGAAAAGTCTGAAGCCCGCTAAAAGGTTTTGAATTTACCCCGGACTTTATTTCTACCCCAAGGAGATCGCCTCCTTTTCGCAGTACCAGATCTACTTCCACATCCCGGTCACGCCAGTAAAAGATGCTGCTGCCATCCTGCTCTGCCCGTGAAACAAGCGTTGCCCCGACGGCGTTTTCCATCAGGCGGCCCCGCCATGCGGGTTCGATAGTGTCTTCCGGCCCGGAAGGAAATTTCATCGCGTTCACCAGGGCGTTATCCCGTACGATGAGCTTGGGGGTTGAAGCCTTTTGCCGCAGTCTGTTGCCGCTCCAGCGAGGCAGCGGAGCGACCAGGAAGGCGGCCGCAAGGAGATCGAAATAATGAACCAGCGTAGTCGCGTTTCCGGCATCGGCCAGTTGTCCAAGCATTTTCTGGTAGCTTACGATTTCCGCCGGGTGAGCGCAGGCGATGCCGAATGCCTGTCGCAGCAGCGCCGGTTTTTGAATGGGAGACATGAGAAGAACGTCTTTTCCCAATACGGTTTCTATCAACGTGTCACGTATAAAGCGCGCCCATCGGGCTGGGTCATTCCTGAGCAGCAGGCCGCGGGGATAACCGCCGAACCGTAAATAATCTTCCAGCGTGACGGAAAAACAGGCCCGGCATTCGGAATAGCTCCAATGGGGAAGCCGGTGCAGTTCAAAACGGCCTGCGAGACTTTCGGTCAGACCTCGCTGGACCAGAAGCGCGGAGGAGCCCAGGAGGAGAACGCGCAGTTTCCTGCCCTGACGGCAGTCCTGATCGAAAAGGCCTTTGATCGTTTCGCTCCAGCGGGGAATTTTCTGGACCTCATCGAACACCAGGAGCGGTTCCGTCTTCCCCTTGATGCACCGGGCTCTCGCCCGCTGCCATGCCTGAACAATCCAGGCGGAATCCGGCGGCGTGGGATGATCTGCCGTTTCAAAAAACCGCGGACCCTTCCAGCGTTCAAGAATCTGCGACGCCAGCGTGCTTTTACCCACCTGTCTTGGACCTGAAATAACCTGAATCAACAAGGGGTCGGTTTTCAAATAGCCTTCCAGGCGGTCAAACCATGGTTGCCTAAAGAAGCGTTTCATAAATATATTTATACATAATGACGACGGTGTTGTAAACGTTTTGTTCAATCCCATGAACAAAGTCTTTGGGAACCGCTAAAGAGCGCCCGGTGTTTTATGGTTTCAAGCGGCTTGTTGGAGGTCGTGCGGGTGGGGCAGGGATTCCGAAGCGGGCGGAAGAAACCGGTCCTGTGGGCGCTTGATAAGCACGTCCACCGTCCCAGTCGAAGGATCCTCCGGCCAGGCGAACCAGTCGTTTCGCTTCAACCAGCGACCGATTACCGAGGCAGGCGTGAGCTGGTCGATGATCAGTCGGTAGGGGTAGGAACGGCGCGGAAGGAGACCTTTAGCCTCCAGAATATATCGCTTCGCTTCCCAATAACTATTGGCAATTTGCCCATGGATAATATCTCGAGAGGAACGAAAAATTACCATCCCAAATAGAGCCTCGCGCGCCAATTCCTCCGCCAGTTGATTGATCCTGGCCCCCATCATTGCCGGATTTGTTGCGCGGGATCGCCCTTGCCGCCTTTTGAATTCGTTCCTGCCAGATTCTTCGCCCCGTTTTTCTCGATCAAAAACCTCTTTAGCCCGCTTGATTTCCCGTACGATTTTTCCGGCTTCTGCGACAGCCGCTTGAGGGCGAGTCTTTCCGCTCGCGACGTCCCTAATCAAATCAGCCATTTCAGATGAATGACGATGTTTATAAAGATCCGGGAATAAGCTACGCAGTTCCGCAATGCGCGCGCGTTCCGTCACCCCCCGGGCGTAAGTTCCAAAAGGTACAAATCCCAATTCACCAAGCCCCGTTTGTACGCTGCTGAAGACGTTCTGCGGGACCATTTCATCCCCCGGGAAAATTTCCCAGGCGCTCCATCCTCCCCCCCCGCTCAGAAATTTGTTCATTGCCTCCAGGTAGTAGTGTAATGCCGTTTCCGGATCAAAGTTGATTCCCTCCGCGGACAGACCCTGGGCAGCCTTTTGCAATTGATCCAACACCACGGGCCTGATGCGGTCGATAACCTGTGCCGTATAAGTTTCCGGTGTCATACCCGCTGCCGATGCCTTTTCGAATTCCCCATAAGGATCGGCGGACAGATTGACCCCCAATCCCCTACCCTTTGCGCTTTTCCTGGTGATATTCTGGATGCGGTTCCACAAGGGGGACAATTCGGGGTTATCTATACCTATCAGATAGTACATAGCGTCGGGGTCATGCTGGGCCGCCGTGCGAAGATCGCTAAAAAACTTTGCGTCACCGTCAAGAATCATCTTCCTTAAGGGTTCTCCGGGGGAAAGGATTTCAACGCCCGTAAGGGCGCCTTGACGATACTTCATTAACAACTCCGTAGTTATGCCAGCCATACCCGCCGGATCATCGACCCCATCGAGTTCAGCTGAATTACTCCAGAACCGGGGTCCCAATTCGAAAATATTCAGCATGTTATACATGGCGGGTAATGCATCCACCACCTGCGCCGCCCCGGAAACGCCGGGCATTATCGGCAAAACTGCGTCAAGGACTTTTGCGGCTACTGCGGTGTTCTCTGCTGTCGCAGTGGCGGCTAACGCACCCGCAAGCAGTCCTACCAGACTGCGACGGTCTATCACTTTTCCATCAGGCTCGTCGGCTGTGGCGGGAGGGAGGGCGGCGGGCGGTTTCGGATTCCGCCAGGCATGCAGGAGCCCTCCGGCCAGCAGGCTGGCGGGGATCAAGATCAGGCCGGGGAGGCCGCCAATTAACAGACCTGCGGCGATAAACGGAATGCCCGCCAGGCCTAACAGCGCCGTCCTGGTGGCTCCCGCAGCGATCGGGACCAGTTCCTGCCAGTCCGTATTGCGCAGGTTGGCGGATTTGCCATCAGTCTGGAGGACGCCGCCAAAATAATGGATCAGGAAGATCGGTAAATAAGCCAGGACGCCGGCGAGCAGGGAGAATGCGCCGGACAGCGCAAGCGTTTCCCACGAGAAATGACCGGAGAGGGTGACGGCATGGGGAATCAACGGTCCGAACATTTTGACTGCCAGCCCAAGCCCCGCCAGCCCAGTCAGCAGGCCTTCCATAAATCCAATACGTCCCAGAGCTTTTCGGGCATTCCCGTCCGGGTTCGTCCAGGCCCACAGCGCCGACGCCCCGGGAGTATTCAGGCCGGAACGGGGAATTATCCTGATCTCGTTTCGCGGGAAAACCAATCGGATAGTGGTTCGGAAATTCTCTGGAGGTTCGCTGATAACATACTCTATTAGTCCTTTATGAATTCTGGTCAGAATGTCTGACAAGATCAACCCGATACCATTTTTACTTTCCAGAAAATCAGATTGATCCCGTGTCGGTTTTCGATTTGGAATGAGCTGCCCCTGATCGCCCACGGTAATGCCGATCCCGTTATCCGATATTTCAATGGCGATGTTTTTCCCCTCCTTGACGACTCGCAGCGCGACGCGCCATTGTTCCAAGTCGGCAACGACCCCCGCATCGTGCGTCCAACTCCTTACACCCGCAGCCCCTATAGCGAGAGGGCGCAATATATGGCATATAAACGCCTTGCCATGACCGCCGAGATATCCGACACCAGCGACAACAGGAAGGAGAAGCGCCTGCTCCTCGAAAGGTCCGTGCGGGCCTCGTGAAGCGTAAACTTCTCCATTCGCTTCACGCTTCACGCTGAACGCTTCACATGCCGGGACGGCAACGCCGGATTCGGCAATGAGGCACACCGCCAGCAGCAGGGCGATAGGGCGGAGGATATTCTTTGGCATTCTCATAAGATCGCACGGGCGCGCGTTCGAATAGTCTAAAGGGTTTACGTCGGTGATTAAATAGAACGGAAGGCTAAATTTTCAGGGCCAACAGACCCATGCTTTTTATGTACCTGAATACCTTCACGACGTGGGCCCCCCCCCGCCGTCATCCTCCGCGGTCGTCAGCGGGGGATCCATCGTGGTTTGTTGTAGGCATGATGAATGTCGCGGGATGCAGGAGGCGTCAGG
>Ga0181520_10002706_pt1 | contig 32391 bp, 29 predicted proteins | sample PEATcosm2014_Bin_29_FD_132451 | JGI IMG/M metagenome (GOLD analysis project Ga0181520, IMG submission 132451) | Peatland microbial communities from MTU Mesocosm Facility, Houghton, MI, USA - PEATcosm2014_Bin02_30_metaG | ecosystem: Environmental > Terrestrial > Soil > Wetlands > Peat | place...
GGAACTCATCAATCGCCAAGCCTACGGCTTCCGCAACTTCGAAAACTACAGACTCCGGGTGAAGGTGTTATGTTCTTAGATGGTTTGGGATTGGGGTTTGCCCCCGTTGTTGGCGTAGAGCCCGCGGCCCGTGGAGGCGGAAGATGCTGAGCACACTCCCATTCTACCGGAACGAGGCACGAATTTATTACGAATTTTTGTGGGCCATCTGCTAAGCTACTGAATGTTAAGCAGATATTCTGGCGGTGAGGGTGGGATTCGAACCCACGGAACCCGCAAAGGTTCAACGGTTTTCGAGACCGCCCGATTCAACCGCTCTCGCACCTCACCGAATTTTCATTCTACCTGATTTCCCAATCACTTGCGGGAAACGCCATTTGAGGATGGTGGGCCGGCTGAAGGGATCGCTTGGAGTTTCTCCTGTCACAACCGAGCCACAGAATCGATGCCCTTCCTTCCATCCACGGCTTCGATCGCTACCAGGATGCGTATCTGCGGCGTGATCTGAATCACGCCGACTCCCACAACACACGACTGAGTTCGGCCAGGTCCGGCGCTGTGGCCCCTTTCCACTGGATGCGCATCTTGCCGCGTGGCCCTTCCAACTCAATTATTCACTCGGCGAAACCAATGGCCCGGGCGGCACCAGCTCCAAAAACGTTGTCGGCGCCATCTTCGGCCGCGCTGGCGCGGGGCCGGCTTCCGCCATCCGCTTGAGTTTGCCGTACTCCAAGTGTAGGGCCTTGGACGCGCGGAACACGGTGTGCTCCCCAGCAGCTTCCACAGCTGCCGCCCAGATCGCTTCTGGGATCGGCAAGCGGGTTTGTGTCCTTTTCGCCAACCCTCGAAACGCCGGCGGACCTCGCGCATGCCGACTGGAATCTCGAATGGTTCTTTGGCGGACATAGCCGGTCCTCCTCGTCCCTGCCGGGCGTAAGACCGACATTACCAATTACCGGCAGGGGGAGTCACGCATGCTTGCCGGAAGCACACCATACAGTGCAGCGCCTTCGGGCCTTGTGGGAGCCAATTCCCGTGTTATCGCGAACCACTACCGGTGGCCGCTACGGCTCTGTGTCATCTGTCTTCTCAACCATCTCGCAGACCGTCGCCTCGGTCGTAAGCATCAGAGAGGCGATGGAAGCCGCGTTTTGCAGAGCTGTGCGAGTTACTTTGGTGGGGTCGATTACTCCAGCCTTCACCAGGTCTTCATACTCTTCGGTGGCGGCGTTGAAGCCGAAGTTAGCGTCCTGGTGGTTTCTGATCTTTTCGGCGACGACGGCGCCTTCGGGCCCGCAGTTCACGACGATCTGCCGGACCGGTTCCTCGCACGCACGGCGCACGATGGTCACCCCGAACTGCTCGTCGCCCTCAAGCTTGAGCTCTTGCAGCGCGACCGAAGCGCGCAGCAAGGCAACGCCACCGCCAGGCACAATGCCCTCCTCGACCGCTGCGCGAGTGGCATGGAGAGCGTCCTCAACACGGGCCTTTTTCTCTTTCATCTCTGTTTCGGTCGCAGCGCCGACTTTGATGATCGCCACGCCGCCGGCCAGCTTCGCCACACGCTCCTGCAATTTCTCGCGGTCGTAGTCCGAGGTTGTATCTTCGATCTGCGTTCGAAGCTGCTTGATCCGTCCCTCGATATCCTTCGGCGACCCGGCGCCGTCGATGATGGTCGTCGTGTCCTTGTCCACCGTGACACGCTTGGCGCGGCCGAGATCCTCCAGCTTGATGCTTTCCAGCTTGATGCCGGTCTCTTCCATGATCGCCTTGCCGCCAGTCAGGATCGAGATATCTTCCAGCATTGCCTTGCGGCGGTCGCCAAAGCCTGGGGACTTCACGGCGCAGGCACTGAGCGTGCCGCGCAGCTTGTTGACCACCAGCGTGGCGAGCGCTTCACCTTCCACATCCTCCGCGATGATCAGTAGCGGCTTTCCGGCGCGGGCAATTTGCTCGAGGATTGGCAGCAGGTCCTTCATATTGCCGATCTTCTTGTCGTGAATGAGGATGTAGGGGTCCTCGAAAACGCACTCCATGCGCTCGGGGTCGGTTACCAGATAGGGTGAGAGGTAGCCGCGATCGAATTGCATCCCGTCCACCGTCTGCAACTCGGTGGTCATGGTCTTGGATTCTTCGACCGTAATCACGCCGTCCTTGCCGACCTTTTTCATCGCCTCGGCAATGATGTTCCCGATGGTCGGGTCGCTGTTGGCAGAAATGCTGCCAACCTGGGCTATCATGTCGCCGGAAACGGGCTTGGAGAGCTTCTTAACTTCTTCGACGGCGACTTCAACGGCCTTGTCGATGCCGCGCTTGATGGCCATCGGATTCGCGCCCGCAGTCACTGCCTTGACGCCCTCGCGGTAAATTGCCTGGGCCAGAATCGTGGCCGTGGTGGTGCCGTCTCCGGCGACGTCAGACGTTTTCGACGCTACCTCGCGCACCATCTGGGCGCCCATGTTCTCGAGTGGATCCTTCAACTCGATCTCTTTGGCCACAGTCACGCCATCTTTGGTAATCGTTGGTCCGCCGTATTTCTTTTCGAGCACGACATTGCGTCCCCGGGGTCCGAGAGTCACCTTCACCGCGTTGGCAAGTTGGTTGACGCCACGCAGGATCGCTTGACGGGAGTGGTCACTATAAGTAATTTGTTTTGCCATGGATCTCTTCCTCTGATTCGGGTTTGAATTAGCTTGCTTTCAGAACTCCGAGTACATCGTCTTCGCGCATGATGATGTACTCAGTGCCGTCCAGTTTGATCTCGTTGCCGGAATATTTGCCAAACAGGATGCGGTCTCCGGCTTTGACGTCGAGCGCGACGAGCGTGCCGTCGTCGAGCCGCTTGCCCTTCCCGACGGCTATCACTTCACCCTGCTGGGGCTTCTCCTTGGCGGAATCGGGGATGACGATTCCGTTGCGTGTGGTTTCCTGATCCTCTATCCGCTTCACCACGATGCGGTCGTACAAGGGTCGAATGTTCATGATTGGGTTAGCCTCTATTCGTTGTGTCAAAACTACCGTTGTCGCGCCGGCCTATTACTCTTAATTACCCCAGGCCACCTTTGTGGAAGGGGCGAGCCACGCCACCGGGTGGCTGCGGATGCTGCCATTGCGCTCCTTGATGTCGGCCCAGTTGACGTCTTTCTTGAGTCGAACAAACTCACCAAGGGTGCCCTGGTATGAGCCCTTGGCAAGTACGACCTCGTCGCCTTCATGGAATGCAGTGCCAACAAGTCCATTGCTCAACATGTTCGTATACTCCCTTCCTCGAGTTCATTCCTAAACAGCCGCTGCTCCGGTCCTCTTTGATCCATTCAGTACCTGCGTCACTGAAGTGATCAAGTCGATCGGCAGCGGAAAGACGATGGTCGTGTTGTGCTCGGCTCCGATCTCTACCAGAGTTTGGAGGTAGCGCAACTGGATTGCCGCCGGTTGCTGCTGGATGACGGCGGCGGCCATCGCGAGTTTCTCCGCCGCCAGGTATTCGCCTTCGGCATGGATGACTTTGGCGCGACGCTCACGTTCGGCTTCGGCCTGCCGAGCGATAGCTCGGATCATCTGTTCGGCCAACTCCACTTGTTTCACCTCAACCAGGGTGACCTTCATGCCCCACGATGCCGTATGCTGATCCAGAAGCGATTGCAAACGGAGGTTCAGTTTACCCCGCTGGCTGAGCAATTCATCGAGCTCCGCTTCGCCTAAGACGCTGCGGAGTGTGGTTTGAGCCAGTTGTGAAGTCGCATAAAGGAAATTTGAGACTTCGAGCACAGCCAAGCGCGGATCGATCACGCGGAAAAAGATCACCGCGTTGACCTTTACCGTCACATTGTCGCGGGTCACAACATCCTGGGCGGGTACTTCCAGTGCTTCGATGCGCAGTGACATGCGGACCATGCGGTCGATGGGCGCAAAGATCAGCACGATACCAGGTCCTTTGGCCTGTGGCAGGACGCGGCCCAGTCGAAACACAACAGCGCGCTCGTATTCCTTGAGGATTTTGATCGAGGCCATTAAGTAAAGGACGAGAACAACCACTACGATGATCCAGACGTTGCTCATGTGATTCCTCCACAAAACCGCTCAAGACTCGGCTAAGGGGGGCCTGCCAGCAGCCAGCCGGGCCCCCGTATCGTGTTCTTTTTCGATTACCGGGCTGCCGCGATCGGCGTGCCGATCTCCGTGCCAATCACGTCGCCGGAGATCACTATCTCCACGCGGCGATTCAATTGCCGGCCCGCGGCGGTGTCATTGGAAGCAACCGGCTGAGTCTTGCCGAAGCCCTTCGACGTGACCGAACCTGCCGGCATTCCTTGCTGGGTCAGATAATCGCGCACTGCCCCGCCGCGCTGTTCGGAAAGCTGCTGATTGTACTCATCGCCGCCGACGCTATCAGTGTGACCTTCCACATCCAGCCTTAGACCCGGATGCCCGGAGACGATGCCGGCAACCTTGGCCAGCTTCTCGCGCGCCAGAGGCCGCAGTGAATACTTGGCGGTATCGAAGAGAACATCCGACATGTTCACAATCAAACCACGCGCCGTGTCACGAGTCTGTAGAACGGCGTTGAATTGGGCCAGTAGCTGAGCTCGCAGATCCGATTTCTCCGTCTCCGCCTGCGCCTTCTCCTTGGCCGCGCGATCGAGTTCCGCCTGGGTACTGGCGCGCTGTGCGTCGTTCTCGCGTTTCAGACGGTCGGCCTCGGTCTGCGCGGCGGCCATCTGCGCATCGCTATTCTTTTTCAGCCGGTCCGCTTCGATCTGGGCGGCGGCCGTCTTAGCGTCGTTCTCGAGCTTCAAGCGGTCTGCTTCGGACTGCGCGGCGGCCATCTGCGCTGCATTGTCACGCTTGGCACGGTTCGCTTCACTTTGCGCAGCATCCATGTTTGCAGTGTTCTCCTGCCTCACGCGGTCGGCTTCGGTCTGCGCGGCAACCTGCGCCGTCGCGGCGTCCTTTGCGACACGCGCGGCGTCGGCTTGTGCCGCGGCTCGTGCGCTTTCAGCGCGCGCTTCACGGTCCGCTGCCGCCAGGCGCTCGTTGGTCAGTTGCTCCTCGTCGATCTTCTTTACCGTGATGATGCGGGCGTCTTCGGCCATTTGAACAGCCTCACGCGCCACCGTGCCGATGGGCTTCTTCCCGGCCTTACCGGTCAGATAGCCTTCCGCATTCTCCAGGCCCTGGACGGCTTTTTGGAAGGTCTCTGGTGCGTACCTCTCAGCGCCGGTCCAGCGTGCGATCTGGACGGCATTGCGCGCCTCGTAGAGCTCCAACGGCACCTTCGAGTCCAGCCGCATGGGCTTGATCTCGATTGGGTTGACGTTCAAGGTGTACTGCCCTCGCTGCAACAGTTCGTATTTCGCGTCGACCTGTTCAATGGTCCCGGTCGTGTCTGTCCTGACGAAGTTCTCCATGACCACGACGTCGCTGGGCTGAGTTACGGCAAAATAGGGTTCCGCAGTTACGACTAAGCCGAACGATTGCAGCTCCGTGGTGGCGTCCAACCTGGCCCTGTCTCCATCTAAGAGCACTTCACCAACGTTGGTGGCACGCCCCTCGGGAGTGATGGCCCACATCACGTAGGTCAGGTACTCGGGACCGAACGCGGTGGCGGGCTGCAACTTCTCCATGCGCGCGTCGATCTTGATCACGCCTTGTTTGCTCTCCACTTTCGCCTCGCCGCGGGCCTCGGGCAAGAGGGTCGTTCCGCGAAAACCGATCTCCGTGGACCCGCTGCGGTGGTTGTAGCTAATGGCCTTCGTGGTCCGGGCTACCACGGTGACGCGGTAGATTGGTGTCGAGCCAGCGACTATTCCGGCATCAATTTGGGTTGCGTGCTGAACCGGGTTTGGAGCCTGCGGCGCCTGGGCCGCCACGAGTCCGCACACCGTCAAAAACGTACTGATGATCTTCATCTTATTGTTATCCTTTTGTCCTTTTCCCGCTCGGCTAGCGCTCTCGCGCCGAATACTCGTTCAGGAGAGCCATCAGGGCAGTCTCCGAGTTTGGAGCAGACCTGCTAGCGGTCTCAATGTCCCGGTTCTCCGGCCTTTTGATGCAGTGCACGGCTGGAGCCATCCTTAGTTCATCCAGCCACGGGCAGCGCAGCCGTGCAGACTAAGGAGTTGTGAAAGGACTTCGACAATTGCGCAGCACCGCGGCGCTGGCGGAAGGTGAGGGTGGCTACAGCAAGTGCAGGTTCTGTTACCGAAAGTGCAGGTCTTGCTGTCTAGAGAGGCTTGGTCCGAAGTTTTCGCCACGCCAAGATGCCGATTAGCCCAGCGAGGCTCACCAGTCCTGCGGACTCCGGCTCCGGGACACCGGGGCCACCGCCGGGGAGGCCGCCGCCAACGCAGCCGTTGACGTCCGTTTCACCGGCTAAGTTGTTCGCGGTCTCCGCGAACACACAGCCATTGATCGTGCCAGCAAGCACCCCACTTCCGCCCGACGCGGCGGACATGGTGAAGCTCGTTCCCGCTAGAATGCTTCCGTCGAAGGTCTGCGCTGGGGAGCTTCCGACACTGATCGTGGCGGCGTCTTCCACGATCCAGAAGATGTTATTCGCCTGTGCTCCGTTTATCAAATTGAATGCTAGAATCCCGTTAACGGTGAGGGCCCCGTCAATTTGGATAACGAAAACCTCATTGGGGTCATATTGGGCGTCGAATGTCAAAGCAGTGCCTGTAGTCGTCGAGAGGTCGCCGTTAAACGTGTACACGTTGTTGCCGGTGAATGTCTGGGTCATCGGGAGACTGCTTAACACCGGCTGTGTGTGCCCCATAGCGAGTGCCGTGTTGTATGCGCTCTCGAAGTCGGCGTATGCCTGGTCAGCGGTCGGGTTGCTTGGAGCCGGATAAACGGTACCGGTCACGACCCACGGCCCGGAGTCCGTAATCGTAGTCGTGGCTCCGACGTTGCCGTTGACCGCAGAGATCCCGGTATTCGAAATCGTGCTGCCGAGGAGCGCGAAAGAGCTGGCACTGTTCAGATTCACAGTGATCGTGCTTCCAAACGCGGGCATAACAGCCGCTACAGCCATCACCAACCAAATCAATCTTTGTCGCATTTCTTCTCCCGTTGCCCTCAAGGCTTCCGCTACTCAAAACTGCAAGGGTTCCCAAGAGGATAGACGCCAGATAGGAGCTTGAGTCCGCCCAACCGCTAGAGAACCCGGTCAAACCAGCAAGCACAGGGCCGTTCTCCAAGCAGGAAGAAAGCCGCGTGGCCGAGAGAAATATCAACCCAAGGGGAGAAACACTCAGCCAATGGCTTCAACCGTCTGACTGCCAATAATTTGCAGGGCTGGTGTGGGGACGTTGCATGCCCAAAGAATGTTGCAGTTGCGCTTGATTCACGAATTCTCGGCCAACAGTAAATGCAAGTTCTGCATGCGGAAAGTGCAGATTTTGCTGTTAGCGTCAGAATTGCCAGAGGTGCCGCGGCGCTATTCCATCGCGGCCAGGACCTGGGCAAGCGGCAGCGTCGCGAACGTTGTGGCGTAGTCGGATATCCCGTAGGGAATGACGAGTTGTCCGTTATGCACGAGGCTGCCGCATGAGTAAACCACATTGGGCACGTAGCCATCGCGCTCGGTTCCATTCGGCTTGATCAGCGGTTCGGGCAAGCGGCCGATAACCTTGGTCGGGTCGTCACGATCGAGCAAGAAAGCGCCGATGCAGTACTTTCGCATTGGTCCCACGCCATGGCTGATTACGAGCCAGCCGGCTTCGGTTTCTATCGGCGAGCCACAGTTGCCTAGCTGGACGAATTCCCACGGGAACCTGGGCTCCAGAATGAGCTGCATGGTATCCCAGAAATGGAGATGATCGGAGAACATCAGGTAGATATTCTCCGCGTCCTGCCGGCCAAGCATCGCGTAGAGGCCGTTGACTTTTCGGGGAAAGAGCGCCATGCCTTTGTTTTCGACGGCCGGGCCATTCAACGTGATGAATTTGAAACGAAGAAAATCAGACGTCTCGAGAAATTGTGGCAGGATCATCTTTCCGTCATACGCGGTGTACGTCGCATAATAGGTTTGAGTATCGTCCTCGTTGTGAAAGAGGACAAAGCGAGCATCCTCGATCCCGTTGCTCTGGGAAGGCGTGACTGGGAACAGGACCCGCTCGGACAAACTCGACTCCGGTGCGAACTGTACTTCATAATTGGATCGGGCGAGCATCAGGGTTTCTCTGGCCACGCCCTTAGTGGTTTCCCGCTCTCGCTCCGGGAGTTGTCTTGCAGTGCGACTGATGCTCGCGCGCAGCTCTTCCATCGTGAATGCGTCCGGTAAGCCGGTGAGAACCTCCCGGTTGAAGTCGCCCATGAGATGGAGCTCCTGAAGCTTCCGTTCGAACAGGGGCTTCTCAAACGTCGAGTTGGGTACTTGCATCGGTTCGAGACTGTAGCGGGAGGGCACGTCCATCGTGATGTTGCTGTTGGCGTCCAATAATCCGCTGCGAAATGCGATCGAGGAAACGTGCCCCTCGGCCGTGGCGCGCAAACTTAGAATGAAACGCAACGAGCCGGGCGGAACACCGGACTGATCCATGTGCGGCACCATGGAGGGATTGAACAGCGCAGCGGCTTCGAGCGAATACTCGTGGGTAAAGTATCCGCCCAGCAATAGCTTGCGTTCTTCGGACAATCTTTGGCCATTGAGTAGATAGGGACTGACCTCGTCAAACCTTCGGTGGAGGAACTCGTCGATCTTCAGTTGGCGGTCGCCGAATTCGGCCCGAACCTTCTCCAAAAGGGAGTGGACTGCGCTTTCGGGGAGGGCCATAACCCGGGCGGCGATCTTAATGGAGCGCTGGTCGCTCATCAGACTGAAAGGACGGGCCAGCACATGAGTGCGGTCCGGGTCCAGAATGACGGTGCTGCGTTCTACGTCGATTTGCCTCATTGGACGGCATGGGCTGCCAGACCAGTCCGCTGAACGCTGTTCGTGGTGTTTTGTGTCAGCCGCATCTCCGCGAACGACAGGAGGAAGGCCAGCATAGATTCCGCTCCCTGGTTTTCGTTGCTCCGGTCCGCGTGCAGTCCATCGCGGCAGCCGCCAGTCTGAGCGGCGTAAAGCTCCAGCCCGAGATCGTTCCAGCCCAGGAACCAGTCGAAGGCGCGTTGCGCCTGTTCATACCACCACGGGTCGGCCGTGGCGCGGTACGCTTCCAGGCAAGCTGAGACCGTGGTCTGCGCCTCGATGGGTTGCTGGTCGAAATCCGCGCGTGCGCCGTTACGCTTATAGAATCCGTTGCTGCCAATCGGCCGCAGTTGACCCTGCTGTGAAGTCTGTACGCCGACCAGCCAGCGCAGAGCCCTTATGCCTCGTTCGTACACGCTCCTCTGTCCGGTGGCGTGTCCGCTGACAATCAGGGCGTGGGCCAGCTTTGCGTTGTCATAAGTCAACCCCTCTTCAAACCAGGACCAGCCGGGCTGGGCGACCTGGTCGAAGATCGCCACCAGTCGCGCGGTTAGTTCCTCGCGGACGTCGAAGGCCAGCCGGTCACCCTTCATCCGGCGCAGATACTCATGAATACCGATCAGGCTGAATGCCCAGGCCCGCGGCGAAGTGAAATCCAGCACGGCTGGCAGCGCCTGCGCGAAGAGTTGCTCGGACATCATCTGGGAACTCCAATGCGGCGAGCGCCCCACCGCGGTGCCCAGCGCCCAAATCGCCCGGCCATGAGAGTCTTCGGATCCCTGTTCATCCAGCCAACGACGGTCGATACTAAGAAAGTTGTGGAAACGGGTCGTCTTTGGATTGAAGGCTCCCTTCAAGAACGCGGCATAGGTTGTCGCCAGCGCCCGGACGCGCTTGGGAGCCTCTTCCAACTGGCCGAGAAGCACCGCCAGAATGAGCGCGCGGGCATTGTCGTCCGTGCAGTAGCCTTCCGCTAGATTCGGCGCAGTGAAGCTCGCGTGCTGAAAAATGCCCATCGAATCGGTCATATGGTAGAGATGATCCAGATTCAACTCCGGCGATTCATGTGGCCGATGGCCAAACACTCTCGCGGCAACGGATTCGCGAGGCGCCGCCTCCGCCTGACGTCGTGCCGTTTCAAAGGAGCGCATGTACAGCCGCGCTGTGTTGCTCCACACCATTTCGCGGCCCAGCTTGTAGGCGTTTTCGCTCATGGCATTGCGGCGCGCTTCATCGCGTAACAACCCACTCACCGCGCGCGCAATCGCTTTCGGGTCGGCGAATGGCACCAACACTCCACGCTGGTCCCTCAACAATTCCGCAGCATGCCAATACGGTGTCGAGATCACGGCCTTGCCCGCGCCAAACGCATAAGCCAATGTTCCCGATGTAATCTGGGCTTCGTCCAGATAAGGAGTAATGTATAGATCCGCCGCACCAATGAACTCGGTCAGTTCCTTCAGATCCACGAAGCGATTGTGGAAGATGACGTTGTTCTCGACTTTGTTTTTCCTGGCGATGGCCTCGAGGCCGAGGCGGTAAGTTTCACCCCTGGTGCGCAGCTCGTTGGGGTGGGTGGCGCCCAGCAGGACATAGACGACGTCGGGAAACTCCGCCACCACATCCGGGAGAGCATTGAGTACATTCTCGATCCCCTTGTTCGGCGATAGCAGCCCGAACGTCAACAACACCTTTCTGCCGGTCACGCCGAACTGGTCCTTGTAATAATCCGGTGGGAAGAATGGCACGTCGGGAATACCATGCGGGATGAGATCGATCTTGGCCGCCGCCACCTGGTAAACCTCCTGCAAGATCGATTGCCCCCGCTCCGTCATGACGACCAGCCGCGTTGATCGCGCGAGCAATTCCTGCATCACGCGACGTTGGTCGGCGTTCGGCGTGCGGAGAACGGTATGGAGCGTGGTGACAACCGGCGCTGCCAATCCGCGCAGCAGCGCCAATAAATGGCTGCCGGCGGCCCCGCCGAAAATCCCGAACTCGTGTTGGACCGAGACGGCATCCACGTCGCTCGAGTTCAAGAAGTCTGCGGCGCGCTGGTAAGACGCCAGATCCTGTTCCTCAATCTCGAAGCGAACGACGTCCGGATACTGGTAGCATCCCTCGATATCATTGACCGGCACCGCGAAGCACCGGCTTTGCGGATGGCGCTCTGCCACGGCCCCAAGCAGGTCGGAGGTAAACGTGGCGATGCCGCATTTACGCGGCAAGTAGTCGCCGAGAAACGCGATGGTTCGAATGCTGGAGACTGTATTCACAACGTGACCCACCTTTTTCGGCTGTTGCCCTCGCAATAACGGCAGCCCATCTAAGGGCGATTGATGAGCCGCCAAAACTGCCACTCACGCGGCATTGACGAGAGTCTCGCTGACATCCGTTGTCTCCTGCGATTGCCGCTCGGCAACTTCCTGGCATTGGATGCAGCGCGTCGCCCACGGCACGGCTGCGAGGCGTTTTGAACTGATCGCGTATTCGCAGTCAATGCAGTTCCCAAAACTACCGTCGTGAATCCGTCGCAATGCGGCCTTCACCTGACGCAGCAGGGCGGAGTCGCGGTCGACGTTCCGAATGGCCAGATCTCGTTCCGACGCATACTGAATCTCGTCCATTTGGTCCGCGCTTTTCTCGATGGCGATGCCGTCCCGGGTCCGCAATATCCAAGCCAGTTCAGCCTCTTTTCGTTCGAGGGTCTCTCTGACCCCGCCGATCTCAGTAGCTGCTATCTTCATGACGGTCGCCTTTCGTGGGTCGATGTGCCTACCCTACCTTGCACGAGACGGTCCAGACCGGAACCCCTGCTGCTGGAAGCCGGAAGCCGCTGAACCAACGTGGGGTTAGCGGAAATACCGGAGCCGAGGTGCAAACGCTGCACCTGGAATGCGGAATTTGCCGAACCGTGATCGGCGACGCCGGTTCTGTCCGGGCATCCGGAGGCAGAGGGGCAGGCCACTTGTGCCAAAAGTTACGCGCAGGCGGCGGTGGTCACCAACGTGCGTTCATCCATCCACAGAACCCACGGAAGGAGAGTTATGACACAACGTGAGGCGTTGCGCCGACCTCGTAACCTTTGTCCCTCGGCTGCTCTTGGGCTGTTGTTTTTTCTCTCGGTCTCATCAGCATCTGCCTATTCCGTTCTCACCCACGAAGCCATTATCGATTCCACCTGGGATAGCGCGATCAAACCGCTACTGCTAAAGCGGTTCCCGGCTGCCACCGCAGACGAGTTGAAACAAGCGCACGCATACGCCTATGGAGGGTGCATTATTCAGGATTTGGGGTACTATCCGTTCGGCAGCAAGTTCTTCAGCAACCTGACGCATTACGTCCGGACCGGCGATTTCGTCCTCAACCTGATCCGCGACTCGCAAGACCTCAATGAATATGCGTTCTCTCTGGGGGCACTCTCGCACTATGCCGCAGACAACAATGGCCACCCATTGGCCGTTAACCGGGCGGTTCCTCTGTTCTACCCGAACCTGGAGCTGAAGTTTGGAAAGCTGGTGACGTATGCCGACGATCCGTCTACGCACGCCAAGACGGAGTTCGCTTTCGATGTCTTTCAGGCTGCGAAGGGTCGCTACGCCTCGGCTGCATACAAAAACTTCATCGGTTTTCAAGTGGCAAAACCCTTGCTCGATCGTGCGTTTCAGGACACCTATGGGTTGAGGCTGGAGGAAGTCTTCATGGATGTCGATCTCGCCATCGGATCGTATCGCCGCGCGGTCGGGTCGGTTCTTCCGGCTCTCACGAGAGTTGCATGGCAACTCAAGAAGCAGGAAATCAGAAAAGACACTCCCAGCGCTACGCGTAAGACGTTCCTCTATAATTTATCTCGCTCCAGCTATGAAAAGAACTGGGGCGCTACTTACAGCCAGCCGGGTATCCGGTCGAAATTCCTGACATTTGTATTTCGCATCGTACCCAAAGTGGGACCGCTCCGGCCGCTGTCATTCAAGAGGCTGACGCCCGAGATCGAAAAGATGTATATGGCCAGCTTCAATTCGACGATTGACCGTTATCGTGAACTGCTGTCGGAACAGAATGCCGGAAATCTCAAACTGCCGAATGACAATCTCGATGTGGGAGAGTTCACGCCGGCGGGGAGATATAGACTGGCGGATGACGCCTACTCGGAGCTACTGCACAGACTGCAGGGCCACTACACGGACATGCCGCAAGAGCTCCGAAGTGATATTCTCGCTTTCTACCAAAACCTGAACCTCCCCATCTCGACCAAGACGAACGACAACGATTGGGCCAGGGTGCTCAAAGAACTCGGTCAATTGCAGTCTGTGGACGCGGACTTACGGCATCCGACGGCGCTTACCGCGGTGGGAGCGCCTCTTCGTTAATGAGAAGCAGGCTCGGAGTTCGACGCTCGCGAGGCGAGGCCACCAGTTGCTGCTCGCTTCCCGGATGACGGATGCCTTCATCGCGCCGCCGGCGGCTCCTGGTCAGTGGGAATTCCGACCAGAGAGCGATAGAATGCAACCGCCCGGTTGATCGAGGAAGACTCATGTCCTGTGGTGAGGCCGTTCGCGTTCCGTCCGGTGCGCGCGACGCTATAGTAGCGCCAGACGTTTTCGGATTCGCGATCCAAAAAATAGACCGACTGTATATCACCCGGGTGAAAGAGCGTCACAAACAAATAGCGCATGAGGCTGACATTCTCGACATCGAAGACGAGCCGGTTCGACGAAGCCTCTGTAACGTGCATTCGGTAGATGGCTTTGCCGGAAAGGTTGTCAGCCTGTTCCAGATAGAGCACCTTGTCTTGCTGCATCTCATCGGCAGTGAAGTCTTCGCGGCGTTGAGGAGGTCGCGAAGCGGTCAAGGCGTAGGCGTCCACAATTAGTGTGCGCCATTGCTGGTGAGTAGTCGACCAGTAGCGCATGCCCGCGAGCTCTGAAATTGCCCCGATGTGGCGCAGCAAGCCCTCTTCTCCCGAGGTGTAACGGAACCGCGCGACTGTGGTGGTCAGCGTGGAGAAGCCAACTTCGGCCCAACCGGTGCATGCGGGTGGTCTCCAATCGTGGCCGAAATCGGACTCACTCCAAAACTTTACGATGGGCGAATTGTCAAGAGCAGGATAGGGCGGAACGGGTTCCTTTCCGCATGGCGGCTGCGGCCGCAGTTGCGCGTAGCCGTGCGCCTGGCAGAGCAGCATCACCGAGAGTGCAACCCGAATCATTGTCGATGCCCCGGTGGAACCATCGCAGGGCCAAACGCGACGCCTGGGTCCTCCACGAGTTGCGCCAGCAGAGTGAGCATCGGCCGGCGCAGAGCGCGACCGATTTGAAGAACATGCCGGCAGCGCCGTCTGCCGGCATGTGGAGTTTGCTGTGAAGCGGACTAGCGCCAGCGCCCCTCCACTAGAACGTATCCGCCGTGACGGTGAACCCAGTGATGCGCTTCCCAACGGGCATGCGGCCGTGGAGGCTGTTCCCACCTTCCCGGGGTCCAGGCGTAAGCGTTGCCATCCCACCGATGGTACCCGGAAATCCACACATGGTTGGGACTCGGTGGACGACCCCGATCCTCGACTACGATACGAGGTGGCGCGATGCGGACCAAGACCTCGGCCGCCAGCGGGCTGAGGGCAAGCGCACCTGCAAAAACCAATCCAATCAATCGTCTAGGAAACATAACACACTCTCTCCCATTGTCAGTTACCAAACCACGAACCAATCCAAGCGGCAGGTACGACCAAGTTGTTCTCCGCCTGATGAGGCCATGACAAGAGAACCACTTGGACATATCTTCACCGCTCTTCGAGTTTTACCAGTGCACGTGCGTGGCCGCGCGCAAACATCTAACACGTCGGACGCCGGCTACGCGAGCACCGGCAAAACCTGCATCGAAGTGCACTGTTTCATGCGGCGTCTCTCTGGCCAGAATCCAGACAAAGCCCTTGGCTCACGCGCCAAACGAGTAGGCGAATCGCTCAATGGCGGAAATCAGGACGTTTGCGCCGGCGAAACGGGCGGGGAGTCGCAATGGCAGAGGCAATCCGAGGGCGTTAAGCAGCCGACGGGAGGGTGAAATAGAATGTCGATCCCACCCCGGGAGTCGATTCCATCCAGATTCGACCACCATGCCATTCGATGGCCTTCTTGGAGAACGCAAGTCCAAGTCCGTTCCCGGGGTGTTCTTTTCCGTGCAGACGCTTGAACACCCCGAATACGCGGCTCTGGAATGCCGGATCGATACCAGGACCGTTGTCTTCGACGGAAAATACCCAATCGAGACCGGCCCGCCTGGCTGAAATGTGAACGCGCGGTAGAGGCGTGCCGCAGTATTGGATGGCATTTCGAATCAAGTGGTACAGGACCTTGGTTAGTATCTCGAAGTCTCCGCACACGCTCGGCAAAGGGTCATGGGTAACGGCTGTGCTCGTTTCTGTGACCTGCTTGTCCAGCGAGAGAAGCGCCTGGCGAAGGACCGCTTCCATGTCCGTCGGGGAAGACTGCCGGCGGCCAGTATCGGTGGCCCAATAGTCCACCACGTCGGAGAGCAGCGATTGCATGCATGCCGCACCGTCCTGGATGCGCTCGATGAATGTGCTGGCGTCGGCATCGAGGCGGCCGGCATAGGTCTCGGCCATCAGTTGACTGAATGAAGCCACGTCCCGGAGAGACTGGCCCAGGTTATGCGCTGCCATCGAGACAAAGTCTTCAAATTCCGCGTTCGCCCGGTCCAACTTCCGTTGGACATCGAGGCACGCCTGTGTTTCCGCTTCGATCGCCTTGCGCAAGCGCTCGATTTCGTCTTCCACGCGGTCGTGATCAGAGTTGTCCATCTTCAGTTAGCGCGCTCGAGGGGGGCAGAATTCTTGTGTTTGCCGGGAATTGTGAACTTGAACGTGGCGCCCTGCCCGGTTTCCGATTCCACCCAGATTCGTCCGCCCTTGCGCTCGACGATCTTTTTGCAAAGTGCAAGCCCGATGCCAGTACCAGAAATCTCGTTTCCATGCAAGCGCCTGAACATGCCGAACACCCTGCCGGCGTCCTGCGGATCGATACCGATTCCGTTGTCCCGCACCGCAAACAGCCACCCTTCCCCGTCCTTCTCCGCCGAGATGTGGATTCTCGGTGTCTCCTCGCCTCTGTACTTGATCGAATTGGAAATGAGGTTCTGGAAAAGCTGTGTCAGCATGACCTCTTCGGCTACCACAGTTGGCAGCGGACCGGAGGTTATGACGGCGCCACTCTCCTCGATGGCCACTTGGAGGTTCAACAGCGCTTTGGCGAGAACAGTGCCGCAATCGACCGAAGCGAAGCCCTCCTGCTCCCGTCCGTTGACCTCCCAATAGGCGAGCAGGGCCTTCAGCAAGGCTTCTATCCTCAGGGCTCCCTCCACAGAGTAGGCTATGAATTTATCCGCTTCTTCACCCAATTTCCCTGCGTACTCCCGCCCCAAGAGCTCGGTAAAATTCACCACCATCCTTAGAGGCTCCTGCAAGTCGTGCGTGAGCGCATAGGCAAAATTCTGCAGCTCGGTATTGGTTGTCCGCAGCGCTTCCTCAGCCTGCTTGCGGTCTGTGACGTCCTCAATCGCCAGAAGAATTGTCCGCGCCTGCGCATTCGGATTGTAGATCTCGCTGGCATTGAGCAGCATCACCTTCCGTCCGACATGTTCAAATTCGTAAGTCACCTCAAAGTCCCGGAACGTTGCGTGCGCGGGGAGAATGTTCTCCAGCAGCTCGCGTAGCTTCGGGATGTTCCATTGTCCGTTCCCGAGGTCGTAGATAAGACGATTTTCCGTCTCCTCCCGCGCGGCCCGGAAGGTTTCGTAAAACGTCTTGTTCGCTTTCATGACCCGCAGGTTCTGGTTGAGGATCACCAAGGGCTCCCGCACTGTTTCGACAATAGCTTCGGCGAAGTCAAGGCCGCGCTTGGCGGCATCGATATCGATCAACATCAACACGGCGCCGTCGGTCTTGCCATCCGTTCCCAGGGACGGGAGGATGCGCAGCGAATACCAGCGGCCGTGCGAGTCGCGGACATCGCGGGGTTGCCGGTTGCCGCCCTCCATGGCGTCGAGCAGCAACCGCCGCAGGTCGGGCAGTTCCATTTGAGGCTGAAGATCGGTGATCGACCGTCCGACATCGGAGGCGATCAGATTCAACATAGGTTCCATGGCGCGCGTAAAGCGACGGATGCGCAAATCTCGCCCAACCATGACAAGGGGTATGCTGATGCTTTCGAGAAGATTGGTCAGATCCCGGTTGACTTTGCTGAATTCCACGTTGCTGACCTTCAGCTCTTCGTTCAGCGTGTTTAATTCTTCGTTGGCTGATTCCAGCTCTTCCTGCGCGGTTTCCAACTCCTCGTTGCCCGCCTGCGCCTCTTCGTTCGCCGCCCTGAGCTCTTCCAGCGTGGTTGCGTTATCTTCGACGACCGATTGCAGATACTCTTTGATGGCAACAAGCTCGCGTTGCAGCCGGGCGCTTCTCCCGTTGTCCTGTGTCGCGGGCTTCTGCTTCACTGCCGTGCCGCTGTTCGGTGCGGCGTCCTGGAACAGCACCAGGAAATAGCGTTCCTTGGAAGAGGGCGAACCTCTGAACGGGGTTACCTTGATTTCTACGTCTTTTAACCGACCCCCATCTTCGATCCGGAAGCCGTATTCTTTGGCTACGGCGTTCCTTTGTCGGGCATTTCGAATGGCCTTACCCAGACCCGCGATCAAGCCTTCGCGCGCCAGTTTGACAAGATTCTGGGTCGGCTCGCCCGGCGAAAGCTCAAGGTACGGAGACGTGCGACCCCGAACCTGGATGATGTTCATGCGATCGTCAATGATGGCGCCGGCGGGGCCATGCTCGGCCAGCACTAACCGGTCAGCTTCTTTCAGCACGTCCCGCCCGGTTCGGCCGTCGGCAGCTCTCTCCCGGAGATCCATCCGACCTTCAGTTCGGCGGCCTTCGCTCAGAGGCAGCGCCGGCGTACCGGCAGCCGGCCGCATGCAATAGATCTTGTGGGTCTTATCCACTTGATGAAATGACTCGGAAAGCGTGCCGACGCTCTCCGATGGACCGAGGACAAGAAAGCCCGCTGGCTTGAGAGCGTACTGAAAGATCGACCACACCTTGCGTTGCAAAACTTCTCCCAGGTAGATGAGCACGTTACAGCAACTGATGAGGTCCAGCTTTGAGAAAGGGGGGTCCTGTGCCAGGTTGTGCTTGGCAAAAACACATTTGTCACGGACGATCTTCGCCACCTGGTGCCCGCGCTCGGTTCGGGTGAAGAAGCGCGCCAATCGCTGCGCCGAAACATGGGCCAATGAGGCACCCGTATACGTGCCGGAGCGAGCCTTCTCGATCGCCGTTTCACTGATATCGGTGGCGAAAATCTCGAACGGCAGGCTTGCTTTCGTGTCGTCCAGAAACTCCATCAGGCAGATGGCGATTGAATAAGCCTCCTCGCCCGTGGCGCATCCAGGCACCCAAATCCGAATTGGATCCTTGGGCCCTCTGTTCTCAACCAGAGCGGGGAACACCTTGTTCTTCAGCTCCTCGAAGACCGCTGGTTCTCGGAAGAACGCAGTGACGGTAATCAGACAGTTCTCGCACAGCGCGTTTACTTCCTCGCGGTTCCGTTCGAGATCCCGGCTGTAGTCTTCCAGCGTTTCGAATCCGCGGAGGGACATGCGCCGCTTAATGCGTCGCGCGAGCGTGCCGTGCTTGTAGTGGGTGAAATCCACTCCAGTAGCGGTCCGCACCAACCGGAGCACCTTAGCCAGTTCTGGATCCCCCGGCGGCTTAATCGCCTCCTGAGATTGGACCGGAATCTGCAAACGGCGCGCGATGGCCACCAATTGCCGTGCGATTTCGGCCGGCGGCAGGACGAAATCCGCCACACCGGCGGCGATGGCACTTCGCGGCATGCTGTCGAACTTCGCGGTTCCCATTTCCTGAGCGAAAGTGATACCGCCTGCGGCCTTAATTGCCCGGAGGCCCTGCGTCCCATCCGATGCGGTTCCCGAGAGAACGACGCCGGCAGCCTTGCTGCCGCGGTCTGCCGCCAGGGCGCGGAGAAAAGAGTCGATCGGCATGTTGCGGCCACTGTCCGGCCGAGGCGGGGTCTGAAGGACTCCATCGGAAATGCCCAAATTGCGTCGCGGCGGAATTACATAAACATGATTGGCCTTAGCTAGAGTCTCGCCTTTCACTTCCGAGACGGGCATCCTGCTCGCTTTGGAAAGCAATTCTGTCAGATGGCTCTCGTGACTTGGATCGAGGTGCTGAATCAGCACGAACGCCATGCCGGTGTCATCGGGCAGATGGCTAACCAACTCCGTGAATGCCTCCAGTCCGCCGGCGGAGGCTCCTACGCCAACGATGAAGGGGAGTGAACTGCCTGCGGCTTGCTCGTCGGCGGGTAATCGCACGACAGTCCCTGCGGTAACGGGAATTACGGCCGCCGCGGAGGTTTTCCCGTTCGGGGTCGTTCGGCGCTTTGGGCGGGGCGAGTCAGGCGTACGCGTCGAACGCGCGGCCCCGCCTGGCCGACGACTGCCGGTCTTCTCTACCACACGCCAACCATTACCTTTCTCTCACCCGACGAACGGCCGTTATCACTTGAAACGCTAACGCGACTCCCTTGCACGCGAATTGCCATTCTCGCGCCCGCATCGGCGCTGGTGCCTGGTTCTCGCGGCGGACAAGCCAACTGACTGAATTGTAGCTCCGTCATCCGGCTCGGGGGACCGCGAGCAGATCCTTGAGAATCTTGCCGATCTCCATGAATTGATCCAAACCAGAAGGCTTGGTGATGAATCGGCAAACTCCGAGTTCTTTCAGCAGGGCCTCGTCTCGTGGGGATCGGGAGGAACTCCAAACGCAAACGGGAACGCCGTCGAAACGTGTGGCACTTCGGATCTCGCGCAAGATGTCTTCGCCGCTATACTTGGACAGGTTCAAGTCAACCAGGATCAGGTCTGGAATCGCGGCGCCCGTCCAGGCCCCCTGCCCGCGGACAAAAGCCAGGGCTTCGCCTCCGTTCGACAGGTGAACCAGCTCAAATCGGAAATTCTGGTTGTTCAGGGCCCGCTCGAGCAGGAAGACGTCTGAGCCGTTGTCTTCAACGACAAGGATTCGGGCGGTGCGAACCAGCGAAGTGTTTTCCAAGCCTACTCCCAGCGGACCAATCATGACCGGTCCCTCCTCATCATTCCACAGTTGATCGTGCCACCAGTTGCGCTGATACCTGTCTCGCCCTTACGATCCAGCGTTTGGGCGCCGGCCCAACGTAGTAAAAAGGGTAACAGGTCACCAACGTCAGCACGTTCTCGCCTGACGCAGCGAGTACGCCTACGTTGTCAGCGTCCACGACCCTTAGCGATTCGACTTCATACCTGAAATAGCCACGCGGCGTTGAAAACTGAATCGTGTCGTTCATTCTCAAATCCTTCAGCGGGCGAAAGAATGTGTCGCGGTGTCCGGCAAGACCCACGTTGCCGGGCTGTCCCGGCAGCGCAGTGCCGGGAATGTGTCCGACCACGCGTCGGAGAGTGGTGCTGCCGATTCCTTCGACGACGACCTGGGAAAAGAGGATACGGGGGATCTCAAGGCGGCCGATCAGCCCGTTCATCGCGGCGGCCTGCGCACCTTTCCGGGAAACGGAGAACTCCAATCGAGGCGTGCTGTCGCTGGCCATGTGCGCACCACGCAACTGGCGGTCGAGATCCATGCTCTCGCGCCTCTGGAAAACCCAGGAATCCGCTAGTACAAATCCACAATAACCCAGAAGCAAGACGGCGCAGACAAAGAGCGCACGATGGGCCCACCTCAGAGTCCGCTTGAGTGTCTCCTTCCTTAACAGAAGCTTCATTTGGCAGCGTTCTCGTCGAGCCGTGGTTCGCCACTGGCTATATAACCGGCGCGCGTGCGCACGGATAATTTGTCGTGGCCGTTCGCTCGTGCAAGCACACGGATGGCATGATAAGCACCGTCACGAGCGGGGTTGCTGGGAACATACCCGATCGTGTATTGATGGCGAATGTCCCGGGCGATGCGCTCGCAGATGGTCACCACCTCATTGAGCTGGCCTGGGAAAAAGGCTTCGCCTCCCGTCGCCTGCGCCAGGCGCTTGAGTACACCCGGGTTCCTGTCTGGATCATCTTCGGTGAATACACCTACCGTATAGATGATGGCGCTGGATCGCTCGGCCAGTTTCATGACCTCGGCCAAGCTGTGTGCGCTCACGTTGTCACCGCCATCGCTGATGATGATCAGCACTTTCTTATCCCGGCTGCCGGCCTGCAATTCCCTCAGCGCCGTCGCGATCGCGTCGTAAAGAGCTGTCTGGCCTCCGGTAGGTACGGCCGTGATGGCGTATTCGAGTTCGGCGGCGCTATTGGTGAACCGGGTCGTGCGAGGCAGGCCCAACGACACCTTCTCATTGAAGTTGACGACGAACATTTCGTCTTCCCGGTTGCTGGACCGCGCGAAGGTCCGCGCTGCGGAGGTCACCTCCGCGAGTTTCGGTCGCATGGTCGTGCTGTGGTCGACAACCAGCCCCACAGTGACCGGAACATCTTCGTTTTTGAAGAGGTGGATGCGCTGCGGTACACCGTTCTCATGAACCTCAAAATCCTGCTCGCCCAGATTGGAGACAAAGCCTCCTTGCCGGTCGGTCACCGTTGCGTGCAACACCACCAGGGCAACGTCCACCGAGACTCGGAAGGATCCCGAGTCGTGATCTTGCACTGGCTGTGGAGCTTGATCCCCGGCGTAGGTCACCAGGACAATCAGAAAAAGGGCCGGGAGAGCAATGGCACTCGCCAAGCCATGCCCTCCAGCCCTTGACAGCCCCGTCCTCATAGCTGCTCTTCCTTGTGACTTCGTCACCGGACCAAGCCCGTTACAGAACGCGCTTTTGCACCAGTCGGAAGGTCCAGGCCAAGCCTAAAGCCAGGAATCCGAACAGCGCGATCAGGGGCAACGAACTAGCCGTCGCGGGCAGGGTCGCCGCTGGCTGTGCCGGCTCGGCCTGCGCCACTATCGGTTCGGGCGCTGGTGGAGGTGTGACCGCCTGCGCGAGTTCCACATCTTCTCCCGTGGGTTTAACCGCGATGACGGGCGCCTGCTTCAATTGCGCTACTTCAGGCTCGTTCACCGTCAGGATCGGCTTTTCGACCTCGACCGGCAAATCCGCCGTGGTGGCGAGAACTGGCGTGTTGGCCGTCTTGGCCAGTTCAATTGCTTTAGCCCGCGGATAGACAAATTCCTCGCCCCAGACTTTACCCGGATAGAACCATGCCCGAAGTGCCTCTGGCAAACCAGCGGGCCGCTCACGGAACGTAACTACGGTTTTGCCCGTCGCTTTCAGGCGATAGTTTGGGATGGCCAATATGGTGGCGTAAACCACCGTCTGTTCCCTGTTGAAGATCTGGACGATGTGCCGGTCGGACTGCGAGTCCAGGAGTTTGAACACATAGGTACCGGCTGGCAACACCCCCCACCCCTTGAGATGGACTCCCGGGATCTCCACAGGCCCGCTGAAGGTGATCACGGTTTTGTCGTTCCACTCGTCCGCCTTTGCGCCTGGCGAGAATACCACGCCCACTAACGCCAAGCTGAAAACGGCTGTTGTTACTGTTCTCAAAACACTCATCTGCTTCTTCTCCTTTTGATCTAGCAATCCGTGCGACCGCTCCTGGCTCTGTTGGGCACCATGCCTGCAGACCTCGACGCGGTGATCGCACACGATGGACGAGAAGCACTCCAAGGTCCATCGCACATTACTGCGCGAAGAGCGGGGCTGTCGTCTCGTTCCAGGCCCGTGCTTACCGCACCTTGAGGGGCATACAGCGCAGCGGCAACGCTAAGAATCTCTCGAAGCCAGCCTCGCCGTTTGAGCCATTCGCTCATGCAGCTATTGCCGCACGGAACGCAGGATCTGCCGCGATTGACGTTGTGAGGATTCCGCCCAGCTTGGAAACCGCCGCCACAAAAGAAAAACCGCATCGGAGCAGCTCATTGACCACCAAGAGCTGCTGCCGATGCGGCTCGCCCAGGTTCGGGCTGGGATCCGACGTCGGTCCGCCTGGAGTATTTCCTTTAAGTCGATCCTGACGAGGTCCGCATCCTAATTGTTCCTTCGCCAGGAACGCCAGACGGCTACCGTAATCGCGATCCCGGGAGAGATCGTTATGAGATGAACATCCATTAAAAAAAGACCCTTTGCGGCAACAAATAAGAAGGAAGTCGTCGTTGTGATAGGCTCACTCTTTCTCCGCCTGCCGGCTGCAGCAGGCGGCAGATTGAAAGGTCACTCCACCAATTCCCCAATCCACAGCAATCCGGAGGCCAACACGTCGGGCCGCGGTCTAAGAAGGCACAGAAGTTTGCATAGACAAATAGGGAATGCGAGCGGTCAGCAAGACGGACAGCTCGTCGGGTGGGCCGGTACGATGGCACGGACCTGTTTCCGCTAATGTGTCCGGGTGATGCCCGGACAGGGAACCAACGACAGAATGAGACTCAACACCACAAGAACGGCTAAGGCTACTGGTATGAACATTGGATCCTCGATTCAGTGGCGGGCACTGAAGCGCTTTGAGCCAGCATCCCGCGACGTAATGCCAGCACGCGCGGCGCAGGTTGTTCCCAGCAGACTCGATGCCGCCGCCCGCACGTTCGGCACTCGTACTGGCCGTGCGAGGGCCACATTGGCTCGGTGTGCATCAACCTGCACCAGAAATTCGCGATTCGCTCTTGGGTCGGTTTCATCGATCCACAGTCCTTGCCCAGGCGGGCGATTCCTAATTCTAAAGGCGGGTGGCAGCGGAGCTTTCGCGTCCGGGTTGCTTTAGCGCACGCGACCATTCGTCGGCCTGCCTTTCGGCCACCACCTTCGCCACTCCATACCGCTCCTGAATGCGCCCGACCAACTGATCCTTCTTGCCAGCGATCATTTCCCAGTCATTATCGGTGAGTTTCCCCCAACGCTCGCGGCCAGAGCCGGTGAACTGCTTCCATTTGCCTTCAATCTGGTCCCAATTCATGTTCTTCTCCTGCTGCTTCCGGTTTCCCGGCTTTGACTTTAGTCAGGGCACGTTTACCGCCGTTCGAGTTCAAGAGGCTTATGGGGCGAGTTTGGCCCGAGTCGCCCATCCGGGCTCCAAGTGCAGCGAAAGGTGCATCTTCAAGGGCAGATTCTGCACCTACGCGCATCGTCGTTGCCCCACAGATCAAACAGCGCGGTGGTCTGCGGCACTTGGCCCGACTCGTGCACAGGCACAGATACGACAATTCTAAGACGGAGGAACAGTAAATGTCGAAGAACACTTCGGTAATAGGAATCTATCCGGATCGCACAACCGTTTCGGACGCCATCAACGTCCTGCATAAAGCAGGGTATCGGAAGACGGACATCTCGGTTCTGTCGTCTGACAACCAGGGCTCAAAGGATTTCGCACTTGTGAAACGCAGTAAGGCTTTGGAAGGCGCGGCGGCGGGAGCGGCAGTGTGTGCGGTGGTTGGCGCTGCATTGGCGTGGTTCGTCTCCATTCACACTGCGACCATCGCCGGTTTAGCGCCGCTTGTTGCGGCTGGACCGGTGCTGGCTGCTTTGGCTGGCGCCGGCGCCGGCGGAACACTCGGTTGGTTCGTGGGATTGCTGGCCGGCTCGGGCCTGACGGAGTACGTCGCCAAGCGGTACGCGGGCAGAATCAGGGGCGGCGGCATTCTCTTATCCGTTCACTGCGACAGTCAGGAGTGGTGTAACCGGGCGAAGACAGCCCTAAAAGACACTGGCGCTCGGAATATCTCCTCCGCCTCGGAAACTTCCGCCGATTATGGAACGACGGACAAGCCGACGGAGAGGGCACCGGTGGTAGTCACGAATCGCTGCGAGACGCCTGCCCAACAGACGACAGAATACGTGGCTCACGAAACCAGGAAATAGGAAACCGCCGCACGACCAGTTCTTCACGATCGGAAATCGGGAGACTAGGCTCGTCTTCAACCAGAAGCACGAGCGCCGGTGCGAGATGGAAGTCTGGTCGTGGTTGCGGCGCGTACGTACCATGAAGTGACGCCGTAGACGGTGGCGCCAAGGTTGTACCCGCTCTATTCTCCGCCTGACCACCTGGATGGGATGATGCACTAGACCAGGGCCAAAGCGGAGGCCGCGCGAGCGGTGGAACGGAGCTGAGTCGGACTGGTCGCCTGCGTGCACACCCAATAGGGAGTTTAAGGAGACTATCACTATGCAGTTCGTTCGATTTGCCAACACCGTTGCCCTGTTTCTGCTTTTCGGAACGCTTGTCCCTGCGTACGCGCAGAAGGAAAAAGAACAGCGCCCACAGGCACAGGCGCAGCAACCGCAACAGCAGCGCGCCCAACAGCCTCAGCAACAGCGACCGCAGCAACAGCCGCGGGCGCAACAGGCTCAGAAGCCGCAACCGCAACAGCAGCGCGCCCAACAGCCTCAGCAACAGCGACCGCAGCAACAGCCGCGGGCGCAACAGGCTCAGAAGCCGCAACCGCAGCAGCAACCGCGGGCGCAGCAGGCTCAGAAGCCGCAACCGCAGCAGCAACCGCGAGCGCAGCAGGCTCAGAAGCCGCAACCGCAGCAACAGCCGCGGGCGCAGCAGGCTCAGAAGCCGCAACCGCAACAACAGCGAGCCCAACAGGCGCAGAAGCCACAGCAGCAACAGCAGCGAGCCCAACAGGCGCAGAAACAGCAACCGCAGCAGCAGCCCGCCCAACAAGCGCAGAAACAGCAACCGCAGCAGCGGACCCAACAGGCTCAGCAAGAACAACCGCAGCGTGCGCGGCAGCAGGCAGTTGCGTGGCAGCAGAAGCGGGGATGGCAACAACAGGGCGCCTGGCAGGGGGAAAGTACATGGCAGGGGGATCGTGCACACCAGTGGGGAAGCCAGCATCGCAACTGGGCTCAACGTGGAGGCTATGGCGGATCCTATATTCCTCAGGCCAGCTTTAATCTCTATTTCGGGAGTCAGCACTGGTTCCGGATGCACGCGCTCCCAACTATCTATATGGGATATCCTCGTTTCGAGTACGGCGGCTTTTCGTTCCTGCTCGTGGATCCCTACCCGGAATCCTGGGCAGAAAACTGGTTCGATACTGATGACCTTTACATCGCTTATGACAACGGGTACTACCTTTACGATCGTACGTATCCGGGCGTTGGACTGGCGATCACAGTCGAACTGTAGCTGAAGAACGATTGTCGACCGGCGACCTTAGTAAGGGCGGTTGAGTTTCGAGGAACAAGGAAAGCAAGAGTGCCTGTACCCCAACTGGAACGACACCGCACGGGACGCGTCGGCTGGCTACGCGCGGCGGTGTTGGGCGCGAACGACGGTATCCTTTCGACGGCGAGTCTGGTGCTCGGTGTCGCGGCTGCGCACGCGACCCACAGCAATGTAATGATCGCAGGGGTCGCCGGCCTGGTGGCCGGCGCGATGTCGATGGCGGCAGGTGAGTATGTTTCTGTTCACTCACAGGCCGACACCGAACGCGCCGACCTCAACCTGGAACGCGTGGAACTTAAGACGGACAACGAGGGTGAGCACAGAGAATTGATGGCGATCTATGTCGCTCGCGGGCTCGACTCACAGCTTGCCAAACAGGTCGCAGAGCAACTGATGGCTCGCGACGCCTTAGGCGCGCATGCCCAAGACGAGCTCGGCATCTCTGCGGCCTTCACTGCGCGTCCGATTCAGGCTGCTTTGGCATCGGCCGGCAGTTTCGCAGTGGGAGCGGCGATGCCTCTTGCGATCACAGGCATAGCACCGCAGGCAGGTTTGATCCCCTTTGTCTCTGGAACCTCATTGTTGTTCCTGGCACTACTGGGTGGGTTGGCCGCGCGCGCGGGGGGTGCAAGCGTTACCGTGGGCGCACTACGCGTCACGTTTTGGGGTGCTTTAGCGATGGCAGTGACCGCGGGCGTCGGGGCACTGTTCGGAACCTGATCTGCATCGACTGCCACGTTCCGTGCACATTCTGCACCTGGCGCCCATGGGAACATCCGGCCCGGCACTGCGCCGGTTGCCGAATAGCTCTCCTCGCTGCTTTGGCCCCGCGCTTGCAATCATGCATGGGAAGGAGCAAAAAGATGCTTTGGACAATCTGTATAATCCTGCTGGTTTTGTGGGCGTTGGGAATGGCAGCCTCCTATACCGGTGGCGGGCTGATTCACATCCTTTTGGCCGTTGCTGTGGTGGTACTGGTAATCCGCCTGTTTCAGGGACGCAGGCTTGTTTAGTATCTACGGCACATTTAACCGGCGTGTACCAAGCTGTCGACTGGGTATCGGATTGCTGCTTATCGATTAGGAGAGCAAAAGAAATGCCTTTAATCAACATCGTGATTGTGCTGATCGTGGCCGGCGTCGCCTTGTGGCTGATCAATAACTTTATCCCCATGGCCCGCAGTATCAAGACAATTCTGAACGTCGTGGTTGTAGTTGCGGTCGCCGTGTGGGTCTTGCAGGCGGTTGGAATGTGGGGTCGAGTAACCAGTTACAAACTATGAGCTGAGCCAGTGCGGTTCGTCTGACGCCCCAATTGTTTGAAATGAAACAGGTCGATCCATGCGTTTTATACTCGTCATCGGCATAGTCCTCGCGATTCCCGTAACTGGATTCGCCCAGCCCCTCCTGGCGCTGAGCGTGAGCGATAAACTCGACTACCAGATCAGGCAGTCCGTTGGTCCATTAGCGCTCGTCGGCGAAGCGGCGTACGCCGGAATCCTCCAGGGACTCGATACGCCAGCGGAATGGGGACAGGGCGGGTCCGCCTACGGTAAGCGCTTCGGATCGACCATCGCTTGCTCCGGGATCCATAGTGCTCTGGCTTTTGGTTTGGATTCAACCCTTCACGAGGATCCCCGCTATTTCCGTTCGGGCGGCGGTGGGTTCTTGCGCCGCGCGGGACATGCGTTCCGAGGCACCATTCTCACACATACGGACAAGGGAACTGAGACTCTGTCCATTTGGCGCCTCGGCAGCGCTTATGGAGCGGCCTATCTGTCCAACCAGTGGTATCCGGGCCGGCTCAACACGGTGGGTCTCGGATTCTCCGAGGGTTCTCTCCAACTCGGCTTCGATGTGGCCAAAAACCTGGCGTCCGAGTTCGGACCGGATATCAAACGGAAAATGTTGCACAGAAAACCGTGATCGGCCTCGCTTCCGCGCCAGATAGAGCTGACCATGAGTCTGCACATCGAAGAGCGGGAAAGCGAAGGCATCACCATTCTTGACCTGAAGGGCCAGCTCACTTTCGGCCAGGGAGATTTGGAGCTGCGTGAAAGGCTCGTCTGCCTGCATCAATCCGGCAAATTCAATATCATATTAGACTTCAAACACGTCAGCGACATTGACAGCACTGGACTGGGAACGTTGGTATTTGGGCTCGCCAGGCTGCGCCAAGCTGGTGGAAGGCTGGCGCTCCTCAACGTGAATCGATCGCACCTGGAGCTCTTCTTGTTGACCAGGTTGGCCATCGCCTTCGAGTTCTTCGACGATGAGCACGATGCGGTGAGCAGCTTCTTTCCGGATCGAGCGGTGAAGCGTTTTGACATCCTCGACTTCGTTCAGCGCGAAGAGAGCCGCGATTCGGGTCGCCACCCTAGCTCCGAGACGGCTTGCTAGAATAGGGGGTGATGTCTCGACCGCCTGTGATTCCGGGCCGCGTCCTCATCGTTGACGATGAGGAACGTCAGCGTGACGCCTTGGCGGCTATGCTTTCCCAGTCTGCCTTTGAAACGCAGGTGGCGGCAGACGGGCAGGAAGCGCTGGAGCGGCTCACTACCTTCAACGCGGACGTCATCGTTGCGGATCTGATCATGCCGCGCATGGACGGCTTCGAACTGCTCCGGCATTTGAAAGAACACGGCGACCTCACTCCGGCGATCGCACTCACCGGCTTCGGCAGTATCGAAAAGGCGCTGTCGGCGGTCCATGATCTCAAGGCATTCTGGTTCCTGGAGAAGCCCGTGGAACCGCGCGCCTTCAAGACCCTTCTGGAACGCGCGATCCGCTACAAAAGAAGCCTACAGAAAACCGACGAACTGAAGCGCGAACTGAGCCTTCATGGCGTGCTGGGAGACCTGGTGGGAATCTCACCCGCGATGCAGCAGATCTTCTCTGTGATTCGGCAGGTGGCGCCCACATCGGCGCCCGTATTGATCTCCGGCGAGAGTGGCACCGGGAAGGAGTTGGTGGCGCGGGAGATCCATAAGTGCAGCCCCCGCGCCGATGGGCCTTTCGTCGCAGTCAATGCAGCCGCCTTACCCGAGACTCTTGTGGAGAGCGAGTTATTCGGCCACGAGAAGGGCGCTTTTACGGGAGCCATGGAGCGTTCGGCCGGGTGTTTCGAGCAGGCTCACGGGGGCACTTTACTTCTCGATGAGATTGGCGAGATGCCACCGTCCACGCAACCAAAGCTGCTGCGCGTTCTCGAGGACTTGCGCGTGCGGCGGCTTGGCGGTAAGCACGAAATCCCAGTGGACGTGCGGGTACTTGCCGCCACCAGTCACCAACTCGGCACGCATCTGCGCGAAGAACTCTACTATCGGTTGAGTGTATTCCAGATTGAAATTCCGCCGCTGCGCGAACATAAAGAAGATATCCCACCGATCACCGACGTCATGCTGCGGAATCTGAACAAGAAGCACTCGACGCGCGTGACCGGCGTGGATACTGAAGTGATGGATCTTTTCCTCCGGTACGACTGGCCGGGCAATGTGCGGGAACTGCGCAACGTTCTGGAGCGCGCCGTCATCATGGCAGGCGAGGGTTTGATCCGGCTGACGAGCCTTCCTTCGCCGGCGTTCAGTGTCAGCCCCGGCTCGCATTCCCGGCCGGCATCGGGCTATGAAGGTCCGATCATGCTCCAGCCAGGCCAACCACTCACGAAGATCGAGGAGGCTTACATTAAACTCACCCTCGACCACGTGCGCGGCAACCGCAAACTCGCCTCTGAGATGTTGGGGATCAGCCTGCGGACGCTGCAGAACCGGATCGCCACACTGCGCGAAGAGGCGAAGACGACAACTCCTCGCTCATAGTGGCGGAAGGGCCCGCCGGCAACGCTGTAGCTATGAGCGTTGAGGCGCTCTTCCGCACGAGTGTGTCACTCGGCTTAAGGCGGATCCGGCTAGAAAGCCGATCGCAGCCGCCGCTACCAGAGAGCTTGTCGGATGCCGGCGAGCAAACCTTCGCAAGCCGGTGAATGCATCCCCCAGGTCATGATCTTCGATGTATGATGCGGTAGCATCCAGTCGATCGGCCGTGCGGGTAGAGCAGTTGTCGATTGCCGCGGAACTCTGGCGTCCTGCTCGGCGAACGGAGGAGGCAGCCGAATGGAGTGCACCACCTGTTTCATCCCGCACCTCATCCAGTTTCTTGCCGGCGGACCGGCCCAACTCCTCGACCGATTCTCTGGCTTCCTTTCCGAGCTCTGCGGCCGTTTCCGTTACTGTCTTTAAAGTCGTCACGATGTTCCTCCAAAGTCTGGAATGGTTGGCGTGCTTGCTCCAACCGGAACGGTAGGGCACGTTGGCCTCCATTTATGGATCGAAAGGGTGGACAAGGTGCGGGTCGCAGGGCGACGACGTGATAAACCAGTGAAAACTGCACCACTGGAGGCAGTATTTGCGCTTGACCATAATATATGCGCTTTCTTCACGCCCGGACGTTTCCGCGCTGACCGCCAAAGTTGGCCAAACGCTTGCTAAGTGCTTGCCCAGGAGTGTACGCAGATGAAAAAGATCATAGGGCTAACGGCTCTAATTTGCCTGGCTGCTTTTGCGCAGAGCAGAGGAGGCGGTGGCGGGTCACGCGGCGGCGGCCACGCCGCGGCGGTTGGTGGGGGACACATTCCCGCTCACGGTCCCGCTCCCGCGAGGGCTTCCAAGCCGGCACGAGGTGAGCAGCACACTGCCGCAACGGAGAACCACGTTGCGGTGGACAGGAAAGGCCATCCGGGCGTTCCGCACGTTGACGCCAAGGGCGATAGATGGGTCGGACATGATAGCGGCCCCAACGATGCGCATTACCACCTCGCTCAACCGTGGGCACACGGACATTTCGGTGGTGGCTTTGGAAGTGCGTTCGCGCTTGCGGGAGGAAATCGGGAGCGCTTCTGGTTCGGCAGTTTCTACTGGGACGTGGCTCCGTTCGATTACAACATTGTCGCGGACTGGAACTGGACGGGCGATCAGATCGTGATTTACGAGGACCCCGACCATATTGGCTGGTACCTCGGATACAACCCGCGGTTAGGCACGTACGCCCACGTCGAATATCTGGGAGGTTGATTCCCGGGACCTCGGGGCGAAGCAAATCCCGCACTTCCAGGTGCAGCTTCTGCACTCGGTATCGTCGGCGCCAGGGCCACTTGGGCACACTAGGGTCCGTTTCGTTCCTGAGGAGTAGGCCAGCGTTCGACTACGGCGCCAGGAACTACATGCTCGACAGCCCAAGGACGCCGACAGGACGGTCTCTTGAAACCCATGAACCAACAGCAGTTCCGTCGTAGCTGCGAGCCCTGGCCGTGGCGTCCGGAGGTGAAAAAGGAGACTCAAACCGATTGACAGATGAACTAAAGAACCCTTCGGCCATCGGCCCCGGCCACCAACTGGCGGCTCCCGTTCCGGCACGTCCTCGGCATAAGGTTATGCGGATCATCCTGTGGAGTCTGCTGCTACTAGTCCTCGCGCTGACGTTCCTGCTGATCTTACGCCACCACGAAAACGCCAAGAAAGCTGCGGCCTTGGCGGCACGTCCCGCGCCGGGGATCACAATCACAAGTGCGACAGCTCAAAAGGGTAACATCGGTGTTTACCTTGACGCGATCGGCACGGTCACCCCGGTCTATACCGATTCGATTACCAGCCAGGTGGATGGCCGCGTCATCGCCGTGCAATATACAGAGGGTCAGCGGATAGGTAAGGGCGATCCGCTGGTTGATATCGATTCGCGTCCATACCGCGCCCTGCTTTTGCAAGCGCAAGGGGCGCTGGAGCGAGACCAGAATCTGCTCGCCCAAGCACAGATGGACCTGGAACGTTACCGTGCCGCGTGGGCACGCAACGCCATCGCCAAGCAGATCCTTGATGACCAGGAAAAGCTTGCCCTGCAGGACGAGGGTACAGTTAAAAACGACCAGGGAACGGTGCAATATGACCAGATTCAGGTCGATTACTGTCATATCACAGCTCCCATCGCCGGCCGTGTGGGTTTACGCCTGGTGGATCCGGGCAACGTCGTACAATCTGCGGCAACCATAACCCTCGCTGTAATTACGCAGCTGGAGCCCATCACTGTAATTTTCACAATACCGGAAGACAATCTAGGCCAGGTTGAAGCTCGTTTAAGAAAGGGAGCCAAGCTGCCCGTAGATGCCTTTGATCGCACTGCGCAGAAGAAGATCGCCAGCGGGACGCTGTTGACGATCGACAACCAGATTGACACTACGACCGGGAC
>Ga0181520_10002707_pt1 | contig 32383 bp, 26 predicted proteins | sample PEATcosm2014_Bin_29_FD_132451 | JGI IMG/M metagenome (GOLD analysis project Ga0181520, IMG submission 132451) | Peatland microbial communities from MTU Mesocosm Facility, Houghton, MI, USA - PEATcosm2014_Bin02_30_metaG | ecosystem: Environmental > Terrestrial > Soil > Wetlands > Peat | place...
CTGCGCGGCTCCGCTCCGGCTCGCTCCGCTCGCCTCCGCTCCGCCGCGCAGCGGCGCATCCCACCATCAAAGTGTTACCCATGCGGTGAGCATAAAGTGTTACCTATGCGGTGAGGAGCTGCCGCGACGCGCCCTACCAGCACCGGCAATTTCCATATTGGAAGTTTCCCCAAACAGCCGCGCGTGTTCCGACATGAGATAGCGGTCAGTCATGCCGGCAATGTAATCGCACACGGCGCGATACCGGCCCTCCTTGCGAATCCGTCTGCGCGCGTGTTCGCCAATTTCTTTTGGGTGCGCCAGGCAATAGTCAAACAAATCACGCATCATCTGTTTGGCCCGGATATGCGGTTTGTTCACGACCGGATTGTAATACAGATGTTTGTAAAGGTACTTGCGCAGCTCCACATTCAGCCGGCGGCGCTCCGGGCTGTATTGAATCAGCGCTTTCGCATGACGGCGCACGTCGTCAGCCGACTGGACGCTGGCGGCGGCAATCAGCCGTTCGCTGGTGGCGATGACATCCGCGAGCTGCATGTCAATGATGGTGCGAATGGTGAAATAGCGGCGCGGTTCAGCCGGCAGCCTGCCAAATTCCTTTTTTACCTGTTTGGCGGCCCGGGCCCAGACGCGGACGTGCCGGCACAATTCCGTCTCCGTGAGCAGGCCGGATTCCAGTCCGTCATCGAGGTCGTGGCTGTAATAGGTGATTTCATCCGCTAGATTCGCAATTTGCGCTTCGAGCGACGGCTGTTTTGCGGTGAAACCTTTCTGTGTGCCGGGGCGGTCAAACGTCGTTTGATGTTTGGCCAGTCCTTCCAGCACTTCCCACGAGAGATTCAAGCCTGGGAAACGGGGGTATTTCTGTTCCAATTCCTCGACGATGCGCAGGCTGTGGAGGTTGTGTTCAAATCCGCCGTGGCCGCGCATGAGCCGGTTCAAAACGGTCTCGCCCTTGTGGCCGAAGGGCGAGTGGCCGAGGTCGTGCGCCAGCGCAATGGTCTCGGCGAGGTCGGTGTTCAGGCGGAGCGCGCTGGCCAGGTTGCGCGCAATGGCGGCCACTTCAATGGTGTGCGTGAGCCGCGTGCGCAGGTGGTCGGCGGTGCCGTTCAGGAACACCTGCGTTTTGTATTCAAGCCGGCGAAAGGCGCGCGAATGAATGATGCGGTCGCGGTCGCGCTGGTAATGCGTGCGCCAGAGCGGCGGCTCCTCCGGATGCTGACGTCCGCGGGTGTCGCCGCTGAACTGTGCAAACGGCGCGAGCGTGTGGCGTTCGTTGTCCTCAAGTTCCTGGCGGTAGCGCGGCATGGGCTAAAAATGTGACGGCTGACGGGGGCTCAGTGGCCGGAAAACCACCCGGCTGACCGGCGGTTTTTCCGGGATTGGGTCTGGCGTTGTTTTCATCAATTCGGATCGTATTTGCCGCCATAGCCCGGCAGGTAAAGCCGGATGCCCGCGCCGACGTCACGCATCAACTCAAAATGTTTGTCAATCGCGTAAATCCGGCAGTCGGCCTTGATCGAAAGGGCGGCGATCAAAATATCGTTCCAGGGCGCGGTACACCCTTTGTCGCGCAGCCGCCAGGCCAGGGCTTTGGCCGAATCCCAAGCCAAATCCGCCATGGGAAAATAGGGGATGCAACTGAAATGCGCCTCCAGCTTTTCCCGGTCCTGAACACGCGCGCCGCCGAGCACTTCCAGTTTCACCGGCCCGCACCAGGCGGCTTCGTATTCTTCCAGGAGTCCTTCGAGGGCCAACTTCACCTCCACCCGCCCCTCCCGGCGCAGCGACTCGATCCAGACCGATGAATCCACCAGAACCATGTTCAGTTAAAAGTTTAAAAGGTTGAAGGATTGAAGCACTAAAGCCCTGGCCAGCGCAACCAAGGATCGCGCATCAAATGTCGCGCTGCTCAACTTCTTCGTTGGTGGCCGGGTAATCAAACTTGCCTTCGCGCAACATGCGGCCGAAATCCCGCGCCTTTTTCCGGTTGAGAAAATCACGCACGGCGAAAGCCACCGCTGGGCTGTTCTTTTTGTGCCCGGTAACCTTCAACAATTCTGCCAAGGTTTTTTCGTCCAAATCAACGGTCATTCTCATGCCATCAAAATGATGCTTTCTGCATCATTTGTCAACTAGAAAAGAATCATTTCTGCTTCAGCGGGCGCAGCCCGGCACCCGCACCGTGGCGGCGGCCATCCCTGGCTGCCGTAGAGCCGGTGCTGCCAGCCCGGCGGAAACAGGCGTCCATTGCAAGCATCGTGTGCTGCTTGGAAAAGAGTCGTTTCTTCCGGGCGGCTGGGAAGCCCGCCCTTTACGTCAGGCAAGGATGCCTGACGCTACAACGGTGCGTGGGCCGAGTTGCGCCCTGCTTGAGCAGTTCCTGCACGGAAATGTCGCGCAGTTCAAACCGGTGGTGAATGGCGTCCTCGATCAGGTGGTTTGGGCAGCTTGCGCCGGCCATGACACGTCGGTTTGACGCGTCACAGCCAGACCCCGGGCTTACGGTGCAATCAGCCGGTAGAACACAGCGGTTTTACTCGAGTCAAACGGCACGTTGAGCGTGTTGCTGGGACCCGTTGGGATGGTCGTCCAGCCGGCCAGGGAGTTGGTGCTGGATTGCAGCAGGAAGCACGAAGCGCCAGCCGGCCACGACATTTGCGCGGAGACGAAATTTGACACGGCCAACACCTGCCCTTGCTTGTTGGTAAGGTAATACGCAAAGACATATTGGAACGGCTTAATAGTCATTACTGGCAGCGGACCCTTCAGGACGGTCACGGTGAAGCTGCAAGTATTGGTGCCGGCACTATTTGTCGCCGTCACGGTCACGAGGTTTGTGCCCAGCGGAAAAGCCGCCGGTGAAACAATGGCGCCGCCGCCGAATTGATAATTAATTACCGGCATCGGAAAACCGCCGGCGCTGGCCGCAAAAGAAACTGAAGGCGAACAAATGCCGCCGGGACTGTTGGTGCTGATGTCTTCCTGACAATTTATGCCGGGCGCCTCGTTCACCGTAAGCGTGAAACCCTGGCTGCCGTCGGCGCCCACACCATTGTGCGCAGTGAAAGTGACGGGATAGATTCCACCTGTGCCAGCGGCGGGGTTGCCACTCAACACTCCTGTGCCGGAATTAAAGGTGACGCCCGTTGGCAGCGTGCCGGCCACACTCAAATTGGGAGCGGGGAATCCCGTGGCCGTCACCGTGAATGATCCGCTGCTGCCGACGGCGAAGGTCGCGTGATTGACGCTGGTAATGGCGGCTGGCTGATCCACGTTCAAAGTGAAACTCTGCGTATTAGTGCCCCCAAGATTAACGGCGGTAATGACCAGCGGATAGGTTCCGCCAGTCCCCGCGCCGGGTATGCCACTCAAGACTCCGCTGGCCGACTTAAAACTGACCACGCTGGGCAGCGTACCGGCCACGCTTAAATCAGGCGTGGGCGATCCCGTGTCCGTTACCGTGAACGATCCGCTGGTCCCGACGGTGAAAGTTGTGTTACTGGCGCTGGTGATGGCCGGCGATTGATAAATGGTAAGGGAGGCCGTGGCGGAACTGTCTCCGTTTTGCACGTTGTCCACTTCGGCCTCAAGCTTGCCGGTGCCAGGAGCCGTGGCGGTAAAGGTGGCAGTAGCGGTGCCGTTGGCTTGAATGGTGGTCTGCTCGGCGGAGGGATTGCCGTCCAAGGCATTGGCCCAAGTGACCGGCAGCCCGTTGAACTCGGGAATTTGGCTGGCAAGAACAGTCTGGCCTGCGGAATTGGTCAGGAAACTGGCGGTAATGGTCACCGAGCCATTGACCAGAATCGGATTTTTGCCGGCAGAGGTGTCCAACTGCAGCGACGGGTTGAAAGTGATTTGGTCTTCCGCCGGCGGTCCCGAACTGCTGGTGGTTGGGAAACTCGTGTCGGCTCCGGTTCCGGCTGGCCCGCCGTTGGCGCCCCACCAATCGTTTCGCATGTCAGCCGATACGGCCGGACTGGTTCCGGTTGACATATAAATTCCGCTGGCAGTGGCTGCGGAATCCCTGTCAAACAGATCGTAGTTGGCCGTTAGATTGCCCGTGGCCAGAAAGATCGCGCCGCCCTGCGTCCCGGCGCTGTTATTGGTGAAGGTATCGCCAGTGAGGGTGTAAGTGTTGCCGGAGCCTCCCGCCAGATAAATGGCGCCGCCCTGGGCGGCATGGGCGATGTTGCCAGAGAAGGTTGAATTTCGGATCACCACATTGCCGCCGGCAAAACCAGCGTCAAAGTAAATCGCGCCGCCATAACCCGTGCCGGAAAATTCCGAGGCCTGGTCGCCGATGAAGGTGCAATTGTAAAGGTTGAGGTTGCCGCCGCCGGACATGTCAATGGCTCCGCCGCTGGCGCCCGCGTTTGAAACCGGACTGCAATAATCGCCATTGAACACGACATTGGTCAGACTCAATACATTCCCCGGCGCGGTGGTGCTGCCACCGGCCAGGATCGCGCCGCCGTTGCCGCCAAAACCGTCCGGGTCATTCTCGTTCTCGCTGCCGCCGGTCAAGGTGACATTGTCCATGATAAAAACGACATCGGAGACGACGTTCTCATTGATGGCAAACAGCATGAGGCCAGATTGGGTCTGATGAATGGTGGTATTGGCCGCCGTGCCCGTGCCATGAACATAAATGGTGGTATTGGCCGCCTGGCCAGGCACCAAATCGCCGAGGCTAAGATTATACGTACCGGCAGGGAGGTTGATGGTGGTGGCGCCGGCGTCCGCATTGGCCTCCTCAATCGCCGACCGCAGGGTGATATGGCCGGTGCTATCGTGGGCGGTACCGCCGCCAGGACTGGCGTCGTGGGTGTCGTTCACCGCGTTGACGGTAAACGGCCCCGCAGCGTGAACCACACCCGCAAACATCACAGTGGCCAGCAAAAGCCAAAAAGCAATTTTCATCTTTGATCAGCCCGTAAGATCGCGTCGGATCATTTTTCAGCTTCGCGGCGGAAAAATGCCCTGCAACGCGATGCAAAAATTGAGCGTCAGATAAGGCGGCAGATTGTTATGGGGCAGGCTGTTGCCGGAAACGGCCAAGGCTGTAGGACTCATCAGCACATTTTGCGGCGAACTTGGGGTATAGGCGACCTGGCCGCGTTGAGTCAGTTCCGACCATGTGACGGTGGGGCCGGGATTTTGACCGCCGGGGCCGGCATAGGCGCGCGCCTCATGCGAGTGCGACGGCATTTCAGAATAAAGCAGGGTCACGGTTTCTTCGCCGCCGGACTCGCCGATAACGTAGGGCGACAAACCATTTCCCTGACCGTAGTCCAGCGGCGCCCGGCCGGGAAGATTGGGCAGGCCAAAAGTGCTTCGCCCGTCCCCGCCGTAATTAATGCCGAGCAGCGAAAAGAGCGCGGCATTCTGGTTGATGGGCAAAAGCTGTCCGTTGCACAACGCCCACCCGAAGGGCGCAAAATCGAACGGGAAGATCCGGATTTCACCTAAAAATTGATCGGCCATAATATATTTCTCCAGAGGGTTTAATTTCGTGTTGGGAAAATTCCCTGCAACGCGATGCAAAAATTCAGCACGAGATAGGGGGGCATGTTGTCGTGGGCCTGACCGCTGCCGTTATTGGCGATGGCGGCGGGATTCAAGGAGGTGTTGGCGGTCGGCGCGTACGCGCTCGTGGATTGCTTGGCCCATAAATTACCGGTTGGGCTGGGCACGCTGGCCGGGTTGGAACTGCCAACGGCAACGTGGTTGTGCATTGGCATTTCGCCGAGGAGCAGCGTATGCGCCACTTCGCCGCCGTTTTGGCCCAAATTAAAGCCGGCGCCCAGGTGAACGGGAATGCGGCCTTGCAGATTGGGGAGCGCAAAGGTGGTGCGCCCGTCTCCGCCGTAGGTCGTGCCGAGCAGCGAAAAGAGCGCCTGGTTTTGATTGATCGGCAGGAGCTGGCCGTTGCATAGCGCCCAGCCCCGGGGAGCAAAAATCGAAGCTCATGATCCGGATTTCAGAAAGATAAGGTGTTCCCATAACTATTTTTTAATTCTGGCTTGGATAAACTCCGTACAAGGAAATGATGAAGTTGACGGCCAGATATGGCGGCAGGTTGTCATGTGGCTGGCCGCCGCCGGCGTTCTGCACCGCTTGCGCGGCCATGACTGCATCCGGCGCGTGGTTGGAGTAGGGCAGCGCGCTGGAAGCCGCCCAGACATTGTTGGCGGGCGCAGGTTGTGTTCCCGAACTGGAATTGGCCATCGGGAGGTGGCTGTGGGATGGAAGCTGGCTGGTGGTCAAGGTGACCTGCTCTTCGCCCGCCAACTGGCCCAGGACATAGGTTCCGCCGCCGCCGGTTCCCATGTGAACCGGCAGGCGGCTTTGCAAATTAGGCAGCATGAAGGTGGTCTGGCCGTTGCCGCCGTAAGTCGTGCCAATGAGATTAAACAGCGCGTCGTTGTCGGAAATCGCCAGCGTTTGTCCGTTGCAAAGCGCCCACCCTTCGGGCGCGAAGTTAAAACCCACCATTCGAATTTCGCCAATGTATGGTTGCGACATGATTTAGCCTTGGTTTTGGATTAATGTTTCAAGCGGAGGCCGGTTGAACACGGCGGCAGGGCGGATTCGATTCAGTGGCACGCTCCGGCTTTGAAGTGGCGCCGTCGGAAACGCCGCGGGCACAAGGGCCGTCACGAACGACAGCCCGGAACAGCCCGACAGAAATTGCCTGCGTGTGCTCATGTGAATAAATCAACTCCCAAAGGGCGCCGTGTTCTTAATGTTTTTTCCCGGCCTCATTTTCCAGCTCTTGATTCCAGTGGAGTCGCTAACTTTATAGATTAGTTTGGCTTCGCCGTCAATGAATTTGTCATGCCGATGAAAGAAAGTAGAAATTCTCATTTATTCTGCCGGCAGGAACGGTCAAACTGTCCGCCGCCATGGTTACGAGGAATCATCCAGCCGCCGACCATTCAATTTTCGCCCCGGGCCCGGTCACGCTCCGCCCCGAAGCGCCGGACGATGAAGCGTTTCTGCTGGGAGTTTATGCCAGCACGCGGCAGGCAGAACTGGCGCTGACCGATTGGAACGCGGAGATGCGAACGGCTTTTGTCCGGAGCCAGTTCAAAGCCATGCGCGCCGGTTATGCCGGCATGTTTCCGGATGGACAATTCTCGATCATTTTGCTGGGGGGCCGGGCCATTGGCCGCCTGGTCATCCACCGGACGGCTCGCGAAGTCCACGTGGTGGACATGGCCTTGCTGCCCGAATTTTGCGGCCGGGGCATTGGCCGCCGGCTGATGGGCGACCTTCTTGCCGAAGCCGCCGCCGCAAAAAAAAGCGTCAGCCTGCACGTTTTGAAGATGAACCGCGCCCTCCGCCTCTACCAGCGGCTGGGGTTCGTAAAAACCGGCGAGGAAGGTCCCTACGACAAGATGGCCTGGCGTCCGCCGGACTGATCAATCCGCCTTGACCAGCCGGTTGAAAATCACCTGATACCGGATGGCGCCGGGGATCTTCTCCACCGGCACGAGGAACAACTCAAACCGTCCGATTTTTTCGTGTTCAAAGGAATAACTGCGCTGCGGTAAAAGCCGGTCTTCCGGGCCATGGAACAGGAGCGAGAAAACATCCTGCACCAGGCCATTTTTGTTCGGCACGCGATCGTGCGCGCCGGCGATGTGGGCCGCCTCCACCAATTCCATTTCCACCGCCTTGGCGTCGTCCAGCCGCAGCCGGAATTTCGTGTTAACGTGCGGCGAAAACGTCTCGAACGTCAGCAGTTTGTCCGGAGGGTTGTTCATGGTTTGCCGTCGGCTTGTTTCGGCTTCAGCAGTTCCTGCACGGAAATGCCGCGCAGTTCGAACAGGCGGCGGATGGTGTCCTCGATCAGGTTGTTTGGGCAGCTTGCGCCTGCGGTGACGCCGACCGTGATCTGGCCGGCGGGCAGCCAGTCGCGCGTTTCCACCTCCGAGTGCAAATGCTGGTTATAATGGACGATCAGTTTGTCGGAAACCATTTTGCCCGCGTTTTTAATGAAGAAAGTCGGCAGCTTGGCTTCACCCATTTCCGCCAGGTGCGACGTGTTGGACGAATTGTAGCCGCCGATGACAATGAGCAAATTCATCGGCTCGACGAGCAGTTTCTGAAGCGCGTCCTGACGGTCCTGCGTGGCGCCGCAAATCGTGTCGAAGAAACGAAAGTGTTTTTCGATATTGGCGGCGGCGTATTTTTTTTCCATCGCCGCCTTGAAACGGCGCTGCACCTCCTCGGTTTCGCCGCGCAGCATCGTGGTCTGGTTCGCCACCCCGACGGCCTGCAAATGCAGGTCGGGATCGAAGCCGGCGGAATAGGCGCCTTCAAATTTTTTCAGGAATTCCTCCTTGTCGCCGCCCGACAGGATGTAATTGCATACGTAATCGGTTTCCGCGAGGTTGAACACCACGAGATAATGGCCGCTGCCGTAGGCGCGCGCCTGCGACGTGGTGGCCTTGGTTTCCTCGTGCTTGGCCTTGCCGTGAATGATGCTGGTGACGTGTTCCTTGGAATACTGGCGGACGCGTTTCCAGACGCTCATCACGTCGCCGCAGGTGGTGTCCACCAGGATGCAGCCCTTGGCCTCCAGTTTTTTGCGCGTGCTGACCTCGGTGCCGAAGGCGGGGATGATGACGGCGTCGCCGGATTGCAGGCGGTCCACTTCATCCGCCGACGGCTTGGCGGCAATGATCTGGATGCCCATGTTCTGAATCTGGTCGTTCACCTCCGGGTTATGGATGATTTCGCCGAGCAGATAAATGGGCGTGTGCGGGGAATGCTCTGAAAAATAGTTGCGCGCGGCGTAGGCGAGGTCAATTGCGCGTTCCACCCCGTAGCAAAAGCCAAATTCCTTCGCGAGCTTTACCGACATGCCGTCGGCGGTGAGGACGCCGCCGTTGGCGCGGATGCCTTCGACCAGTTCGCTGCGATAATGTGACAGCACCTGGGCCTGCACAGCCTCCATGATGTCGGGGCGGCGGAGATTGATTTTTTTACGCTGCTCACCGTCGGGAGTGCCGTTCGATTCCTTTGACATGGTTTCAAAGTAGCTCTGAATGGCGGTGGCGTCGAGCAGGATTTGGTTGGGGAATTATATCGCGCCTAGCCAAAAAACTGCTGTTGGAACTTTTCATCTGGCGGTTTTATTTCCATCATGGGATGTGAAGATATTGGTCGAGTGGCTGGCAAAATTGCCGGAACGCCCCCGCACGATTTTTAAAACGTGCGCGTATGGTATTGCGGCCGGGCTGGCAGCTGTAGCCTTCCAATTGGCGATCAATGCCTGTTATCGTGTGGGGGTTGTGCGCCTGTCGCACTGCTCACACACCACTTTCCTTTGGACCAGCCTGGGTTTGATGGTCGGAAGTTCGCTGCTTTCGGGCTGGCTGCTCAACTCGTTTTGCCCGGATGCTGCTGGCAGTGGCATTCCGCAATTAAAGGCGGCTTTCTGGAAGAATTTTGGCTTCGTGCCGTTCCGCGTCCTGTGGGTGAAATTCCTTGCCGCAACCTTGCAAATTGGTGGCGGCAGCAGCTTGGGCCGCGAAGGTCCAAGCGTGCAACTGGCGGGCACGGCCAGTTCGCTGCTGGCGGGCGTGGCGGGTGAACCCAAGCAAAAGCGCCGGCTGGCCGCCGCCACCGGAGCTGCCGCAGGTCTGGCTGCCGCCTTCAATACACCGCTGGCCGGGGTAACCTTTGTGCTGGAAGAATTGATTGGCGACTTAAACAGCCGCCTGCTCGGGAGCGTCATTATTGGAGCAATGCTGGGTGCTCTCGTCGCACACGGTATCATTGGGCCGCAACCGTCCTTTTCGCTCGCGGCCATTGGTGAACCTTCCTGGTATTCGTATTTGCTGGTGCCGGTGGTGGCGGCGGCGGGAACCCTTGTGGGCGTGGCATTTCAAAAGTCGGCGCTTGGCCTGCGCGCCCGTCAAAGGAAATGGACCGCCATTCCAGCCTGGTTGCGTCCTGCCATCGGCGGATTGATCTGCTGGGCACTCGGGGTGTTTGTGTTTTTCCAAACCGGCAAGCTGGGCGTATTTGGCCTCGGCTATGATGACCTGTCGGAAGCGCTCACCGGCAAACTAATCTGGCAGACGGCGTCGCTGCTGCTGGCGGCAAAATTCGTGGCCACCGTGGCCTGCTACGGCATGGGCGGATGCGGCGGCATCTTTTCACCGACGCTGTTTTTCGGGGCGATGACCGGCCTGGGCATCGCAGGCCTCGCACAGCCGCTTTTTTCATTATCACCAGAAGGCATGGCCATGCTTACCATTGTCAGCATGAGCGCGACGCTGGGCGCGGTGGTGCGCGCGCCGGTGACCAGCATTCTGATTGTATTCGAGATGACGCATCAGTTTTCGCTGGTCCCGCCACTGATGCTCGCGGCTTTAATCAGCCAGGGCATCAGCCGAAGACTGGCACGGCATAATTTTTACGATGCCCTGCTGGAACAAGACGGCCACGAAGTGGAACGCTTCGCCCCGCCCCGCGATCTGCGGGAATGGCAGAAACAACCGGTCTCGCAGCTGGCCAATCCAAAACCTGTTGCAGTCACATCGCTGGAGCCGAAACAAATTCAAAGCCTGTTGCAAAATTTTCCCTACACCCAATTTCCGGTAATTCTGGGCGGGCAGATTTGCGGCGTGCTCACGCGGGAAGAAGCCAGCCGCGCCGCCCGTGAAAAGCGCCCTCCCGTCCTGGCGGAGGCCACTATTTGTCCGCCGGAATTGTCACTCCGTGATGTGGAAAGGCAGTTGATTGAATCCAAGACCGGCTTCCTATTGCTCCAGGAACAACCTGGCCGACCGCTGGCCGGCATCTTAACTCTTCATGATATTCTTCGGGCACAGCAAGCTGCGGCCGAAGAGGGATTTGCGTGACGGGCGCGCGTGGCTGCAACTTTCTGTGCCCGAACCACTCTCGCGACCACCTCCCGGAGCAGTCGCGTCACCGCAAAGAAAATGTTTGCGGGTCCTTGAAGTCATGGAAGCCAGATCAAGCAGGGCCAGAAAATCTATTGTTTTAAACGCCCGATCAATCGCGGGAGGACCGCAAATTTTCGCCCCCCCCCCTCTAAAAACGACAGGCAGTATCGAATTGCACTATTGAAACAGCAGGCGATAAAACACACTGCCATTGTTTCCGTCCATGGGGACGGCCATCTGGTTGGTGGTGGTTGAGCCGGTGACATCCACCCAGTTGGTGCCCAGTCCCTGGGCTGAATTATTGGTCTGCGCCTGCAACAGCCAGCCCGTGTGGTCTGCCGGCCAGGCCAGTGTCAACATGCCGCTTCCCACCTGCGTCAGCACATTCGGCGGTACTGTTGAAACCACGGCAATCGTTCCGTTGTTCGCCAGGTTGTTGACCCAACCGTTGGCTCCCATCGAAGGCAGGTTCACCGTTCCAAACCCGCTCACCGGCTGATTGAACAACTCGAACGTGTCTCCCGGTTGCAAGGCCGGGCCGAGATTGTTCACCGTGAGCGTGCCCGTGGCCGTGATGGTTCCAGCCACGCTTGCCAATTGGTCATTCGCTGGCACGTTCGTCCGGTTCAATGCCATCACCACCGTCCCGCCCAAGGTGATGTTGCCTTGCACCAGCATCGTCCCGATGGGGACGCCTGGACTTAGCGTCGAACCGGCCAGGGCATTCAACTGGCCCTTCACGCTCCCAATGCCTTGCAGCGTCTGCCCGCTGTTCAATGTCAACATCTGATCCGCCCGGCCGCTCACGTCCAAAGTGGTGCCGTTGTTAAGCGCAATCAGCGCACTCGCACCAATGGAGCCGGCGCCTGCCAGCGCCAGCGTGCCGGCATTGATGGTCGTGTTACCTGTATAAGTGTTGATCGCGCTCAAGGCCACCGTGCCAGAGCCGTTTTGCACCACCGTGCCAGAGCCCGAAATGGCATTGCTCACAGTAACCATGTCAGTGCGGTCGAAGGTCAGCGCCCCGTTGTTGGTCACATTGCCCGTTCCCAGGCTGCCGTTGGTATCGTTATTGCCCACCTGTACGGTGCCATTGTTAATCAAGACATTGCTAAACCCATTGGCTCCGCCATTGTCCAAGGTCAGGGTGCTGCTGCCGCCCTTGAGCAAATTGCCGCCGGTCAGGGCGTAGTTGCCCGCCAGAACATAGTTCTTGGTCGAATTGTTGGTCAGGACGCTGGGGAAATGGTTGCCGGTGAGCGTCACCGTGATGGGACTGGTTCCGGTCGCGCTGTCGTCAAAGGCTGCCAGATTGTTTTCCACATAACTGACCGCACTCCCGCCACTGAGCAATTTCCAGTTGAGGGTGGTTGTATCCCAGTTGCCGTTGCCCACCGTCCACCGGACCGGTTGCACCGAAGGCGCGCCCGACAAGTTAATTTCCGCGTAACCGCAATAGCCGTTCTCCGAGGCCGGCGTGGTGAAGTTAAATTCCACCGCCGCCGCGCGGCTGGCCAGCACCCCGGTCGCCGGCGTCAGCGTTGCCCGGGTGGCACACTGTACGCCGGACGCATTCGCCGGAAGATAATTGACAATGCCCAATAAAATAAAGGTCGTCGGGGCGGCAATGGTGGAATAATAAACCGTATAGGCCTGCTGGTCCCGGCCCGCATCCTTCCACCCGCCGTAAACCGTGATATTGGTGAGATCATAACCGCTGACCGAACCGGCCAGCTTGTAAATCACCAGGGAACCCGCTCCGTAGTTGTTGCCACAGGTCACATAGTTCGTGCTGGTGGTCGTCCCGCTGGTGCCGTTGATTTGGGTCAGCCCGCCGTTACCGCCGGCAGTCAGGCTGTTGACGCTCCGTCCGGGAACTTCCTCGCTGAAATTGCCGCTGTTGCTGCTGGGGGTCTGCCCGGCAATCAGGCTGTTATTTGTTGTCATGGTCCAGGTCGGCGTAAAGGTGCCGCTGCCGGTGCCGGTCTGGGCGGCAAGAGAAGCGATCACATTATTCACCGCCGCCGGCACACTGCTGACCGTCAACGAACTCGGTGAACTCACCGCCACGCCAAAGACATTGGACGCCTGGAGCTGATACGAAGCCGTGTTCGTCAATTGCAGATTGGCGAGCGTCAAGGTTGTGTTTGTGGCGCCGGGAATATTATTGGTCACCCCGCCGGTGATCATCTGCCACTGGTAAACCATCGGGAGGCCAGCCATGAACCCCGCGGTAAAGGTGACCTGGCTGCCTACCACGTCCGACGCCGTCACCGGCAATGTGTTTGTCGTTACCTGCGGGCTGGGACTGACCGTCAGCCCGGTCACCCCAATTTGTACGTCGTCAATGAAGATGGTGTTGTCGCCACCCGCCAGATCCGTGCCGACAAAGGCCAGGGTTTGCGAGGCTGCCGTGGCCGTAAAGCTGGCTTTGTAGAGCGTGTAAGCGGAGGCGCTGGACCCCGGATTAAAGCTCCCTACGGTCGTGCCATTGATTGTCACTTTCCAGGATTCATTGTAACCCGGGCGTTCAGCGGCCAGAAAGCTGATCGTGTAGTTGGTTCCCGAAATAAATCCCGAAATCGTTTGCGTGATGGTTCCATACTCCTGCACAAATCCGGCCTGGATCCCCTCCGGGGAATTGGGATTACCAAAGCCACCGCCGTTATGCACGATGCCTGAACCGTTTGGACTCGCGCCGCTGAAAGTCCAAGGTGCCCCGGACGGATCATACGCGTAACCGCCGTTGGTTGGAGTCTCAAAGCCGAAGTCGGATATGGTCGTCAGGGTGGGTCCCGGCGGCGTGGCGCTGACCTGGCTGGAGTTGGCTGTCGGCCCGAAGGCGGTCATGGCCGATACCACGTAATACCAGGTTGTGCCATTGCTCAGGCCGGTGTCGTAATAGTTCGTGCCCCCAATATTTGCCAGCGTCGAATAAGAGCCGCCATTTACGGTCGAGCTCTGCACAAAGTAACTTACCGCCCCGGTCACCGCCGCCCAGCTCAAACTTACCTGATCGTTCCCGGCAATCGCCGTCAAGGAGGCCGGTGGCGGCACTTGCGGTGTGGCGCTGGCCTGGCTGGAATTGGCGCCCGCCCCGCTGGCGTTCACGGCCGACGCCACGTAGTAATATGTCGTGCCGTTGACCAGGCCGGTGTTGACATAATTCGTGCCCGTAATATTTGCCAGCGTTGTGTAAGGTCCGCCGTTCAGCGGTGAACCTGCCAGATTGTAACTTGTCGCCCCGTTTACCGCCGCCCAGCTCAAACTTACCTGCGAGTTGCCGGCCGTGGCCGTCAAGCTCGCCGGCGCCGCCGGCGTCCCCGATATGACCGCGGTCATTTTTACATTGTCAATAAAGATGGTATTGTCGCCGCCGGCCAGATCCGTCCCTACAAAGGCCAGAGTTTCCGTCGCCGCCGTGGCCGTGAAACTGGCCGTGTAGCCTGTGTAGGCCGTGGCGCCCGACCCCGGATTGTAACTGCCAATCGTCGTGCCATTCATCGTCACATTCCAGGACTGGGCATTGCCCGGACGTTCCGCGGCCACAAAGCTGAGCGTGTAAGTTGTTCCCGGAATTAATCCTGAAATCGCCTGCGAAATGGATCCATCCTCCTGGACAAACGCCGCCTGGGTTCCCTGCGGGGCATTCGGATTGGAAAAACCGCTGCCGTTGGCCACGATGCCCGATCCGTTGGGACTCGCCCCGCTGAACGTCCAGGCACTGCCGGACGGATCATATTCAAAGTTGCCCAAGCCAAGGTCAGGCGTCTCAAAACCGAAATCATATTTATCCGCGCTGACGGAGACATGATCCAGGAAAACAGTGTTGTCGCCGCCCGTCTGATCCGTTCCGACAAACGACAGGGTATGAACCGCCGCCGAAGCCGTGAAGCTGGCCGCATAGGTGGTGTAATTGGTCAGCCCGGGGGCATTATTGACCTGAATCACTGTGTTATCCAACAGCACATTCCACGTCTGCGCGTTGCCGGCGCGCTCGGCGGCAGAGTATATGACCCTGTAGTTTACCCCCGGCGTAAAACCACCCAGCGTCTGCGAGATGACGCCATATTTCCGGATAAAGGCGGCCTGGACTCCCTCCGGCGCAACTGGATTGCCCAAGGCACTGCCGTTGGCCACGATGCCGGAACCATTGGTCGCCGCCGCGCTGCCGGTAAACGTCCATGAGGCGCCGGTCGGATTATACTGATAGTTGCCCGCGCCGAGGCCGGGGCTCTCAAAGCCCAAATTTAAAGTGGTGTTGGTGACCAGGATGTTGGCCGCCGTGGAATCCGCAACACCCCCGCCGTTATAAACCACCTGCGCATACACATCATAATTGCCATTGGTGACATTGCTCCACGCATAGGTGTAAGGCGCGCTGCTAACTTGTCCGATCAGCGTGGAATTGGCATAGAACTGCACACTGCTGATGACATTGCCATTCGTCGTCACGCTGGCCGCCAGATTCACGGTGGCTGGCGCGGTAAAGGCGGCGTAGTTCGCGGGTGTTGTCAGCGTGACCACCGGGGCAGCAAGCTGGTTCGAGGAGACGGCGATGGTTACATCATCCAGGAAAACCGTGTTGTTGCTGCTGGCCAAATCGGTGCCCACAAACGCCAGGGTATGAGTTGCTGCCGAGGCTGTGAAGCTGGCCGAGTAGGTCGCATAAGCGGTCGCCCCCGCCCCGGGATTGTAGCTGCCAATCACGGTATTATCTATCGTCACATTCCACGTTTCACCCCCGCTGTTGGCAGTGCTGCCCAACCCCCGTTCCGCGGCGGCAAAGGTGATGGTGTAGTTGATGCCGGGTATAAAATTGGAAATGGCCTGCGAAATCGTGCCGTATTCCTGCAGGAAGGCGGCCTGCACTCCTTCCGGAGCATTGGAATTTGAAAACGTGCTGCCATTGCCCATGATGCCGGAACCATCGGGACTTGCTCCCTCAAACGTCCAGCCCGCTCCAGACGCGTTATACTGGGAGTTCCCCGCGCCAAGACTCGGCGTCTCAAAGCCGAAATTGGCAATCGTCGGCAAGATGATCTGATTCGTGTTGATGACGATGAGGGTGATCGTGTTCGTATTGTTCAAGCTGCCCGAGGTGCCGGTGACCGTCACGGTGTTCGTGCCAGGAACCGCGCCGGTGGTGCGTTGAAGGTCAGCACGCTGCTGGCCGTTGAGCTCGCCGGGGTGAATGTCGCCGTCACGCCACTGGGCAAACCCGAGGCGGACAGATTGACGCTGCCAGTAAACCCATTCAGCGGGTTGATCGCAATCGCACTCGAACTGCTGCCGCCGGGGGTCACCGCCAACGTACCAAGCGAGGCTGCGAGGCCGAAGTTTGCCGTCCCGCTGGTGCCGGCCACGACGCTGAGATTGAGCGTCAAGGTGCGGACCAGACCGCCGCCGGTTCCAATAATGGTCACAGTCGCCGGGCTGGTGCTGATGGGCGCCGTGCTGCCTGCCGTGAAGGTCAGCGTGCTGGTGCTGGTGGCGTTGGCTGGACTAAACGCCGCCGTCACCCCGCTGGGCAGGTCCAAAGCTGACAGATTCACGCTGCTGGCGAAGCCGCTGCCTGAAATGATCGTGACCGTGGTCGTGACGCTGGATCCCTGGCTGACGGTCAGGCCGTTCGGCGAGGTGAGAAAGGCGCCCGGCACGGTCAGCGAGAAGTTTGGCCCGGTGTTGGTTCCGGCCAGGGCATTGATCAATGCCTGGCCGCGCGGACTGCCCCAGCCGGTGCAGAGATCGTAGCCGCTTACGGCCGTGAACATCGTCGGAAAACTGCCGTTCTCGTTGCCACCGGTCGTGATGTCGTGACAATCGTTGGTGTAACTTGGGCTTTTGCCGACGGCATAAATCAGCGGATTAAGGAAGCCCACCGGTGGATTGCCCAGCAAGCCCGCCTGTTGATTCACCAACGACATGAACGCCGCATACATTGGCGAGGCAAAGCTCGTGCCGCCCCACCCGGTGTAAACCGAACCATCTCCGCCGACCACGGTATTTTCCGTATTGGCCTCGATGGCCACATCGGGAAAGTTCCGGTAAACCATTGAACCCTGGTTATGCGCCATGCTGACGCCCTGCTGGTAATCCGGTATTGGCATGCTGGAGGCGACGCCGCCCGCGCTGCCTCCCCAGGTTGTTTCCGACAGCCACGGCCCGCCCGCGCCGCTCGTGGTGAACGAGGTGCCGCCCACGTCCGTGACCAGCGGACCAAAGGGTGCCCAAGGATTCTGATTGTTGTCGCCATTCGATCCTTCATCGCCGCTGGCCATGAAGAAACTCTGGCCCTGCGCCGCAAATTCCTCCATCTCCTGGTTCTGCATCGGCGACGGCGGCGTCCAACTGATGGACGTGCTGATTTGTTTGGCCACGTTGTCAATGGCCATTTGATTCAGGCAGTCCTCATTGCCGCCTTCATATACCAAGATGGCCGCCCGCGGCGCCATGGCGATGATCGCATCAATGTCCAAGTCTGACTCAATGCTGTCTCCGGCCGGACTGTTGGGATCGCCTTGCGCGGCGCCGTCCAAATATACGTTTGAAACATTCGGCGGCGGCCGCCCGGCCAGTTGCGCATAGACAAAGGGGTTCGTCGCGTAGTACTGCCCGTCATACAGAGCCACAGTCTGGCCCGAGCCATCCAGCGAAACCCCGGGGACGTAGGCGTTCCGATAATCATTCCCCAGATAATTACCGCCCGGCCCCGAACCGGTGGCATTGTTTTTGTAGGTCGTGGCCTTGGAAGATTGCGCGCTGTGCCGGTGCTGCGGCGGCTCGTAGTTGTCGAGACCGCTGATGCCCAAAACAGGCACATCGGCATCCAGCGAGGGCACCGTGTCCGGCGCATAAAAAGTCCGGTTCTTCGTGGGATGCTGATAAACTCGCAGGGTAACCCCAAACGCCTTCTCCACGTCCGGCACCGCCCCGCTCACACTTACCAGCGCGCGGTTTGAAAACTTCCTCTCCACCTTCAGTCCGTGCGCTTCCATGTATTTGACTACCGAGTCATATTCCTGTTCCGTCGGCCCAAATGCCGCCGTGAACTGTTGCGGTGTCAGCCAATGATGATATTGCGGGCTGGCCGGATCCATGAGTGCCTGTAGCGTGGCGTCAAGTTGCGGCTGGTTATGCAACGGCAGCCCAATGGACAGACGCAACCGATTGGTGACCTCCAGCGGGCGCATCGGCGTCAGGTGCGCTGCCACGGACGGCACATAGCTTTGGAAACCGTGGTTGACCTCATGTCTTACCTGCCCCTGAACCGGGGTGGCAAACAGGGAGAGGAGCAAGGTGCCGACGATGGCCGCCAGTATTCTTAGCCGCATTTTCAGGAGTTGGAGAGGCGCGGGATTTGCCGGGTGAACCATGGGGTCACCCGCCGGCGTATTAAACAATAATTTATCCATAAGTAGTATTTCCGGGACTGCCCCACGGTCTACTTAAGCTGGCCTTCATGATTAATACTGGCGGGAACAGGGCAAACGTATCGCTTGGCAAGCGACCTGACAATGATAACTACGCGCCAAATTATCCACCGGCCCGAGATCAATTCAGTTTTCAGTGTGATCATGATGAATACAGTTTAAATCCCAAACGCTGTGTGCGGTTGATCCGGCGTCTGCTTTTTAAGGTCGGCGAGCCGCATTTGGCAACGGTTAAGGGAGCGTTTTCAGGCTTCGCCGAATTAGGACTGGAAAAAGTTCTTGCAAACCTGTGGAACAGGACGAGAATCACAAAAGAGGCGCACGCGGGTCGTGGACAAGAACCCGAATGAGAAATCCCAGTTAAACAATATGGTCACCCTGAAACCGATGTTGAAACTGCAACTCAGATGGCAGAACTAATCTCAATTTATTCGCGGTGGGTTCTCCAGTTGAACGCACTATCGACGACAAAAGTGTCCCCTGGCACGGGAATGGGGGTGTTCATATCAGCGGCGGGAAGAACTTTTTTATTCACTCATTACCATGATTTGACGGGAAAGCATCCAGATACGGACGCAAGGCCGGGATTAGCACCCCCGGATTTATTAGAAGCCAGTTGTCGGGTTGAAACCGGTTTAACGGTCCTGCCGCGCTAACATATAATATTATAATATATATGAAAAAATGTCATGAGTCCCGCCCGTCTTCCCACCAAGACGCCTTCACCTTGATTGAATTGCTGGTGGTCATCGCCATCATCGCCATTTTGGCGGCAATGTTGTTGCCGGCGTTGTCAATGGCCAAATCCCGGGCCCGGGTGATGACGTGCATGAACAACTTCAGCCAGCTCCAGCAGGGCTGCATCATGTACACTGCGGACTACACCGAGTATTATCCGCCGAACGCCGATGACCAGACTGCGCCGGCGGGTTACGTTTGGGTAAAAGGCAGTTCCGAAGGCTGGATGCCAACCGTTGCCGCCGGCGGAAATAACGACGCAGGCATGGTGACCTACCTGACGAATCCGACCGATGACCTATTGGCGCCCTACGTTGGCAGCAGTCCTGGCATCTTCAAATGTCCAGCGGATCCCCGACAATGCAAGTTGAATGGCGTCGAAGTTCCCGTGGTTCGCAGCGTCTCCTGCAACCAGGGAGTGGGCACGGTGGATCCCGAGTGGGAAGCGACCCGCTCAGGCCATAGAGGCGCGCCCACCCTGCCCGTTGATGCAGTCTGGCTCAATGGCGGCGGTAACAAGCATAACGCGCCGTATGCCACCTTTGGCAAAACCTCCGATTTCCGGGGCATCAGCCCTTCTGAGATCTGGGTTTATGTGGATGATGATCCGTGGACAATCAATGACGCCGCCATGGCGGTCATTGCGGACAGGGCGCAGTTGATAGACTTTTGCAGCGCGATGCATAACAATGCGTGCGGTTTCTCGTTTGCGGACGGGCACGCGGAGGTGCATCATTGGAAGAGCAATATTTTCGTCCATACCACCTCCAATCCTCCGACTCCAGTATACTTTCCGGGCACCGTGGCGTACGCCGACTGGTACTGGTGGGCGTTCCATGCGTCGCGGCGAGCCGCAACCGGCAGCATTCCATAACTGACACCTATTTTTTGATCACGTGAAAATCATCCTGCCCGTTCTCATAGCCGTCGTGGCCCCGGTCGCGTTCAGCACAACCGGCTGCCATAAATCAGGGGGATCAGCCGAGCGGCCCAAGACCGTGGAGGAGGCCACGAGCCAGTTGCGCGCCCTGTTGCCCAACGCCAGCCCGGCCGTGCAAAGCAATTTCTTTAATGGCGTCAACTATGACATCCATTATCACAACTACGCCGCCGCTTCGGATCAACTGCAGCAGATTGCCAGTGATCCCGGCCTGAATGCCCAGCAAAAGCAGGCCGTGGCCGATTTGGATGATCTGCTGAAGCAGGCGATGCAAACGCCTCCTGCGCAATAGTGCGCTTCAGGTTTAGGGCAGCCACAGACGCGGGCGCTGGTTACGAACCAGGCGGTTGGAAGGCTTGGGAACGCCGCTTGCGCCCGTGTTTTCCGCGAGGGCGCGGAAAACAGCACCCGGGGCGGGCGCAACCCGGCACACGCACTGTTGTGGCGTCAGGCATCCCTGCCTGACGTAAAGGGCGTGCTTCCCAGCCGCCCGGAAGAAACGACTCTTTTCCAAGAAACACGCGATGATGGCAATGGACGGCTGTTTCCGCCGGGCTGGAAGCACCGGCTCTACGGCAGCCAAGGATGGCCGCCGCCACGGGGCGGGTGCGCTCCCCGGGCATTGATTTTTCGCTGGCTTCAGTTTCAGGCGCGGCGCGCGCGACGCGACGCGCCCTGCCCACGCTGGTTGCAAGCGGCACCGTTATACCGGTTATTTGTGACTCAGGAGTTAGTACTTGAGGGGTGAAAAATAGATGGAGCGGATTTCGATTTCGGCCCCGGCGCTTTGAATGCCAATAAAACCGCCGTTGAGGGTGCATTCGGTGGTTTCGTTGACGGAATAGCCGTTGATGAAGGTCTCGACGATGTTGTGGAGGCAGATTATTTCCGCCTTGTTCCATTCGCCCACGGGATTTTCCCGGGACAGGCCGCGGAAGGCGACGGGGGTGTCTTTATTCTTGCCCTTGTGTTCCTTGGATTCGGCACCGTCCATCAAAAACAAGTCGCCCTGGCGGTCGTGTTTGCCCTGAACCCGGATGCATTGGGGCCAGATTTTGTCGGGCGGTTGCAGGTGGAGGAGGATGCCGGTGGTGTCGGCCTGGGGGGCGATTTTGACAAAGCGCCATTCGACGGTGAGGAAATAGTTGCTGTAGCTTTGGGTGGTGCGCAGGTAGCCGGCGGGCTGGCCGGTGCAATGAATCACGCCGTTGGTGACGCTCCAGGTTTGGAGGGGGTCGGCATGGTTGGTCATGCAAAAGGTGAGGCCGGAAAAATCGCGGCCATTGAACAAGGCGGCTTCATTTTCGCGGGTGGCGGGTGGCGGATAATCGGGGGCGTTGTCCTGCGCAGCGCCGCGGCTGGCCAACACCGCAGCGAGGCAAAAACACAGGGCCATCAATTTCATCCGCGCAGGCTGGGGCGGAAGGAATTTTTTGGCAAGCGGATTCAGGCTGAAAACCGGATTGCGGGTCAGTCGCCTTTGCCGTTGCCGGGCAAGCCGGTGCGCCAGAGTTCAAATTGCTGGCTGAGGCCGACATATTTGAGATAGTCCGCATCCACGGGGCTGGTGATCATTTCGGGATTGTCGGTCTGGGCGTGTTGGAGGGCGTTGGCCATGTGGACCATGCCGGCGAGGCAGAGTTCGTGTGAGCAACAGCGGCGTGGATGGTGGTGGTTGGCGACGGCTTCGACGAGGGGAATGGGCAGCCCCCAAAGTGCCAGCAGGTAGGCGCCGACTTCCGCGTGAGTGGCTTGAAAGTGTTTCCGTTCGACTTCAAGCAGCGGTGTGCGGGTGTCGCGGGATTCTTTGAGGACGGCGTCATACTCTTCGGGCAGGCCGTCGGCGAGAATGATTTTGCCGATGTCATGCAGGAGGCCGGCGCAGAAGACCTGTTCTGACAGGTAGGAGTCGTCCATTTGCTGGCTGCAAATTTGGCGGCCCAGGACGCCGGTCTGGACGGAATGCTCCCAGACATAGTCAATGGGAAAGCTGGGGCATTTGCCGCGGGAGAAGGAGGAGAAAATCGGCACGGCCATGGCGAGGGATTGAATGATGCCGACGCCGAGAAGCTGGACGGCTTCGCCCACGGAATAGACTTCGCGGCTGAAACCAAAAAAGGCGGAGTTGGAGAGGTGCAACAGCTTGGCGCAAATGGCAGGGTCTTTGGAGGCGATTTCGGCGATTTGTTGTGAGGTGACGGTTGGCGACTGGAGGGCGTCGGCAATTTCCAGATAGAGCTGGGGCAGGCTGGGGAGATTTTTCAGGCTGCCGGCGAGTTCGCAAATGGCTTCGTTCGAGATCCGCTTTTTGACCTCGGTGACGCGCTTGAGGCAGCTCTTTAGGTCTTCCAGGCTGCAGGGTTTTTCCAAAAACTGGTGGGTGAGGCCGATGCAGTTGACCACTTCGCTGAGGTCGGAGTAGCCCGAAAGGACGATGCGGACGGTATCGGGATGACGGCGCAGGACATGGTTAAGCAACTGGGCGCCGTTGATGCCGGACATGCGCATGTCGGTGACGACGACATCAAATTTTTTCTGTTCAATCATGACCAGTGCTTCCTCGCCGCTGCCGACAAACTCCATATCCCATATGTTGGTCATGGAGCGCATGCCCATTTTCAGGACACGCAACATGGAAGGTTCGTCGTCTACGAACAAAACGAGAGTTTTGGCTGGAACGGTGGCGGCAGAGGAGATGGATTGCGCGCAGGCCGGCAACTCTTTGTCGGCAGAACGCCGGTCGCAACAATGATTGGTTACCGGTAACAACATGCTACCCTGCCATCGGCCAAATGTCCGGGAGGCTTGAGGTGAATGTGGATTGGAGGCCGGAAGTCAGTGGCGGGGTGCTTCTTTGGCAAAGGGAAGGCGGGCCAGGACCTGCGCCGGGGAAAGGGCGCGGAGGCATTCTTCGGGTTTGCCGAAATGGCAGTCGGACTTGAGACAGGGGGAGCAGGGGAGATCGAGGCGGAGCACGTTTTGGAGCTGGCCGTAGGGGCCGGTGCGGCGTGGTTCGGTGGGGCCAAACAGGGCGAGCAGCGGCCGGCCCAGCGCGGCGGCGGCGTGCATGGGGCCGGAGTCGTTGGTGACCATGAATTCGCAGCGGCGGATCCACTCGACCATTTCGGGCAAGGAGGTCTGGCCACAGAGGTTCAAGCAATGTTCGGGGGCGGCTTCGGAAATGATTTCGCCGAGGAGGTGGTCATCCTGGCCGCCGAGAATGGCGAAGTGGAGGTCCGGCTGGGCGCGCGTCAGGAGGCGGACAAGTTCGGCAAAATATTCGACGGGCCAGCGTTTGTTTTGCCAGCGGGCGCCGGGTTGGAGCGCGATCCAACGGCGGGCGCCAGGCCATTTGTACTGAATTATGGCGGCAACGTCGGGCTGGGGGGGCAGCCAGGTGAATTGATTGTGAACGGGCACGCCGAGGGGCGGCAGGACGGATAAATACCAGTCCACGGCGTGGGTGTGAAATGATTTCCGGGGCAGGGCAAGGTCGTAGAATCCGCGCGCGCCTTCGCGGACTTCATCGAGACCGACGAGTTTTTTTCCGCTGGCGAGCCAGGCGAAGGCGGCGCTGCGGGCGAGGCATTGGAGGTCAATGACGAGGTCGAAACCGGCGGCGCGGAGGCGGCGGATGCTGCGGAGCATCTCCGGCCAGTGCCGGGGTTTGCCCCAGCGTTTGCGCTCAAAGCGGACGACGCCGGCCAGGTCGGGGTCAGCTTCCAGAAGGGGCGCCAGCGTGGAATCAATCCACCAGAAAATCTCCGCGTCCGGCCAGTGAAGCTTCAGCAAACGCAGCACGGGCAGTGCTTGAATCACGTCGCCGAGCGAACTGGGTTTGAGGATGAGGATTTTCAAATGATGAAGGACGAATTATGAATGAGGCAAATTCGGCGGCGGGCCGGCGAAAGAATTGATCATTCGACATACATCATTCTACCTTCCGAAGGCGAGGCGTTCGGCGAGGCGTTCGGGGAGGCCGGCGGCCAGGATTTTTTTCTGTGCGGAGGCGATGTCGTATTCGAGGCGGCGCAGCTCGATGGTCAGGGCGTCCATGTCGTAGAGGACATAGGCCGCCTTGGGATTGTTGTCACGGGGCTGGCCGACGGCGCCAACATTGATGAAATATTTTTTGGACGGATCCACCTTGAATTTGGAATAGGTGCCGCCGCGCACGACGGTATCGCGCATGAAGGCGACGGGGACGTGGGTATGGCCAAAGAAACACATCTGGGTGTTTTGATAGGGAAAGCTGGCGGCGGCGGCGAGTTTGTCGAAGACGTAGCCCCAGCGTTCGGGGGCGTCGAGCGTGGCGTGAACCATGGTGAAATTCGCCGCCATGCGGGAGTATTTCAAGTCCCGGAGCCAGCGTTTGTCGTCCTCGGAAAGCTGTTCGCGGGTCCAATGAACGGCTTCGGCGGCGTGGGGGTTGAAGCCGTCGAGATGGTTTTCGGTGGAGCAATATTCGTCATGATTGCCCTTGACGCAGGGGATGTTCATCTGGCGGACGATGTCGAGGCATTCCTTGGGCTGGGCGTTGTAGCCAACGACATCGCCGAGGCAGACGACGTGGGTGGCCTTTTGATTGCGAATGTCCTCCAGCACCACCTGAAAGGCGTCCAAGTTGCCGTGAATATCTGCGATGATGGCGTATTTCATTGGCTAACGCGCGATTTGAAATCCCTGAAACTCATGCTTTGCATCCGCCCAATCTACCTTCTCGTCGCGGATAAATCCAGCAAGACCTGCAGCGTGCAGGGCGGCGCGAAAAGCGTCCAGTTCCTGGCGCCGGCCCTCGGCGACGAGTTCGACGCGGCCATCGGGGAGGTTGCGGATGGCGCCGGTGACGTCGAAGCCGGTGGCGACCGTTTTGGCGGTGTACCGGAAACCCACCCCTTGCACATGGCCGTAGTAAAGAACGGTCATACGACAGAGCAAAGCGTTGGTGGCGGCAGGCGACACATGATGGATGAAGCCAAAGGCGCGCCCGCGATGCAACTTTTTTCGTCAAATTTTCAACAAATGGTGATTTTTTTTTGATTTTAGTTTGACCCATGCGAGAATTTGGCCTAATCAACTGCCTGCCCATTTCGAGGTTTGAACTTTTGCAACGGGCGATGGCGCAGACGTAAACAGCATGCTCAACACCAAGTCATTTTTGACCGTCGATTTCGGGGCGGGAAGCCTGAAACTCGCGGAGTTTGAAATTAATGAGTCGGGTGGATTGCGGTTGAATAATTTTTTGATCAAGCCGCTGGGCTTGGAAGGCGCCCAGGAAGCCACCCGGGAGAAATTGATTCTGTCCACGCTACAGGCGGCGATTGCCGACAATGGGTTCAAGGCCAAAAGCGTGAATGTCTGCGCGCCCGGCTTCCACGTGTTCTCCAAATTTGTCAAGCTGCCGCCGGTGGATGCCAGCAAGGTGGATCAGATCATTCAATACGAGGCGCAACAGAACGTGCCGTTCCCGCTGTCGGAGGTGGTCTGGGACTACCAGATTCTGGGCTCGGCGCCGAGCGGCGAACTGGAAGTGCTGCTGGTGGCCATCAAATCGGAAATTGTCGAAGGGCTGTTCCGGGTGGCGGCGGAGGCGAAGTTGAACCTGCAGCTTTGCGACGCTTCGCCGGCGGCGCTGTGCAACGCGTTCCGATACAATTATGGCGAGCTGGAAGACTGCACGATGCTGCTGGACATCGGCGCCAAGACGAGCAACCTGCTGTTTTTTGAGAAGGGCAAGGTGTTTTCGCGCAGCATCAACCTGGGCGCGAACGCGATCACCCAGGATTTTGCGAATGAGTCGAAGCTTAAATTTGAGGAGGCCGAAAAGATAAAAATCGCCGAGGGATTTGTCAGCCTGGGCGGGGCTTACGAGGAGCCGGACAACCCGTATCAAGCGGCGATTTCAAAGATTGCGCGCCAGTTCATGACCAAGCTGCACATCCAGGTCAACCAGACCTTGCAGTTCTACCGGGGCCAGCAGGGGGGGGCGGCGCCGCAAAGATTGTTTCTGTCCGGCGGCGCTTCGATCATGCCCTACACGGCGCAATTCTTCGCGGAAAAATTGAATGTGCCCGTCGAGTATTTCAATCCGTTCCGGGACGTGCAGATTTCTCCGGCGGTGAATTTGGAGGATCTGTCGCGCGTGGCGCATTCCCTGGGTGAAGTGGTCGGGCTGGGATTGCGCAATCTGGCCACCTGCCCGGTGGAAATGAATTTGATGCCGGAGAGCACGTTGCGCTGGCAGTCGTTAAACCAGAAAAAGCCCTACTTGCTCGCCACGGTCGTCAGCATGGTGCTGGTCACTTTTGCGGTGGGCCTTTTGTTTCAGAAACTGGCAGATAACAAGAAGGCGGAAATTGACCAGTTGGATCCGAAAGTGTCGGACTTGGGCGCCCGGATGGAACATTTCAAACAAGTTTACGGCCAAATGCTGGCCGAAAAGAAGAACGCCGACCAAATTGCGACATGGATGCAGCAGCGTTATTATTGGGGTGATTTCCTGGCCGGCCTGCGCACGGCCCTGATCCGTTCCGAGGATGACGAGCGCAAAAAATTGTCCGCACAAAAACCGGGGGTGGAGGTGGGGGTGTGGATTGAATCAATGAACAATGCCGGTGCGGCAAACCCCAATGGGGCGAGCGCCGGGATGATGGCAGGTGGGTTTGCGCCAGCGCCCTTTATGAGATCAAGGCTTATGTTCCAGCAGCCGCCGCCGGTGGCCGATCAATCCAGCCAAACGGGCCAGGCCTCGACCAACGGCCTCACTTTGGTCTGCCGCGCGGTGAGTTTGAAGCTGCAAGTGGATCCATCTGCCAACAACAAAGAGATTGCCTTTACCGTACGGGACCAGATTGCCAATTTGCCGTTCGTGGACCCGGATGCGAAAGCGACCCAGCTGGTGGGTGAAATTTCACCGGACGATGCCAATGGCACGTTTACCTTTACCTTGAACGTTACGCCCCTGAACCCGCTGAAATTCTGATATGGGCTGGATCAAACGCAATTTATTTTTTGTGGTCGGCGGCATCCTTACGCTGGGATTGCTGGGCGGGGCGGCTTTTTTTATTTACAAGGGCTGGTCGAGCAACTCCGAGGCGTCCCAACGTCTGCAGGAGGATTACAGCAAGTTGCAGGAGCTTTCCCAGTCGCCCATAAAGCCGGGAGATGAGCATACGGACAATCTGAAACTGGCCCGGGAACAGCAACAGCAGATGCGGGACTGGATCAATCAGGTTGCGGGTTATTTCCGTCCGATTCCGCCGATTCCGCAGGGCGAGGTGACCAGCAAAACCTACGCGACGGCACTGGGGACGACGATTTACCAATTGCAGGAGGAGGCCAAGGCGAACGGCATCAATCTCCCGCCGCAATACTACTTCTCGTTTCAAGTTCAAAGCAGCAAACTTACCATCTCGTCGGGTCTGGGGCCGCTGGCCGAGCAGTTGGGCGAGGTCAAAGCGATTGCGGAAATATTATTTGCCGCGCGCGTCAACGACCTGGACAGCATTCAGCGGGTTCGCGTTTCGGATGATGATGCCACGAGTGGCCTGCAGGCGGATTACATTGACGAGCGTCCGGTCACCAACAGCCTGGCAATCATTACGCCCTATGTGGTTACCTTCAGAGCTTTCTCGCCGGAACTGGCCAAGGTAATCAGCAGCTTTGCGACCTCCCCGCAATTGATCATTGTGAAGACGGTTTCGGTTCAGCCGGCGACGCCGACAACGGCCGAGGCCACGCCGGGGTATGGCCCGCCGGGGTATTATCGGATGGGCCTGGTGGGGATGCCGATGCAGGCGCCGGCGCCGGCGACGCCGGTAATGACGGGCAGGGGCGGCTTGCAAACCGTTTTGAAGCAACAACTGCTCCGCATCACCGTGGAGATTGAAATCGTGAAGCTGCTGGCCAAAAGTTAACATGGATTTCCTCAAAAAACATTACGAAAAGATTTTGCTCGGCGTGATGCTCGTCGGCCTGATTGGCGTGCTCGTGTTCATGATTTTCTACATTGCCTCAGACAAGAGCGGAATGGAGGACAAAAGGGTTTCATATACCACTCCGCACGCGAAGCCGCTGACGAATCTGGATACCACGATAGAGGACAACGCGACCCTGCGGGTGAAGACGCCGTACAACCTGGATTTTGAAACGACCAACAGGTTGCTGAATCCGATGGAATGGCAGCGGTCTCTGGATGGAAGTCTGATTCCCGCCGCCAAAAAAACGGGTCCCCAGATGGTGGTGGTCACCGGCATCACGCCGTTGTATCTGATAATTTCTCTTGAGTCCATCTCCTCGAATGAACTGGGCACGCGGTACATCATCAAAGTGGAACGTCAGGCCGCCACCAGCCGGGCCAAACGGGCGGCAACGCAGCGTTTTATTTCGCCGAACGAAAAGCCGAACGACATCTTCGGGCTGGATTCAGTCAAAGGGCCGCCGGAGGATCCAGAACTGACGCTCAAACTGGTGGACACCGGTGAAGAGGTGAAGGTCACCAAGGACAAGCCGTACCGCCATGCGGAAGGCTACGCGGCGGATGGGCGCTATGACCCGGAGAGAATTGTCTTCCGGGGCAAGCGCGTAAATGATAGACTGGCTTTCGGCGGAGTAGATTACTTTGTGGTTGAAGTCAACTCGAATGAATTGATTTTAATGGATCCGTCCAACCAGAAAAAAACTTCTTTGCCATTTGTTCAGTGACTGATATTTTATTATTGCAACGCCCCACTTCGAAACTGATTTTGCCATGACCAAAGCTGCCCTTATTTTTTTTGGACTTGCCGCGCTGGTGTTTTTTTCAAGCACCGCCCCCGCGCAGGACAATGCCGCCATCAACGCCGCCGATACGGAGGCGGTGATGCGCCAGGCCGGTACGATTGTGCTCCGCCAGAAATTATCTGACGCCAAGGCTGCCGCGCAGCGCGGCGACACGGCCGGGGCCGCCAAGCTGTATCAGGAAGCCTGCAACCAGGCCCTGCAAATCGGGTCCGGCATAGCGGATGAAACAGCACAGGCGGTCGCCGGGCTGACCGCCACGCGCCTGGCTCTCGCCCGCGATGCCCAAAGCCGCGGAGATTTTCACGAAGCGGACACGCAGGTGAAGCAAATTTTGAATGCGGAAAGGGATTTGAAGGTGAGCCCCAATGTCAACGACGTGCTGGCCTTTAAGAAGCATAATGACGAGTTGCTGGTCATTTACCGGGGCCGGACGCCGGACGCCGAGACGCTGGACAAGGTTCCGCAGATGGAATCCCAAAGGGTCACAGCCAACACCCTCGTTCAGGATGGGAAAGTTTTCTATGAAGCGGGCGAGTATAACCAGGCCGAAATCAAACTGACTCAGGCCATCAGTCTGGATCCCGACAATAGCACCGCCTCCTATTATCTAAACCTGATCAAACAGGCCAAGATTGCCCGCGACACCATCTGGCACAATACGGATACGCAGGAACGCATGGAGCATGTGGAAAAGCAGTGGATTTTGCCCAAAACTTCCGCCAACATTCCCGTTCCCAATTTTTATGCCACCAATTCACTGGTCTTTACAGGACCTGGCCGGCAGGCCATTGTGGCCAAGCTGGACAAGATTTATTTGGATGAAGTTAAGTTTGATGGTTTGCCGTTGAGCGAAGTGCTGAAACAGTTGTCCGAGCAGTGCAAATTGCGTGATCCTGAGCGCAAGGGAATCAACTTTCTGATCAATAATAACCCCGATCTTTCCGGCCAGCCCGTATCTGCGCCCACGGCGATTGGTGTCGGGGGTCGTGGCCTTGGCGGCGGTGTCGGTGGCCTCGGCGGCGGTGTCGGTGGTATCGGTGGTATCGGTGGTGCTGGCGCAACTCCGAATCTGGATCCCGCCACGGGATTGCCGGTGGCGCCCGCGGAAGAGACGGGGCAAACTGATCAGGGGGATCTGGGCACGGTGCTGATTCACATACCGAGTTTGACGGACGTACGTCTCGCCAATGTGCTGGATGCGATTGTGCTGGTGGCGGATCGTCCGATCAAATATTCCATTCAAGATTTTGCGGTGGTATTTTCCGCCAAAGGGCCGGAAACCCCGCAGCTTTTCATGCGAACCTTTCGCGTGGATCCCAACACGTTTTATTCCGGTTTGGAAAATGTGAGTGCCCAAAGCTTTGGCTCGGTTCAAAGCAGCGGCAGCAGCGGCAGCGGTGGCGGCGGCGGTGGCGGTGGCGGCGGCCAGAGCCAAAACAACGGTGCGGTGGTTGGGGTGGTCAATGCTTTCTCGGGTGCGGGCGGTTTTCGCAACACCGGCAGCGGCGGTGGCGGCGGCGGTGGCGGTGGTGGTGGTGGTCAGGGCGGGTCTGGTAGTTTGTTGAACAACACGGCCACCGGCGGCGGCGGCGGTGGTCAACAAAGCCAGGGTGGTTTGGCGTATATTACGACCCAGACCTCTACGGCCACGCCGAGCGCGCTGGCCCGGGCGTTCTTCACCACCTTGGGAGTCAATTTGTTAAATCCGCCCGGCAAATCAGTTTTCTTCAATGACCGGTTGGGCTATCTGTTTGTCAAGGCCACCGAATCGGACTTGGACACGATTGAGCAGGCGCTGCAAGTGCTCAATCAGGTGCCGCCGCAGGTTCACATTAAAGCCCGCTTCATCGAAGTCTCACAGAATGACAACAACCAGTTGGGTTTCGACTGGTATCTCGGCCAGTTTAACTTGGGGAGTGAGGCGGTGGCGCAGGGCGGCAATCCTGGATCGCTCACGGTGCCGAATTCGACGGCCAACCCGATCGGCGCTTTTCCGGGCGCGACGCCATCTACAACCCTTGCTAATCAGGGCCAGTCTTTGTTTCAAAGCGGTTTGTCTTCCTCCACGGCTGGTGCCACCACCGCCACCATTACGGGCATCTTGACGGACCCCAATTTTCAGGTGGTTTTGCATGCGCTATCCACCCGCACAGGTGTGGAAACTCTGGGCGAACCGGAAATTACCGTCATCAGCGGGCGTCAGACCCAGATGCGGGCCACCTCGGTTATTACCGTCGTCATCGGGGTGAACTTCCAGCAGGGCCAGGCGGCCACGACGACAACCGGTGTCGGCGGCGCGACGCCATAATTGCATAATTTGAGATGAGTTAAAAACATGAAAAAGAATTTCAAAACTCCGCTGGTCAACAAACTGGCCGTGTCGGCAACCGTATGCGCCGGCCTGGCGGCTGCCACCAGCGCCAACGCGCAGAACAACACCTTCACCCCCGGCACTTCGGCCATTACGCCCATTACGCAATCAATTGAAACCGGGCCCATTCTGGACGTGGTGCCTTATGTGCTGGCCGATGGTTATACCATCAATCTGGCGCTCATCCCGTCGGACACGGAATTTGGCGGTTACGCCAACCCGACGTTGCCACAGTTATCAGCCGGACAGGTCGGCAACTTGAACGTCACCATATTGCCAACGGTGTATCCGACTTTTACCGTTCGGCAACTGGTCACCACGGTGAACGTGTGGGACAACCAGACGGTGGTGCTGGGCGGCCTGATCACCTCGTCGGTGAACAGCACGAAAAACACCGTGCCCATTATCGGTAATGTGCCGTTGGTGGGCCGGCTGTTCCAAAGCCAGAGCAAACAGACCGTCAAGGACAACCTGATGATTTTCGTGACCGCGACGATTGTGGATCCGTCGGGCCAACGCGTGCATTCGGATGATGATCTGCCTTTCGCATTGAGCACCGTGCCCGTGCAACCGGCGGAAAATGTGACGCCGACGGCGTCGGAGAAGACGGTGATCGGGGTGCCTGGACAGAACCCGTGAACCGGCTGCTGATTGTTGATGGCCACGCCTATGCATATCGGGCGTTTCATGCCATCCGTAATTTACATGGGCCGGAAGGCCGGCCGACGAACGCCATTTATGGCTTTGTGAAGATGCTTGAAAAGATGCGCGCGGCGCTGACGCCGGCGCATCTGATAGTGGTGTGGGATGGCGGCCTGAGCGCCGACCGGGTGGCCGCCCTGCCGGAATACAAGACGCAGCGACCGGAGATGCCGGCGGATTTACAGCCGCAACTGGATGAGCTGGGTTATTATTTGGCGGCGGCCGGGGTGGCGAGTTTTTGCGGTGAGGGAATTGAGGCCGACGATTACATCGCCTGTTTGGCGCGGCGGGCGGCGGCGGCGGGTTGGGATGTGGTGATTGCCAGTTCGGACAAGGATTTTATGCAATTGGTTTCGGCACGGATTGGGTTGTGGAACCCAAACGACAAGACCGGCGTCATATGGACACGCGAACACGTGGTGGCCAAAGCCGGGGTGGAACCGGAGCAGGTGGCCGACTGGCTGGCGCTGATGGGCGACGCGGTGGACAA
>Ga0181520_10002709_pt1 | contig 32347 bp, 26 predicted proteins | sample PEATcosm2014_Bin_29_FD_132451 | JGI IMG/M metagenome (GOLD analysis project Ga0181520, IMG submission 132451) | Peatland microbial communities from MTU Mesocosm Facility, Houghton, MI, USA - PEATcosm2014_Bin02_30_metaG | ecosystem: Environmental > Terrestrial > Soil > Wetlands > Peat | place...
CTGAAGCTGGCCGGAGTGCTCACTCCCGCCACGCTGGCGGTAATCGTGTAACTGCCAGCCTGTCCGTTGGAGGTAACGGCCGGCGCGGTGGCCACGCCGCTGCCGTTGGTGGTAACGGTAGGCGACCCAGCGAAGGTCGCGCTGGCTCCGCTGGCAGGCGCGGCGAAAGTTACGCTCACGCCGCTCAGCGGATTGCCGCCGGCATCTTTTACAACGGCCTGCAGCGCGGTGGTGAAGGCCGTGTTGACGGTGGCGCTCTGTGGCGTGCCAGCCGTGGCGGTAATCGATTCGTAGCCGGATAGCAACCCATACACGGCCAGGTCGCCATCGTAAGTGGCCACGTACAGCTTGCCGTTGGCGACGATCGGAGGAACCCACTTAGCCCAATTTCCAGAGGAATCCCGCGTCGCGTTCTGGCCGCTGTCCCACAGCTCCGTGGCTACGTTGGAGGCGTCGAAGGCGCGAATAATAGCCGGCTGCGCAAGCCCCGCGTCCCCGTTCCCACTGGCGGGACATGATGCCCATAGGATTACCGTTCCGGACGCCGTGCCGTTGGCGGAGATACTGATGCCCGGGTCGTTGCTCGAAGCGGACGCCACCGACATCGTACTCTGCGCCACCGGTATCGGGTTGAACTGCGATCCGTTGAAGGAATAAGCCTTGAGTGTGTCACGCTCGGCGAACCCATACATCATGTTGTTGTAGAAGATGTAGTTTCCGCCCCAATATCCGCCGGGCGAAGGCGGCGAATACGAATAGGCGTAAGTGGCCTGCCACTCCTGCGGAAGTTGATCGCCCGAAGCATGAAACTGACCTAAGTTGGCGGTGTTGAACACGCGCATCACACCGTCCTTACCCGCGGCCAGACCCAAAGAGGTCCCCGGAATCAGCAAGGGTCCGCTGCTGCCCAAGTCCCAGTCGTTTTCCTGGTCTAACAGCTCCGTGGTGGGCGAGAAGTAATCGAGGATGGCAAGGCCGTTCGCGCTCATCCCTATCTTGAGGATGCTATCGCCGTAGTCCTGCCCGCCCGTGTTTACGTTCATGAGGCCGTTGCCGGTGTCCACGTACACGTTGCCGTTCAGGTCGGCCGCCGGTGCCACGCCTCCCTGCCACAGCCCGCTTTCGTCTCCGGCGGGAGAGAAGCAGAGCATGCCGGTTTGCTGCAAGGTGGATGCGCTGTATGCGAATAACCAGCCATGATAGGGCGTGTTATCCTGATGCGAGCCGAAACCGACGTAGACGTTGCCATTCACCAGCAACAGCCCCGGCCGCTGCAACTGCCGGATCGCGCTGAACGTCACGATTCCGTTGACGGCGTCGTAACTCGTTCCCGGGACGCTGCCTTGAACTACGGCCGGCGTGACCCTGTCGGCGCCTGTAGTTATGTCGAGGGCGTGCACCCGAAAGTAAGTGACGCCGCTCTCATAGCTCTCCGCCACTACATACATCGTGTTCGACGATAAGTCGATAACCGGCGTGCTGGTGATGCCGATCTCGGGCAACAGCTCCACGTTCCAGCAGCAGGTCAGGGTCGGCATGGAAGGTCCCAGGTTGACATGCCAAAGCGGGCCCGACGACGACGGGGAGTCCGCATCGTACGCATACACGCTGTTGTGCTCCGTGGCGATGTACACCACGTTGTGCACTCCGTTCTGCGGAATGTTGACGCTGGGCACATACAACGGCTGCGCGTAGATCTCGCCATCCACCGGCAGCGTGAACAGCTTGCCGAAGGTGTTCACGTTCACGTTCGACGTGTTGAGGATGGTCTCATTCGGATTGGCACCGGTGCGGTCAAGGTCGTAGTGGTAGGTAGTCACCTGGCCGGATACAGGCCAAGCCGCGGCCATCATGACAAGAAGAGCCGCTCGAATAGAGACGTTCCGTTCAGCAAAGTTCACGTTATACAAACTCCAGCAAAAAAAGTCGAACGTGGTCGGTGCGACTAACGCGTTACCTGACTTATCCGGTTTACGGCAAGGGACTCGTGCAAGCGTCGATACGAGCGACGCTCTCCGGCGGCACGGTCACCTCAAAGACGAAATTCGAGCTTCCAAACGCCCGTCCCACCGCGACCGGCGCGCCCGCGTCCATGGCGCACTTGAGCGCATAGACGGAGTCCGCCGATCTTGGAACCAGGCTGAAGTGCGGCCAGCGGCGCACCGCGGCGCTTAGGGTGATGGCCTGCGCGCGACCAAGCCCCGCGAGCGCGAGCATGATCTTGTCGTCGGTGTCGTACCCCCTGTGGCGCAGCGACGCGGCGGGGTCCGCGATCACCCACAACTTATCCCCCAACGCCGGATAGTAGTGTTGTATCTGCAGGTAAGTTCCGGGAGTATCGAACAACAGCGGCGCCGGGGCCGCGGCCAGGCCCTCGCTCGCGGGGAGTTCTTCGGAAGGGCGCAAGGCGTCTTGCAGGATGGCCTTCCCGAACCCCAGGCCGAAAGGCAACATGATGAGCAGCACCAGCGCTGGCAGAACGGTGGAGAACCATTTGACACAGTAACAGAGGCAGATGGCGAACCCGATCGCTGCAGGGAGGAAATACCGCGGCACATAGGCGTGCGTGACGAAGCGCGCGGCTAAGGCGCCCGCCACGGGAAGCAGCAGCAGGCCGAGTCCCAGCACCATGACGGAAGAGCGCGGCTTGCCGGCCAGGCGAGTCGGACCCGGCAGTTTGCCGCCGCTCCAGAGGAAGCCGAGTGCACCTGCTACCAGCGTCAGCGCCAGGCAGAAGACCAGCGGGTCCATCGCCAGGAAGTCATATCCGTGGTCGAAACTGAGCAGGCTGCCCCTCGAAAAGTAGTGCGCCAGTTGCAGCCGCTGCATCCGGATAACATCGCGCAAGAGCCACAGGGCCAGTAACGGAGGAGCGGCGCAACTTACTATCAGCGGCCAATCCGGTCGCTTCGTCTCCCATGTCCTGAGTAACTCCGCGAATAATAGCACTCCGATAACCAGAACGGCATAGTAATGCGTGGCGGTCAGGGCGCCGGCGCAAATGGCGACGCCAATCAGCGCGACCGTCCGGCTACGCCGCTCCGTGGCACTGCGGTAGCACAACAAGATCAGGCCCGAGAATCCCAGCACCAGGCCGTAGGGGCGCGCCTGCACGGCGTAATCGCGCACGGGCGAGCAGAGGATAGCCAACATGGCCAGCACCCCGCAGGTCCGTCCCAGTTCCCGCGCGACGAAGACGTACAACGAGATCAGCAGCGCGACAGTCCCCAGAAATGCCGGCAGCCGCGCGGCGGCTTCGGAAGGTCCCGCCACAGCCATGCTGTAGCGAATAATGAAATGCGAAAGGGGCGGGTTGAAATCGACGCCCGCCGCCAGCGAGGAGATCACTTGCTGCGGCGTAGACGCTCCGGCCGCGGCGATTTCCAGAAGTTCGTCGAACTGGAAGCGTGCTCCCCGCGAGGCGAACCACGCCCACATCGCGAATGCCGCCACCAACGCCACCACCAGCAGGGGAGCCCATCGCTCCACCGCCGCTTCCGCGCGACGCAACATCGCTGCCGTTCCGCCCGACCGTATCGGCGCCGACGATGACATAAGGGTAGAGGTGGAAGTCATGGACTAGGTGCTCACCGCCAGGACAACGGCGGCGACAACCCCGACCACCCAGGTTGCGCGATCCTTCAACGCGAACGTCACGGGATCGTCGTCCAGATGGCCGCGGTTGGCAATCAGCGTGAGGCGGCCGATCCAATAGATGAAGATCGGACACAGCAGCCACAGGGCCCGCGCATGGTGATACAGCAGCCCGACTTCCGGACTGTTGATGTACAGCGCCAGCACGAGGACCGCTACCGAGCCCGCCGCCGAGGCCAAAGACGAGAGTTGAATTGCGTCCGCCGCCATATACCCGCGGTATTCCTGAGTTCCTCCCACGACCGGGTTCACCTTGCGCAGTTCGGCCAGCCGCTTCACGCACGCCAGGCTGGTAAACAGAAACAGAGAGAAGGCCAGCGTCCACACCGAAATTTCGATTCCCGTGGCCGAGCCGCCATAAAGCACCCTCAGAGCATAGAGCAGGGATAAGCTCACCACATCCAGAAACAACATGCGCTTCAGTTTGAGCGAGTAAGTCAGCGAGGAGGCCGCGTAAGCCGCCAGTAACAGGCGCGCCGGCGGAGGCAGCAGGAAGGCCATCGCGGTGGCGGCGGCCACCATCAAAGCCCCTAACCCCAGGCCCGCCTCGACGCTTACCGCGCCCGACGCCAGCGGTCTGCGGCGCTTGGACGGATGCAGTCGATCGGCCTGCAAATCGAGCAGGTCGTTGACGATATACAGCGCCGACGCGGCGAACGACAGCGCCAGGAACGCCAGCAGAGCGTGCCACATGGCCCCCAGGTTTGCGATCTGATGAGCTAGCACAACGGGGACGAATACCAGGAAGTTCTTGGACCACTGGTGCACCCGTAGGCAGCGGACCCGCGCCTCCCAGGCGCTTCGCGAACGCCCGAACTCCCGCTGCACGGCGATCCCTGCGGCTCGCAACTCGCGCGCACAGGAACGCGGGGCGCCGACCAGGATGGCGGCCTGGGATCGCCGCCAGACCCGCAGATCGGCCCGCGAGTTTCCGGCATAAGTGAACGGCGCGTTGCCGATGCGCTCTTCGATGGCGCGCACCTTCTCGTCGCCCGTCATGTTGCGCGCGCCGTCGCTGGCGATCACTTCGTCGAATATCGCGAGGTGCTCGGCCACCTGGGTGGCGATCGACAGATCCGCCCCGGTGGCCAGGATCAGCCGGCGCCCGGCCGCCTTCTGCTCCCGCAGATACTCGATCAGGGGTTCATTATACGGGAGGCTCTCCACGTTCAACTTGGCCAGAGACGCGGCAATACGCTTCGATACCGCGCGGCCCTTAATCAGGCCGGCGACCACTGCCGGGAGCGACGAGAAGCGCTTACGCAGCGCCTCCAGCACGCAGGCCGCGAAGGTATCGGTGAGGACCAGCGTGCCGTCGAGATCTACCACGAGATACTCTAGCGGCGGGACCGAGATGTGAGCGGCGGACATAATCGTTAACTCGTGTAATTCGGCTGGACTGACTTATTTCGGGGGGCGCAGAGCGCCCAGTTCGGGCGAAAGCGACAGCAGGCGCGGCGGCTTGGCATCCGGCTCCAGCAGCCACGCGCGACGATTCGAGAAGTAGCGCAGCACGCGGGCGTTTTCCGCCGCGTCTGCATCGCGCGCCCAGACTACCTTCGACGCGTCTATATCGGCGGAGTTATGCACCCACTCTTCATCCACGTGGTGTGTCTCGCCGTAGTGTACGAGAACGAGTTGCGGCCCCGCCTGGGCGGCCAGGTAGCGCGCCACCGAGGCGCGGTCCAGGTTGCCGGACGTTACCGTGAACCAAGGTGCCAGGCCGTGTTCCGGCATGGGAGCGTGCAGGGCGGCCGCGCCCACCCGGAGAACCACCATTCCGGCGAAGAACAGCGGTATGGACCGCGAAATCGCAATGCCCACCGGGCGCCCGCGCCACTCCACCAGCCGCCAGAAACGCATCGCCTGCACCAGCAACAGGATCATGACGGCGGCTAGAGGAGCGTGATAGTGCAAAGTCATCGGCCAAATTTCCAGCGTGAGACCTATGAATATGATTCCCACCGCGAGCAATGCGAAGCGGACTTTTCGATCGCGCCGCAAAAATATAAGTGCCAGAAGCACAGGCGCCGCCGCCGGCCAGAAGTAGAAGACCACCAGCGATTCCGCCTTGCGCCATGTCTCGAACAGCCATCCGCGAAGCGAATGTGCCTGCACATAAGCCGCGGTTTGCCGCCCCACGTGGTACTTTTCCATCACCACGTAACGATACAAAGGGGCCGGGCGCAACGGCTGCCAAAGAAAAGGCCCGGTAACTTCGTAGGTCGCCGAGTGCAGGTCGTAGGGCATCCGCGTGGGATTGCCGGTAACTCGCCAGAAGTAGTAGCCCATGGCGGCGCCTCCCAGCAACACAACCACCCCGAGCGGAACGGCTACGCGGCGGACCAGCAGCCTGAAATCGGGCACGCCCTTTCGCACGAAATGAATCAGAAGCACGCCGAAGACCGTCAAGGTGAACAGGACGCCCTCAAAAGGACGGCTGTTGGCGAGAACGATAATTCCCGATCCCATGGCAACCGCCGGCCCCCACGAAGGCTTGCGCATCAGGCGCGGCAGAGCGCCCGCCACCAGCGCACCGCCCAGAGCGGCCACTGCCCCGCCCCAGTAGCTTTCCACCCAGTAACTGTAAACGCCCCAGCGGAGCACGGCGAGTATTCCGCCCAAAAGCGCCCAGCGCGGCCCCACCCAGCCTTGTAGCATCCAGCAGACCGCCCCGCACATGAGCGCCACGCTCAGATAGACGCCGATCCACGGCTGCCCCGCCAAATACCCTATCGCCAGGAAGAGACCCTGGCCGGGAGGATACATGGAGGCATAAGTGGGGTGCTGAATGACATAGAAAGTTTCCAGGCTGGTCCACAGCGGGTGCGGCGGATTGGCCAGCCGCCCGGAAGCGAATGTTTCGCCGGCCAGCAAATAGCTGTATTCGTCGTGCACCCCTGGTACGGGCGTGGGTAACACGGGAATCAGCGCCCCCCGCAGAACCAGCGCCAGCGCAATCACACCCAGAATGGCGATCCCGCGCCGGTTAGCCAGGCGCCCGAAAGCCGCCTCCGCGCCACTTAGCCACGCGAATCGCACGCGCGGGAATGCCACTGCCAGCAATGCCACCAGGCAATAGAAGGCAATTTCAGTAAGAGCGAGACCGAGATTGGTTGAGAACACGATTAGTCTAAGCCAGTTTGCGAACGGGATCCGCCTGCGTCGAGGCCGTCTTCACGCCGAGCCCGAGTGCGGCGGCCACTCGAGATACTCCCTGAAATACGTCGTAGTGGCGTTCGAAGGCGGCGCGCGCGCGCCGTCCATGCGCGCAGGCCGTTTCGCGGCCGGCATACAGTGCTTCCAGCAAGGAGATCAGATTCCGCAAGTCGCCCGGGTCGATCTGCCATCCGCACTGGAACTGCTCAATCAGCAGGGCCGGCGTGGCGTCCTTGGGCCCGATGAATAGCAGCGGCCTTCCGGCCGCCATCAACCCATAGACCTTGCTGGGCACCACGGTTCCGATGCACGCCGGGCGCTCCGTCACCAACCCGATATCTGCCTGCGCCATGTGGTCGTCCATGCCGGCTCGGCTGGCATAAGCCACGAAGCACGCATTGCCGATCCCTTCGGCGGCGCACATCCGCTCCAGCCGCGCCCTCCCCACCCCACCTCCCGCGAACGTGAACAGGAAGCGCGGATCGTTCCGGAAGTGGCGCATGGCGCCTTCGATGGTGTCGGTGTCGTGTGCCAGGCCGAGGTTGCCGGAGTAGAAGATGTTCAACGGGCCAGAGCGGCGGTTGTTGGGCCGCGCCGAAATGGTGCTGCCGTCCGCCCAATTCTCAGCCACGTGCACCAGATCTTCGGGTGTCCCCCGCGCCAGCAGGCGCTCTCGCATACACGGACCGAGGACGATCACTCCGTCCGAATGGCGGCGGCTCCAATCCTGTATCCAGCCTAGGAATCGGGCGGCCGGACCGCGCTCCGCCAAGGCGCCCAGGGTCACCAGGGCATCCGGAAAGACGTCCATCTCCCAGATGTAATGGCGCGTGCCGCGGAGCTTTTTCAGAATCGTGCCCGCCACGGCCAGCATGGGCGGGGTGGTCATAGTGACCACCATGTCCGGCCGCGGAACGCGGAACTCGTGCCACAGCGCGCCGGCGAAAAAGGTCAAGTAGGAAACGAGCCGCGCCAGTGCCCCGCGTTTGTAGGGCAGACCCGGGACGCGCAGGATGCGGACCGGTGGCGGCTCTCCGGCATCGCGGCCCGCACCCGCTTCCGAGTACGATCCGCCGCTGCAGATCACCGTCACCTCGTGCCCCTGGGCGCTCAGGTGGCGCGCCAGATCGCAGAGGTATTGGCCCGTGGCCGCCACGTCCGGCCAGAAGAATTGGTTGGCAAAGAGGATGCGCATGGGAGCGAGTGGGCGTCCAGGTCAGGCCTGCGCCACACGGGCCACTTCGGCGGCCCAGTTAGCGGGGGAATAGCTGGCGACAATCTCCCGCGACCTGCGTCCCATGCCTTGAATCGCGGCCTCGCTCGACTGGCTGACGGAGAGCATCCGATCGGCCAGTTCGGCTTCGCTAGCCGGATCGAACAGGTAGCCGTTGCCACCGGGTTCGACCAGGTCCTCGGCGCAGCCGCAGCGGTTCGATACGATCACCGGCAGCCCGGAAGCCATGGCTTCATTCACCACCAGCCCCCACGGCTCGCGACTGCTGGGCAACACGAAACAGCCCGCGAAGGCGTAGTAAGGCACCGTCTCCCGCGCGGCTTTCAGTCCCGCAAACGTCACGTGCGCGCGGATCCCCGATTCGCGGCTCTGCCGTTCCAACGCCACCCGCTCGGGTCCGTCGCCCACCAGCGCCAGCGACCACGTGCCACCATTCGCACGGTAGCACGCAAAAGCCGTCAGCAGAACGTTCAGGTTCTTCTCCGGCGAGAGCCGCCCCACATAAAGGAAGTAGCGCTCCGGCAAGCCGGCCACCTTTCGCAATTCGGGAGCTTCCCGGGCGCGATCCGTCTCTTCCTGGTAAAAACGGTTGTCGATGACGTCGTAATATCGGGCGATCCGGCCGGGCGCCAACCCCAAATGCACCAGATATCGCGCATGCGGCTTGCCGCCGGCAATCGCGCTGTCGAACAGCGAGAGGATCAGCAGCCGCTTGGGAAGCTCTTTCCACCAGACTCGGCGGTGGTCCGCCGCCGTCGTTTCGCTCATCAGAATAGAGCGCTTGAAATGCAGCTTGGCCCACACGGCGGCAGCCAGAGCCGGAGCGGTGGCCCAGCCCGGCACCAGCACCGCCGATGGGCGCAGCCGGTTCAAACTCCGCCACACCGCCCGCGCCAGCTCGAGCGGACCGATGTTGTGCCAGTCTCCTTCCGGGAACAGGACCGAGATGGGCAGCCCCTCCCTCTCCGGCTCCCGAAAGCGCAAGCCGCGGTGAACGCCGCAGCCGCCCACTAGTTCGACTCCAGCCACCCGTCCTTTGAGCGGCGGGTGCTCGCAAAGCGCGCGGAAGCGCGACACGTGATAGGAGTACCAATCTATCCAGATGACGGCAGTCAAGTTTTCTATTCGCTCCACTTATTTAGGGGCGTCCACCGGACGGTTGACAACAAAATCGTAAAGTTCCAACATTGCTTCGGCCTGCACCCGCGCGTCGAAGCGATCGAGGACCCATTCATGCGCCCGCTCGATCATGGGGCAGTAAGATTCCGGATCCATGCCGAACTCGTTGATCCGGCGGGCCAACTCGTCGATCACCCCGGCCGGCTCCGGCGAAACGTAGTCTCCCGGGCTGGTGCGCTCCACGAAGATGGAGTTTTCCGGAGTGATCAGCGGATATAGCGGATCGCGATATGCGCCCTCCGCCGCCAGGCCGAAAACCGGCACACGCGCCGCCATGGCTTCGGCGATTACCAGGCCGAACGGCTCTAGCCGGCTGAGAAACAGGAAGGCATCCATTGAGGAATAGCCGAGCCGCATGTCTTCGAGCATTCCCGCGAAGTGCACGCGCTCCCCGACGCCCTCCTGCTGGGCCGTATCCGCCAGGTAGTCGCGCATGGGGCCATCGCCGCAGAACAGCACGTGCCACTCGGGATGGAGGCGCGTCAAAATGCGGATCGCGTCGCGGCAGCCCTTGTACCACGCCAGGCGGCACACGACACCGAGCACCCGCGCATCCTGGGGCAACCCCAGCGCCGTGCGCGCCGCGTGCTTCGGCGGCTCAGTCCCGGGGGCGCCGCAGGGGATGCCGTTGTAGATCGTCCAGGTTCGACCCGGCAGCCCCCAACCGAGCTTCACGACCATCTCCCGCATGCCGCGCGTGATGCAAACCGTGCCGTCTCCGAGCCGGCGGCTTTGGCCGATCAGCCAGCGGTCGAAGGCGCTCATTTTCTCGGGAAAGTACGGGCCGTGGAAGTGGATGAGTTTCTTGTACGGCTTTCCCGCCAGGGCGGCGTGCAGCCAGTAAGCCGGATTATGGAAATGCAGGATATCGGGGTTAAGGCCTTCGATTATCGCACGGGCCTTGAACCAGCTCCGCAGATCCCGGGGGCCTCGCGATTCCAAATAATGACAGGGGACGCTGCTCCGGGCGGCCAGCGGGCCGGGCCCGCCATACGCGAAAACCACATGCGCTTCCACGCGTTCCGGATCGAGCGCGTTGGCAAGATTTTCAACTACCCGCAGCGACCCTCCGACATTCAGGTCGTCGCGATACAGGATCAACGCCACGCGTATGCGGCGAGGCGCCGGAGGACCGGATTCGGCGCCGGCGTTCCGATCGCCCACCTCAATTCGAGTCATGGTCTGAGGCGGGGCGCCGCCGGAGGTGCGAGTGCAGTCGATCATCGGGAACCCGCAAAAAGCGCGCGCAGGCCGGAACGCAGACCGCCGCGCGCCCACAGACTCGAGACCAGCTTGGTCAATGTCAGTTGCCGCAAGGCGTCGCTGGTGTTGCGGCCATGATAGAAAGCGATCGCCGTGAGGCCCGCGGTCACCGCCAATATGGCGACGCTGAATTCGCCCCTGTGAATGCCCGCCGCCCGCAGCCAGCCCAGCCCCGCGATCAGGATCGCCCCCGCGAGTCCGGGTAACGAGGTGCCGATCAGCTCGCGTGGAGCCGAGCGCAGGCAAAGCAGCGCCACCAGTACGGCGGCGGCCGAAAAGAGATGCGCTCCCAGGAAGCATGCGGCTCCCGCCGCCGCGCCGCCCTTCGGCACCAGCCACGTGCCCAATACCACCAGCAGGGCGCTCCAGGCGGCGTTGATAATTCCCGTAAGCCTAAGAGACACCACCGTGAGCCGGGCCGCCGCCGGAGCCGCGCTCATGTGGATTAGACCGGTGGCAACCGCCAGCGTGGCCGCCAGCTCGGCGCCTGCAAAACCCCGGCCATACAGATGCGGCACCACCCAGGGCATCAGCGCGGCCGCCGGCCCCGCCACCAATAGCGAGATCGCCGTCGCCACGAAAGTGCTCAGCACCGTCACGCGTCCCGGCCCGCCGTACTGCTGTCCGCCGTTTTCCGTCAGTTGCGCGTAAGCGGTTTGCGAGATCAGCCAGCCCGGCATGGCGCACATGTTGCGCAACTGCATGGCCACCGAATACCAGGCCGATTGCGCCAGCGAAAGGTCCGCGCGCGCCACCAGCGAAGCGATCCACCATCCCGCTGCGTTGATGCCCGTCACGGCCAACAGTTGCACCAGGCCGAAACGCACGATCACGCCGGCGCCCGGGCCGTAGCCGCGCGGCGTCGAGGCGGGAGGCGCGAAATGGAGTTGGCGCGCCAGGAAAACGCAGATCAGGATGGCGCCCATGGCGGTCACCGCTTGTCCGACCACCATGAACTTTGCCCCGTGCCTCGCCGCCATCGGCAGCACGATGGCCAGGCTTCCTCCGAACAGCACCGAGAGAGCCAACAACCCCGCATACCGGCGCTGCCCGATCAGCAAGCCGCGCAGGCATTCGAGCAGAATTACCGCCCCCGCCGAGATAGCCGCCAGCCGCAGCAGCCCCGCCAGTCCCGAATTGTGCAGCAGGTGGGTCGCTAAAGGTCCCGCTGCGAACCACAGCATGGCGGCAGCCAGCGCCGAAGATCCGCAACACACCAGCGCCAGCGCCCGCAGGAATCCACGGTAGCCGGCGCCTCCATAAGGATATTCGCCGGAGAATCGGTTGGCCGTGGTTCCGATGCCTGCGCCCGCATAGCTGGCCACGTTGTTGGCCGTCGTCATGGCCACCGCATAAGCACCGAAGACGGATGTTCCGCCCAGGCGCGCGGCGGCCAGGTTGGCCAGAAATCCCAACCCGCGCTCCAGCACGGTCGCCAGCCCCAGCGCCGAGCTGCCGCTGAACAGCAGGCGCCCCAAGCTGGGCGGCGCCGCCGGATGGGCCTCTATAGTTGCGGTGGTTGTAAGTCGATCGGCAACTTGTGGCATGAAGTATGGTGCGCGTGAACGGGAGCGTCGGATACTAACGGCTGTAAATCGCCTTCACTTTCTGGTTCTGCGGATCGGTAAACCAAGTCCGATACATCAGGCTGTCGCCGCGCTTGACCGCCGCTTTGAGATTGTCGCGGTAGAGGTCCAGCGGCCCATCCGCTGTATAGATGGCGGAAAAGGCTTTGGGATACACGTCCAGCGCGGATATGGGCGTGGCCAGCGCTCCGTGGCGTAATTCCGCGAACGGCGCCGAGTACGCGTAGTACCGCAGGTTGGAATGCTCCGGAATCATCAGGCAATCGGGGAACTTGGCCGCCACCCGCTCGATGATGCCGGCGTCCAGCGGGTTCGGGTCGGTCCCGTTTACGTTCGAATCGAGGTAGATGAGGGAAACTCCCCAGCGCTTCTTGGCGTACGCGATCTTGTCGATAAGCAGATTCGTGGGGTCTTCTACGATCGTCTGGTTGGCGGTCTTGCCGTCCGCTTCGCGGCGCAGCAACTGAGGGCGCACGCAGATTCCCACCCGCAGCCCGGCGGCCCGGAGGCGTCCGAAATATTCATCGGCCACCGCGCCCATCTCCGGCGCCAGCGTATCCACCAGGCGGGGATCGCCGATGTAAGTGGTGGCGTGATGGTACTCCTGGCCTTCGATATCCCAGGTAATGGCGCCCTGCGCATTCATATCGCGCATGATCTGGATGGCGCCGTCGGCCAGGTGCAACAGATGCTCCCGGAATTCCGCGCGGCCCTCCGGAGTCGTCACATCCAGCTTCGAATCGCCGAACCAGCCACGCGGGTTATTGGTCCCCTCCGGCGGAGTCGTGGCCAGAAAGATGGCGCCGATCGGACGCCGGTCGTTCCAGTGCAACTGCTGGGGAAACGTGGCGGCGAACTTCTGGTTGACGTCGGCCGTCAGGCTATCGTCGTTCGCGCTGCGCCCGAACCGCAGCGACACCACGTAGCGATCAGATCCCTTGGGGGATATCGGGCGCACGATGGTCGGATAGCTGTCGGGATACGAGCTTACGCGGTTGGTGTGGATGCTCAATGGGAAATTGGTGTTGGCCGGCTTGTCCAAGGCCCACGGAAAGCCCACCATGAGCGGCTTGGCCATATCTTCGCTGACCACCGCCAGGCTGCCCGAGCCATACGAGACCTTGACCGTACCCGCCTGTCCCAGGTTGTGCTCCAGCAGCGGTACGGAACCGTCGTATTCCTTGACCTTCGAGGGAAATTTCAAAACCAGGGGCGTGAAGTGGATTCCCTGAATCGTATCTTCCGACGTGTTGTTGGCAGTGATTGCCAGTGTCAACCGGCCCTTATCGGCCGTATAGTCGGTTTTCACGACTCCCCACGGATAAGTGACGGTAAGTTCGCGCTTTTGCGGATCGCAAACGGCCGTTCCGATAGTCGAACCCTGGTAGAGGGTGCCACTAGCCTTCTTCAGAAGAACCTCCTCCACCCGGAAGTCTCCGGTCAGAAGGAAATCCACCTTGTCGGCCTTCAGCGATTGAAGCCCGTGCTCGTTCATCGTAACGGCGACCTCGGGCGGCGCTCCGGCGCGCAGCCACACGGCCGATCCCACCGAGATCAGCCCCGCGGCGCCAATTCCCAATAGTGTTGTAAGTTTCATGACCTTTCCAAATTCCCTTTAGACGTTAAAAAATGCCGCGACGGACCCGCGTACGTCCGGCCGCGTCGTTGAATTCAAACGGTTCCGACCCGGTCCGATCCGCCTTGCTCAGACGGCCTTTGGCCCTCCCGAGAGCGGCGCCTCGGCGGCCATCCGGGCCGATGCGAAATTAAAGCGGCTCAGCGTTTCCTGCAACCGCTCGGCGAGCGGCGCGATCAGCATAGCTTGCGCGGGCAGCCTGGGGTCGTGGCCGAAAGTGGCCTCGTCCGACCGCGATAAGCGTATGTGGAGGCGGCTGCCGGCGCCAAAGGCCGGCTGCACCTCGTCTTCGAAATACAACCCGTTGACGCGCATCGAAACGTAATTGAACTCCGCCTCGCGGCAGGCGCTCTTCAGCGCTTGCCAGCACTCCTCGACGGTCCTGGCACCGGCGATACGCTGCTCGTACTCGCGCAAGTGGATTCCGTTTCTCAGGGTGCGGCGGAATTCGCCGGAGAACAGAAACTCGCCAAGCAGGTTGAACTCCAGATAACCAAGGCGCTTGCACCCCACGAACGCGCCCACGAAGAAGACCAGCAGCAGCATGGTTGCGAATTGGGGGCGCAGGATAGTCTGCAACACGGCCACCATGGCCACCAGTCCCGCCACCCCGTATAGCACCAGCGCCGCGTCGCGATGGCTCAGCCCCAGCGAGAGAATGCGGTGATGGATGTGGTTCCTGTCCGACCCGAAAATGGGCCGGTTGCGCAGGAAGCGCCGGATAATCGAAAGCCCCACTTCAAACACCGGGAAGGCCAGCGCGACGAACGGCGCCGCCATGCTCAAACCGGTCTTGGCGTGCTGGTTCCACATCAGCCCGTAGCACCCCAGCAGAAACCCGATCAGCAGGCTTCCGCAGTCCCCCAGAAAGATGGAAGCGGGATTGAAGTTGAAGTACAGAAATCCCAGCAGCGCGCCGACCAGCGGAGCGATCGCCGCGGCCAGCCCCGGATTGTGATGGATCAGCGCGGCCAATAGAAGACTGGCGGCGGCGATCAGCGCGACGCCCGTGGCCAGGCCGTCCAGGCCGTCGATCAGGTTGAAGGCGTTGGCGCACAGCACCAGCCAGCAGATCCCCACCAGGTCGATCACGATCATCGGGCCGGTATAGCCGGGAGGCGCCGCCAGCCGGACTCCCGCCCAGCAGGCGTAGGATGCGGCGGCCGCCTGGCCGGCCAGCTTGGTCCAGGGAGAGAGACCTTTCAAATCGTCGTAGAGGCCCACCGCGAAGATCAGGATTACCGCCGGCGAGAGTCTCACCATCAGCCGAAGCGAAGGGTCGCTGGTATCGAAGAATCCCAGCTTCCAACCCAGCGTCAAAGCCAGGAAGGCCACACAATACCCCATCATGAGCGCCATGCCGCCGACGCGCGGGATGGGACGCCCGTGCATCTTGCGGTAGGAGTCCGGCTTGTCCACGAACCCCAGAAATCCGAAGAAATCGCGCAGAAAAGGCGTGAGCGCGAAGCACACGACCAGCGACGATAGAACAACCGGAATCAAAGCGAACATAGGGACCTCATCTTATCGCTTGAACTACGGGGTCCAACGATTTCACGCCGCCGCAAAAAGACCGCCGGATTTCCGCCATGAATCTCATTGGCGGGAATGGCGCCGGTGACCACCGCGCCAAAACCGACCACCGCATGCTCGCCCACCACCACCCCGGGGCCGACCGAGGCCCGCGCGGCGATCCAGGCGCCGTCCCGAACTTCTATGGATCCCGTGATCAGGCGAAACGCCGGGTCGGACCAGTCATGATTTCCCGTACAGAAGTAGACCGCCTGGGAGACGCAAACATGTTTGCCAAGAACCACCGGAGCCAGATTGTCGATCCAACAGTCCTCCCCGATCCAGCAGTGATCCCCCACCTTCAGTTTCCAGGGAAACTTCACGCGAACTCCCGGCTTAATCACCACGCCCGCCCCCACTTCGGCCCCGAACCACCGCAAGAGGCGCCGGCGGAAGGACGACGAGGGCAAAATCGAGCACCGCAGCAGTGGCATTCCCACCAGAAACCAGACTGTCCTGATGAAGAAGGACCGGCCCACGCTGTAAGCCGAATCGCGCGCAATGTTGAAACTGGATAAATCCACGCCCGCAGTCATATTTGGGCTCCTTCAGACGATCTCGACCGCCGACGGCTTGCTGCCGCCCTCCAGCCAGTTGTAAACCTGGGCCATCTGGTTTCCGACTACGGAGGAATGGAAGCGTTTGCGAGCCAAATCCTGCCCATTTCTTCCCAGGTCGTGCAGTTCCTTGGGCGAAAGGCTGAGAAACTCCCGGAAGGCCTGTTCGAGCGGGCCGATCGCCGGCTTGATCACCCACCCGCAACGGTTCAGCGTTACCTCGGGTATGTGGCAAGATGTGGTCACCACCACGGGTATCCCCGCCGCCAGAGCTTCCAGCACGGCAATGCTGAAACCTTCCGAATACGAGGGCAGCACGAAGAGACTGGCGGCTGCCAGCGCCGACCATTTCCGCTCGGCCGTCAGCATGCCCGTGAAGGTGACGGATTTCCGCAGGTTGAGATCGTCCGTCAATTGTTCGAGGCGCGCCTGCGTGCCTTCGGAATCCGGGCCCGCGATCACCAGGTGCACGTCCTCCGCTTGAATCGTGCGCGCCCAGGCTTTCAGCAGCAGGTGCAGCCCTTTCTTCGGGTGGATGCGTCCTAGAAAGAGCACGATCCGCTTGCCCTCGAGCTCCGGATACTGGCCGCGGAAGATATCGGGACTGACAACCGGCTGCGCATCGATGGCCCCCGGGACGATGGCGATAGGGTTGGTGAGCCCCAGGCGGCGGTAATCGTCCACTTCGTCGGCGCTGAGAGCCCGCAGGCAGGCCGCGGACTTCATGGCCCGGATCTCGATCAGGGCAGCGTAGAGGGCCTTCTTGATGCGCTTGGTACGCAAGGCCCACTGCTCAAGCATCCCGTGCGCGGAGATGACATAGGGCCTCTTGAGCGCCCGCGCCATTCCCGCCGCCATCATGCAATGCGTCTCCCAAAGGCCGTGGATGTGCACGCCGGTGGCGCCGCGGACCTCTCTGTTGAGCCGATTCTTCAAACGGGTGTCCACCATCCAGCGCAGGCGCTGAGGCGGGAAAACCGTGATCCCCGCGCGCTGCTCCGCGGGCACTTGATCCAGTTCCTCCCGTTCGCAGAAACCCACGATCGGACAAGCATGCGTACTGGCAGCTTCGGTCGCCCGTGCGAACCCTGGAACTGAAACGGCGATGCCCCCGTAGCGCGGGCTGAGGTGCGACATAACCTGCAGCCAGCACGCCTGCCGCTTCGGTTCACATGCGAGGCTAAGCGACTCTTCAACCAACATCCGGTAATGACCTCCGCGGTCCTTCAATCTCGAGCGTCAAATACGTCGGCTCCGCTGGCCCATGCAGACGGGCGGGCACCCAATCTTCGCTCCGGCGCGCGATGCGCCAGACCAGGTGCAAGGGAATCGAGAGAATCAGCAGCCTGTAGACGACCGCTTCCATGGTTTGCATCACTAGATAAACGGAGAGGGCCACCATAATGATGTATTGCGCCGTCCAGGGTCCCCGCTTCAGTTCGGCTTTGCGCCATGCCAGCGCGTATGCCATGCCGATCAGAAACAGAGCCGGCATGTTCAGCCAGTGAAATTCCACCCACAGGTCCGCGACCAGTCCGGGCGCCGATCCCTCCGCGCCTTCCCAGCCAACGGTCTCGCTGAATCCCTCGCCGGTTCCCGCATTGCGCATCAACTCCGGCAGGCCGACGTCCTCGTACTTGGTCGGCCACACGGCGCTGGGAATCGGCCGAATGAACACCTCCGCCAGATAGCGGCGGCCCCAATAGAATGCATCTCTTTGTTCCGCGCTCAGAATCGTCCCGGCGCCGTAGATATACTCGTTGCCTGCGTCGGGCCGCTCGACGATGTCGGTGATATCGGTCGTCATCTCGTGATCGGAGCCGAAATAGATGTTCTGGCGGTTCGAAACCAGAAACAGCATCAGCAGCCCCAGCAGCGCGCCCGCCCCCGCCATCGCCAGCAGCGCGGGCCGCGTGCGCCGGTGCATGAACCAGCCCAGTGCCAGCGCCGCCGCAATCATGAACGTGGGGCCGCGCCGGGCCGTGAATACCGCTTCGATGATCGGCGGCGCCAGAAAGAGCGCCATCAGACCGACGTATATAAAACGGAATCCCTGCTGCACGCTGGCCGCGAGAATCAGCAGAAACGCCGGGTAGGCCAGCATCGCGGCGTCCCGAATGTAGCCGCTGTCGTCCCAGCCTCCCCGGTAACCGGTCAGATCGCCGCCCGTGCCATGAATCACCGACACCACCCAGCAGGCCGTCGCGATCGAGCCCATAATGGTGGCGCAGACCACCAGAATCGCCGGCGAGACGTTCGGCTCGGGAGACCGCTGGGCGGGGCGCCGGGCGCCGACGCTCAGGCATCCCAGAACGAAGCAGATCACTCCCGACAAGTTGATCTTCTGGATGTACTCCAGTTGATCGCGCTGGAAGAATCCGGCCAGGCCGTTTATCGCATCCAGCTTGTACGGCATCCACGCATAGATGAAGACCATCATCGGGCCGGCGAACATCAACGGATGGAAAACGTCCCCGCTCCCCGCGTAGGCGTACCAGATCGCCACGCCGAGCACGATGACCACCGCCCATATTAGTGCGACAAACATGGTTTGGGACTCGCGGCACCCTCGCGATCGAGAACGCCGCCGACAAATTCCGCCACTCCCCGGCGAAAGTTCTGCCAGGTGAAGGTTTCCGCGCGGCGCCGCGCCGCTTCGCCCATCGTGCGGGCGCTCTCTGGCCGTCGCAGAAAATTCTCAATGGCCGCCGCCAGCTCGGGGGCGCTTCCGGCCGGAACGATGTAGCCTTCCCGGCCCTGCCGGATGAGGTCCGGCGCCGCCGTGCGCGCGGTGCTGACAATCGGAAGTCCGCTGGCCATCGCTTCCAGCAGAACGTGCGCGAACCCTTCCGCCAGGGATGGAAACACGAACACATCCGCCGACCGGTAGGCATCCAGCAGGCCTTGCGCGCCGATCGAAGGATACAGGCGGATGTTCGCCCGGCTCTCGCGGAAAAGCGCCAGGTCGTCCACTGGGCGCCCGCACACGGTCAGCTCCACACTGCCGGCCGGCAACATTTCGACGGCCTGCACCAGGTACTTGATTCCCTTGCGCTGACCCAGCGTGCCGACGAAAAGCAGCCGCAGCGGGCCGCGCGAGCCGCGCTCTTCCCGTGAGGGCGAGAAGCGGTTCAAATCGGTGCCGTAAGGGATGACCGCGATGCGTTCCGCCGGTATGCCTGCATCGGTCAACGTTCGCTTGGTGTAACTCGAGGCGACGATCCAATGCTGCGCCATGGCGGATTCCTCGGTGAGGCGCCGCAGATCCGCGTCGGGAAGCGCCAGCTCCCATTCCTTATCGAGGGAAGACGCGCAATCCGGATGCAGCTCGCGTTCGCGACGGAGAATCGAGCGGACGCTGGCCGCGTGCGGGTGCAACTGGAACAGGATCCTCGGCCCGTCGCCTTCGTAATTCGAGAAGGCGCTGTGCGCGTAGTAGCTGTAACTCAAAAGTGCGGCGCCCTCGCGGGTCGCGATGCGGCCGGCCCGCCGCCCCAAACTGCGGTCGCACCAGCGCACCGCCTCGCGCACCCACCGGTTCGGCATCCAGCTCGCTTTGCTGGCCACGAGCGAACTCACTCCGCTTAGCCCGCAGGACGTCACGGCATTGGCCGGAACGCCGGCCGCGTGCCGGCAGCTCAAAGCCGCGGATACACGGCTCGGCAGACGGCTTTCGATGCCCCTCGCCCAGCCCCGGTCGGCCGGCCAGTAGATATCCGTCACCAGCCGTTCCAGAAGGCCGGCTTCCTGAAGAGCGCGCGCTACCTGGTAGCTGTCCCGCGCGCCGCGATGGACCGTAACTACCTTCATTGCGCTACACCGATGCACGCCGGGCGATTTTTCCCCTGCGCTCCCGATCCCGGATATTCGGACGCCTGGCCCTCGATCGCGCGCGTTGCGGCCGCCATCAGCGTGCGGGCCCGCACCAGCCAGGTGCCATCCTGGCTCGCGCGCCATCGCAGCTCTTCAACACCGTCGCGGAAGCCCGTGCTCTTGAGAAGCTGCAACTCGCGAGCGACATCCTCGCCATCGTTCACTAACTTCAGCAGCGGCTCTTTGCTCAGCAGCTCGTGAAATCCGCGGCTCGATAGAATCGGCCGGCACGCGGCCAGATGCTCGTAGAAACGCGTCGCGCTGCCCGAGTAAGTCGGCTCGTGCTTGCGGTAGGGCATGAACGCGGCATCGAAGGAACGGGCGTAGCGGCACAGCTCGCCGTAAGGTTTCGGTCCCAGGAACCGTACGCGCCCGCCGCGGCTGAGTAAATCGCTCCGCGCGCCGGCTTGCTCCCGGTCCGGAATCCCCATATCCGTGGGTCCCACAAATGCCCAACTGATTCCCTCGCTCTTATCGATGGCGTCCCGGATCAGCAGCCAATCCATATTGCCAGCCAGATTTCCGATTACTCCGACGATCGGCCGCGGCAGGCCGGCCATCTCAGCCGGAGCCTCCGCTGGCTCTGTCGGCGGATGGTCCAGGATGTTCTGGGCCCGCGTAGCGTTCGGAATCACGGTCAGCTTGCCGGGATCGCACGCCGCCTCCGTGCTGAGATATTCCGCGATGCGCGTCGAGTTAGGACATACCGCGCACGCCACCCGGCACATTCTGCGATCCAACCCGACGATCTGCTTTGCGTTCATCCCCGCGTATTTCTTGGTCAGGTCGGTTAAGTAGTAGATCACCGGGCCTTGCCACAGTTCCGCGACCGGAGCATAGAACGGCGCCGTGCAGATCAGAGCCGTCGGCTCGCGCCTCGCCGCCGAGCGCTGTAAACGGCCGGCCAGTGCCTTCTCGAACGGAAACAGTTGCGCTATCGGAAAGCGAGCATAGCCCCGCTGCAGCGGGAAACGCGTCATTTCGAGCGGGGGATTGGCGATAACATCGCTTCTTTCCCACTTTTCCCAGTGGCCGAAGTTGCGGATCTCCGGGCACCAGTTCGCCGTGGGAGCCAGCGTGCCCATCGCGCACGCGAATTCCTTCAGCCAGATGCTGCCCGTATCCAGAATGTGCCAGAGCATGTTCGCTTTCATTGCGGCCGGTTCGCGGGGCGTCAATAGGTGGTCTTGTAGGCCCCATATTTATCGCTGGCGCGGGGATTCCAGTCGTTCAGTACCGTGCCCAGGACGTGAATGCCGTCCTGCAGCAGGCAGTCGTACGCGGCCACCGCGGCTTCCTTGGTGGTGCGGCGGGCGCGCAGCACCAACAGCACGCCGTCGGCCAGCCAGCCCAGCACACGGGCATCGGCAATGTGAAGCATCGGCGGACTGTCGATAATGACGTGATCGTAATCCTGCCGTAGCCGGTCCAGCAGCACTCGCATGCGCGAAGAATGGAGCATCGTGGAGATGCCCTCGCGCGCCGGCCTGGTGGCCAGCAGACTCAGGTTCGGGATCGGCGTATCGGCAATGAAGTGGGAGAGCACAAGCTCTTCGACCGGTATATCGGCATCCAGCAGGTCCGACAGCCCGGTCGAGCACGGCCGGTCGAAAATCTGCGCCAGACGGGGCCGCCGCAGGTCGCCATCCACGAGAATGACCCGCCGTCCGATTTGCGCCAGCGCGATCGCCAGGTTCGAGGCCACGGTGGTCTTGCCTTCGCCCGGCTCGGGGCTCGTCAGCACGATCGTACTTGCCTGGGTGCCTCGCTCCGTCGCGAAACGCAGCGAACTCATGGTGCCGAAGAACGCCTCCGCCAGCTCGGGATTGCGCAGCCAGGTCGTCAGCGCCACCGAGTTGATCTGAGGGGGCGTCGCTGGGGCATCCGGCCCCTCCCCCGCCCCCTCGATGTTCGAGGGGGGCGGGCGAGACTTGGACAACGCCGGGCGCACCCGGCCCAGAAGCATGTGCATGCGCCGGGTCCTGACCGAGGGAATCACGCCCAGTTCCCTCAACTGCAAGCACGTCGAAGCGTCTCCCGGGCCGTGCAGCGTGCGGTCCGAACGGACGCGCAGGAAAGAGAGGAAGAGCCCCGCCAGCGAGCCGCCGAACAAACCCACCGCCATGCTGAGATGCACGCTCGGCGCGTACGGCAGCAGCGGGGCAATGGCCGGGTCGAGCACGCTGATGGTGCTGGTACGCAAAGCCGCTTCCAGGCCCACTTCATCTACCTTCTGAAGTAGCGTCTCGTACATCTTGCGGTCGGAATCGACTTCGCGCTTGAGCATGTTGACCTGCACCGCTTTGTCGCCGTGCTGCGAAACCTCCGCCGATTGCTTGGCGTATTCCGCCGCTAGAATCGATTCGCGGTGCTCGGCGACCTCGTAGTCCGCCTTGAGGCGGTTTACTAGATCGTCGCGCTCCTTATTCAGGGCCCGCTCCATGTCGGAGACCTGCAAGGTTAGATCCTTCACCTTGTAGTGCTCCGGAGTCATGGTGGCGCTGGCCTCGGCCAGTTGCCGCCGCAGATCCGCCAGCCGCAAGCGGTACTCCCTGATCGGCCCGGCATCCAGCGCCGCGGGCAAGGCATCCACCGGCCGCGAGGAGGCCACTTCGTAATCCGATTCCCTCGTGATGCGTTCGGCCTGCGCTCGGGACAGTTCCGTTTGCACTGCCCGAAGCTTGTCCTCCACGGCATTGCCGGAGGTGTCGGAATCGAATATGAAGGCCGTCTCCTTGGACGATTCTTTCAGTTCGTTTTCCGCTTTTTCGAGCCGCCTCCGCACGTCGTCGAGTTGGCTTCCCAGCCATGTGCTGGTCTCTTTTGTGCTCTTTTCCCGCGATTCCAGGTTGTAGTCGATATAGGCCCCGGCCAGGTTGTTGCACATGCTGGCGGCCAATTGCCCGTCCCGGGCATCGCACAGCACTTCCACCATGCGCGTGTTGCCAACGGCCCGCACCTTCACCCTGCCCGCCGCGTCCACGGCCAGCGCCTTGAACGAAATGGGGTCGCCTTTGAAGTGCCCAAAAAGGGATTGCCAAAACGAGCCGGAATCCGTCAACGGAATCTTGGGGACCTCCGGGAAACCTCCCAGCCGTTTCAAGGCCCGGCCGCGCAGAGAGTCGCTCGCCAGAATCTTGATTTCCGTCTGAATATACGATTCCGGAAGCACACCGGCATTGGTGGTGCCGATGGGCGACCCTTCTCGCGAACTGAGGAAGTTCTCGTTCAAGCTTCGAATGTCCAGCACGGTTCGCGCCTGATATATCGCCGGACGCAGCGCCGCGGTTACCCAGCCCAATCCGGCGCCGACCACCGCCAGAATGGCTATCCAAAGCAAGTTGGCCTTGATGAACTTCAGGTACTCGAGGAGCTGGCTGGGCTGTTCCGGAGCCGCCACGGACCACTCGCCCGGGGTCATGGGTTTGGGCCCGCGGTACACGGGCGCCACGCGTTGCGGGCCGAAATCCGAGGGGGAAGGCAAATAGGGCATGAATATTCCTCGCTGATTGCGTAGCAGCCTACGGGTGGAAGATCGCGATTCCCGTGCCGATCTGAATGGCCGCCTCGATGGTTCGCATGGTGACCGATTTCATGGCATTGCTGGGAATGAACAGGATGTCGTTGGGCCTAAGCACGATGTCCTCCGCCTTGCCCTCCAGTATCTTTTGCACATTCACGGGAATCTGCGCCGTAGTCGCCTGCGCGGGCCGCAGAATTCGCGCTCTCGACGCGGCCGCGCGGGGGTCCAGACCCTCGGCCAGTGCCAGCGCCTGCAACACCGACAAAGAGGGCTTGCCGCCTAAGGGAAATCCCCCGGCCTTTTTGACATTGCCGACCACGTACACCAGTTCCGCCGGCGGTACCGAAATCACGTCATGCGGCTTGACTAGCACATTGTCGGCCGCTTTACGGCTTTCCGTCAGGCTCTTCAGATCGATCTCCACCACGTCGTCGCCGCCGGCGATCTGGTGCGCGTCGGGATGCGGAATCGCGCCCCACACCTTTTGCCGTGTCAGGACCGCCACCGGCCCCGCATCGCCGCGCACCCCGCCCGCCGAGGAGAGCGCTTCGAGCAGCGTCGTCGGCCCCTTGAGTTGATGCACTCCCGGAGTCCCCACCGCGCCCAGAACGGAAATGGTTTCCACGTGCAGGGAGGTGACGCTAATGGCGATATCCGGTTCGCGGTAATACCGCGTCAGCGCCGTCGTGAGCGTTTCTTCGGCTTCGCGCACGCCGCGCCCGCTCAGTTGCAAAACGCCCACCAGCGGGAAGTTGACTTCGCCGTTCCGGTCGAGGCGATATGTCTTATCCGTGATCTCTTTGACCTGGACGCTGTGCACCACGATTTCGTCGTCGGCCTGGAGAGCATATCCCACCAGAGTCGCCGCGGCCGGCTGGACGGACGCCGACTCGTCCGATGACTTCTCTTGGGGCAACTTCTCTTGCCCGAAGGCGGCCGGCAACAGCCACAAACACAGAAGAGCCATCGCCAACTTACTGCCGGATTGTTTTCCCGCGAGTTGCGGCATATTATTTCGTTACTCTTCGCCTATCTGAACATTCCGGACTTATAGGTCCGCCCGGCCAGCGCTGGTATGGGCTTATCCAGTGGCACCAGCCAGTCGCGGCTTACTTCCACCATGACGGAGCGGCACAAGATCTGCACGCACACTACCAGTCGCAACCGATTGCGGATTTCGGCCAGCGTCCCGATCAGCCCATTCAGAGGCCCTCCCGAGATCATCATTTTCTGGCCCTTGAGAATGTCCGGATAAGGCTCCGCGGGCGCTTCCGAACGCGCGATCAACTGAACCGCCTCGATTTCCGGATCCTCGATGGCGGCGGGCTCCGCGCCAAATCTGACCACGTCGATCACTCCCGATGTAGCCAGCACCGAGTAGCGGAGCGCCGGGTCGAAACGGCAAAACACATAACCCGGAAACACCGGCAGGGACACGGCCTTCCATCGGTCGGCCCACTTATGGTTCACCTGGTACAGCGGCAGGAAAACGTCCTGGCGCTTAGCCTCCAGTTGAGTGTGAACGCTCTTCTCGTGACGCGAGCGAACATGCAAGGCATACCATTTTGGGCGAACCTCCGGCATCTGAGTTACAGCCATTATTCGTATCCCCTCTGCCTGCGCGATATCCGGCGCTCCCAACGCGGCGTCGCGTTACGAGAGCGTCGCGAGATGACCGTTCAAGTCAGCTCTTCGGACAGACCTCCGGCATTTCAGTTACAACCGCTATCGTATTTCCCTAAATAACCTATTATTCGGCGCTAACAACGTGACGCATGGTTGACTCGGCGCCGGTTAAGACGGCTTGTGCTATCAATCATCCCCAGTTTCAACGTGGTAGTCAAACCATATGTGGAAATCTGCGTGTTCATCATCACATAGTGAAACTATTCGGGAACCTTTGAAATCAATTATCTAGCGGCCGGGGAACCGAGCTGCGGATAGCGCCGCCGCCGCGCCAAATTACGGGAATCCGGCTTAAAAATTAAACTGCCGGCGCATTTTCCCAGACTCGTTTGGCGTGCCCCCACGCCGTCTATTGATTCGGTGAAAGAGCAAAAAGGATACGCCCTGAGGGACTGCTCTGTACTATTGCGTGGACTGGAACTTCCAAGCCGTTCGCAACGGTACCAAAAGTCCTTCGCTGCGCGCGGTTTTCAACACAAGTACCAGGCTTACTAAATCTTACCGGCCACCATTTCGCTTGGCTGGACATTCTGTAAATTCAGGCGGCGAAGTTGCGAATAGACCGGACCGGCCTTACAGCGAATCGGCCAATCGGCGCCTTTGTCCCCCGATTCGCGGACACCCGGTGAGCCGGACGGCGCCCCCAGTATTGACGCCGGGCTATAGAGACGCGCGGGCCTGGACAACCGAGCGGCGGAAGATCTCGCTACAGGCGTTGTTCCGCCGCCGCGCCGATGAGGGCCGATCCCGTGGCTCTGGCAAACAGAGTGCTGGTTTCACACCGAGCCGGATCTTCGGATCGGAGGGGAACATGCGTCTCATCGCCGACTTCATTTTCCTGTTTCTTTTTGTGATCTTCTTAGCGGCCTGGCTGATCGCCTGGGCTGCTTTTCACGTAGTGGGCGGCGGCGTCCACCTGCTGCTGGTTCTCGCCGTGGTGTGGCTGGTCGCACACTTCATACGGCACCGGAGCGCGGTCTGACCGGCGCCGCGCCGGCCGGTAGGCCGCCAACCTTCTGTACTGCCGAGGGGGCCGGATTCGCCCCGGCGTCGAAATGCCTCGATGAGAAAGCTATGGAGGCGGCGTGGGTCTATCCCTTTATTATTCTGGGCGGCGCGCTCCAGACCTGCGGGGCCGCCATGAACGCACAACTGTTCGCCAGGTCTATGCCGGCTTGACCCTGGTGCATCGCGTCGGTGCGGGTACATTCGTCGGACTGACGGCCACTTCCGCGTCGAGCGCGTCTGTCGCGCTGGACCGCTTCGGCTGGCTGCATGTGCCGGTTCATCCCATGAGCGCCGCGAAGTTGATTCGTGTCCTGCTGATGGTAGCTGGCGTCCTGCCCATCGTCAGACGTTGACACGGCACCGCCGGAGCCACCGCCATGCAGGCTATGAGCTCCACCGACGCGGTTCTGGTATGGTCCATCGCGCTCGGCACCATCGCCGGTGTCCTGTTCGGCCCCACAGGGTGACCGGAAGCGGTGTGGGCCTGCATGGGGGCTGGGCTGCTGGTCACCTGCGGCCTCGTGCCGGCCCAAGCCGCGCTGCGAGCCGCCCGAAAGGCATCGTGGGGTCGGGTGCCGCGCTGATCGCGGTCTCCGGACTGGGGTGGGATCCCGGCCTGCCCGGGTGCCTGGAGGCCGTGGCCGCCGTAGCCGTCACCACGCGCCTGCGCGCCGCGGCGCTTCGCCCGGTCGCGGCCGGCGTCTCCTGGAGCGTGCTGCCGCTGGTGGCGGGCCTATTCATCCTGGTGGAGGCGCTCAATCGCGCGGGCGCCTTACCGGCCATTTCGCGCCTGCTTCAGAATTGCGCGGCCATGCCGCCCCTCGGCGGGGAGTTGGCCGCTTCCTTCGGCGTCGCCGCGCTTTCAAACGTGATGAACAATTTACCTTGCGGGCTGCTCGCCGCAAGTGCCCTACAGGCCGCACGCCTCGCTCCTGGAATCCACGACGCCGTTCTGATCGGCGTGGACTTGGGGCCGAACCTCTCCGTGACGGGGTCTCTGGCCACCGTCCTGTGGTTGATCGCCCTGCGCCGGGAAGGAATCCGGATGGGTGCTTGGCAATTTCTCAAAGCCGGCGTCATCGTCATGCCGCCGGCTCTGGCGCTGGCAACTTTGGCAAGTTCGCTAATCGCGCGCTAGCGCGCCTAGTGAATATCGATCTTGAGCACGGCATCCGAATGCTCGTGGCGCCACGCCCAATACTGTTGCTGATCTTCAGGTTTCAGCTTCGCAAAATCTCTGTACTTGCGGTGATTCTCCTTGACCCACATGCGATAAGCACGGTCTTCATGGTTGTCCCAATGGTGATCGTCGTTCTTGTCTTTATCGTGATAGACGCGGTCGTCCGCCCGAAGCGCGGTCGGCGCCAATGTCACCGGCGCGCTTAGAACCGCGCCCAGCAGAGCAGTTGTCAGAAAGCGGGGAAGCGTAATTTTCATGGCATCGCGGCGAGCACATCCCACGCCAATATGGGCTTACCAACGACTCTCAGAATTGTAATGATCGCCACGTCCTCCAGTCGCCCGCTCCATCCCGCCCGGCATTTGCTGCAATGTTGGCTAGCGGCTTGCGAATCACAAATATGTGGAATGTGTAGCGCTCGAGCCAGAGGTCGCGCCGAAGCCGCGCCGGACGAGACGAATCCCGCAGCTCGACAGCCTGCGTGGGTTCCTGCTTGTCTGGATGACCCTGACTCACCTGCCTACGCGCGTGAGCGCCTATTCCAACCAGATGGTGGGGTACGTTTCGGCAGCCGAGGGTTTCATTCTCCTGGCCGCCATCCTCACGGGCCAGATTCAACGCCGCGCCAAACTGAAATACGGGCCGGCCGTGGCTCGAAATCAGCTCTTCGGGCGCGCCGCGCGGATATATAGTTACCACCTGGTGCTTCTGGGCGTGGCCTTCGGGCTGTGCGGGACGGCCGCGGTTTACCTGCATCGCGTGCCATTGCAATATCTTCTGGATTTTTTCCTCGCGAAGCCCAAAACCGCCCTGGTTGCCGCGCCGCTGCTGGCCTACAATCCTCCATTGCTCGACATTCTGCCCATCTATATTCTCTTCATGCTGCTGACCCCTGTAATTCTGTGGGTGGCCGAAAAGCGCGGCTGGACCCCCGTTCTTTTGGCCAGCGCGTGCGTGTGGTTCCTGGCGCAATGCAACCTGCGCGGGTGGGTCTATGCCGGCTTGGTGCACTGGGGTTTCCCGGTTCCCCTGAATGAAATGGGCGCATTCGATGTTTTCGGGTGGCAATTCCTGTGGGTCGGCGGGCTGGCCCTGGGCGAGGCGCGGTTTCCCTCGCACTGGCCCCGGTGGATCCTGGCGCTCTGCGGCGTCATCGCGGCCAGCCTGTTCGTCTGTCGCCACACGGGCTTCGACGCGCTCACCGGACCGGCGCTGTTCGACATCTTGGTAGACAAATGGCGGCTGGGCATTCTGCGGCTGATCGATGCCGCCGCCATCGGGGTTCTGCTGCTGCGCTTCGGCTCGCCGCTGGCGGACAACCGGCTGGGCGGAAGGCTGGCGGTCCTGGGCAGGGCTTCACTCGAGGTCTTTTCCGCGCATCTGATCTTCTGCTTCGTCTTCCTGGGCATCGGACAAGGGCCGGATGCCCACTTCACCCCTTGGGAAGATGCCGCCATAGTTGCGGTCACCCTAACCGGCTTGTTTGCTGTCGCCGCGTATGTGGAGCGGCGAAGAATCGCGTCCGGAAAGCCGACGTAAGTCCCCTGATTCGCCTGCACCCTGCCGCAACGCGCTACCATGATCTCCGATCGGCCCCAGGGCGGAGTAGTGGACCACTCCAAGGGTGGGCGCCTCATACTTCGCAACCGTCCGTCAGGCGGGTTCTGCGACCGGTGAAAGAGGTGCTGAATATGAATCGTTCCCGCACTGTGGACCGCCGCACGGCCCTTCAGGCCGCCCTCGGGATGGCGGGTCTCACGCCCTTTATCGGCCAGGCCGCCGAGCGGGCCCAACCGGCTCCTCGCGCCGCCGCACCGGCGAATCCGGTGGTCGAGACCACCGCCGGCAAAGTTCGCGGCTTCACCAGCCGCGGAGTCGCCGTTTTCCGTGGCATCCCCTATGGCGCATCGACCACCGGCGCTAACCGCTTTCTGCCGCCCGTGAAACCGGAACCCTGGCCCGGCGTGCGCAACTGCTTGAGTTACGGGCATTCCTGCCCGGAACCCGGCCCCGGCGTCGTCGAGAACGACTCGGGCGCGCGCAGCACCGACGAAGACGCCTTCCTGCTCTACCGCACCAACGGCTGGATCAGGGGCGAAGATTGCCTCCGCCTGAACGTCTGGACGCCGTCCACCGGCGCCACCGCCCGCAAGCGGCCCGTCATGGTCTACATGCACGGCGGCGGCTATACCGGCGGCAGCGGCAACGACCTGCTTTGTTACGACGGCGAAAATATGGCCCGCTTCCACGACGTTGTCGTGGTGACTCATAACCACCGCCTGAACCTCTTCGGATACCTCAACCTCGCTGAAATCGGCGGCGAGCGCTACGCCTCCTCGGGCAACGTGGGCATGCTTGATATCGTCGCGGTGCTCGAATGGGTCCGCGACAACATCGCCAGCTTCGGCGGCGACCCCGCCAACGTCCTCATCTACGGGCAATCCGGCGGCGGCGGCAAGGTGAGCACGCTAATGGCTATGCCCGCCGCCAAGGGCCTCTTCCATCGCGCCGTGGTTCAGAGCGGATCGAACCTGCGCTCCGGATCGGCGGAAAATGCCGGCCGTATGGCGTCGGCCGTACTCGATGAGCTGGGCATCTCGAAATCGCAGTTGGACAAGATTCATGAGCTGCCGGCCAGCGCCCTTCAAGCCGTGCAACCGGCGGCCCAGCGGCGATTGCGCGGCCCCGGCGCCCCCAGCGGTCCCGCTCCCGGCGGCTTGGGTGGCTGGAGCCCCATCCTCGATGGGAAGGTGATCCCGGCGCACCCCTTCGATCCCGCCGCCCCGGCGGTTTCGGCCGGCGTTCCCATGCTCATTGGCACCTGTTTGAACGAGATGGTGAACGGCACCGATAATCCGGAACGCGAGACCCTCACCGAGGCTGAGCTGACGAAACGCGTGACCGAGCGATACAACCAGAAGGGGGCCGATATCGTGGCCGCCTACCGCAAGGAGTATCCCAAGGAGTCGCCCTTCGTAATATGGGGGGCCATCTCGGCCGCCACGCAGCGTCAGAACGCCGTCACGCAGGCCGAGCGCAAAGCCGCCCAGGGCGCCGCTCCGGCATTTATGTACATGTACGCCTGGCGCACCCCCATGCTCGGCGGCCATATCGGCACTTTCCACAGCAGCGAGATCACGTTCGTATTCGACAACGCCACCCTCTGCCCGCACTATTCGGGCGGCGGCCCGGAGGCGCTGGCGTTGTCTTCCAAGATGGGCGAGGCTTGGGCCAACTTCGCGCGCGCCGGCAAACCCGGACACGGCGGCCTTCCGCCCTGGCCCGCCTACGACGCGAAAACCCGCGCCACCATGCAATTCGGCAGCCCCAGCACCGTGCGCAACGATCCCGAAGGCACCGGCCTGCGGCTCATCCGGCAGGCGGTATAGCAGTCGTTATAAGAGATTGCGCGGTTCGCCTCGCCGCGGCGCCCGCTGGCGACGCCCGGCGTCGCGAACCGCTCAGTGCCCGAAGACTCCCGGAATGCGCTCGGCCGCGGGCGGCAGCGCCGGAAAATCCGTATAGGGCGCCGACTGATACCAGTAAGCCACTGAGTAGAAGTTATCCGCGCGGTCGTCGGCGTGCCCGTGCTCCATGGTGTGGCGCAAGTAGCGCGTGAACGTCACCGGGTTATCGGCGTGCCAGCGGTACAGGCAGTAGCGCCCTCCGGTGTGCTCGGCATTGGCGATGAACGGCGCGCCGTTGTAGAGATGCGCGAACGGTGTGGCGCCGTCGCGCCCACCGAAATCCCATGCGCCGTTGAAGTAGTCCTCAATGCCGGTTCCGGTGATGACGGGCTTGGATTCGTCGTCGACGAAAATCATATCGTCGCCTTCGCCCATCCAGTTCTCGGCGTTCTGCACCACGCCCAGCGTGACGCCCATCAGATGGCCCCGGCCGCGCGTCTCCACGTAGACGTAGTTATCCGCGCCCAGAAGGTTTTTTTCGTCGGGAAGGTGCACGGCGGTGTTGGGCGTCTTCTGCCGGTACTGGGCGTGGAAATACATGGCGTCCGCCGGAAGCGCCGGAAGAACCTGGTAATCGATATTCGAATAGAAGGATCCCACCGGTTCGCTGCTCTCATTCGTCACCGTCAGCCGCGCCGACTGCCGGTAAGGCATCGTGAAGTAGCAGTTGAGCGCCTTGACCGACGAGCAGTTCAGAAACGCCGACTGGTAGACGAAATACTGCCCCAGATTCAGCCCGAAGAAATCGCCCACGGGAACTTCGATGCTCGGCTTGGTATTGCCGTCCCACCAGCCACGCAGCACGATCTCCTTCAGGTGATTTCCGCTGCGGGCTGCGATGGTGAACCAGATGTGGGTAATGGCGCCGGGACCGTCGGCCCGGAAAACCTCCTGTGTGCCGCCGGGAGCGATGGGCCAGCGATCCGAGTTGCCGCCGGTGCGGTCGTAGCTGGATTGTTTGAGCGAGCGGTAATTCAAAGCGCGGGCATAGGTGGGAAGTGCCGCGGGTCCGCCGGAATTCGTCGCGGCCGGTTGCGCAACGGCAGCCTGGCCGGCCACCGCGGATAGGCCGGCAGCGCCGGCCATCCGCCGCAAAAAGTTCCTCCTCGGGGAGTCTGGTTTCGTCGGTTGCATGGGACTCTAGCCCCGTTTGCCACCCTGCACGCGCTGCGCGGCCTCGGCCAATTTCTTCTGGGCCTTCTTCTGGCGGCGCGGCAGCCGGTGTTTGTCCTTCTTGGCCAGCTTCGGAACCTTCGTGGACTTCGTCTGCGGCTTAGGCGCGGCCGCCGCGGCTTCCGGAGCGGGAGCTTTCTTCTTGGCGGCCTTCTCGGGCGCCTCTCCCTCGCTCGCCTCGCCGCCCTCGGCGGCCTTCTTCTTCTTTTCTTTTTTCTCCGGCTTTTCGGCCTTTTCTACCTTCTCGGCCTTCTCAGCTTTGGGTGCCTTCGGGGCCTTCTCCGGCTTCTCTGCCTTGTCTGCCATAGCGTCCTCTTTCCCGTAAAATCCGTATACAAGAGTAACATCCGGGTGGGGCATGCTTTAGCTTGCCCAGACAAATTCATCGCACAAAATCTTGCGCGCGGGCGGCGCAGCCGGGCGGTCCAGCTACCGGTTGTACAGCCGCCTGTACATATCCGCATTGCGCAACACGGTCTGCACGTAGTTGCGTGTCTCCGTAAAAGGAATGGACTCCACAAACTCGGCCGGCTCCCTATAGTTGTGCCAGCCCAGCCATTCGACCACCCGGTTGGGGCCGGCATTATAGGCGGCCAG
>Ga0181520_10002710_pt1 | contig 32344 bp, 26 predicted proteins | sample PEATcosm2014_Bin_29_FD_132451 | JGI IMG/M metagenome (GOLD analysis project Ga0181520, IMG submission 132451) | Peatland microbial communities from MTU Mesocosm Facility, Houghton, MI, USA - PEATcosm2014_Bin02_30_metaG | ecosystem: Environmental > Terrestrial > Soil > Wetlands > Peat | place...
AATGACGATGGCGCTTCGCCCGTAGGATAGATCACGCGCGCGAGTGTGATAAAACGCCGGGAAAGGGCGGTGTCCAATTCTTATGCGGAACGGACAGTGCCCGGCCACGAAGTGGCAAAGATGGGGGGAAAACAGTTCTTACGGTTTGTCGTATTGACCGCAGTTTTTTTTGATCTCGGCATGGGCGTGCGGCGGTCACGCGACAAAAACGAAGGGGGCTCAGGGGACGGACGATGACACTTTGGCGGACGATGACGGGGCCGGGCCGTGCTGCCTTCAGGCGATTTGTATCGATGGAGTGGATCCCGGCGCCTGCGTCTCCGAAGGCGGCGGGTTCCAAGGGCTCGGCCTTGTGTGCTCACAAGTGACGTGCGGCGCCTGTTGTCAGGACGCTTATTGTTGCGACGACATGTCCAACGATCAGTGTGTCGTCGTCGCGTGCGCCTACTGGCCCGGCAAAACATGCGACGAGGTCGTTTGCGACGACGACGGATCGCCAGCGTAGAAAGCAAATGGGAATTTCGGCGAAAAAGGGGATTCCGGGGGGTGGCGAATCACGGACGTTGTCCGACCAATCGTCGGGGCGGAAATGAAATGCGGTCGTTGCGTGATTCGAGTGGGGACCCAGTAGAGGTTGTGGTGGCGGTCGCTTCGCGGCACAACGGCGCTTAGGCTCGATTGATTGGCAGGCAATTTTTTGTTTTTGCCGCCGAGCTAGCGTTGCCAGCCACCTCTGCGGCGGGATACCCGGGCGGGATCCCCGTCTTCGGCAGAATGAAGCCGCGGTTGACGTTGATTCCGCCGGCGTGTGAAATCTGTTCCAAGAACAATCATCGCGAGATTCATTGGAAAAACGTTTGCGGCCAAAAAGGAGGCTGGAGATGAGAAGGGGCGGCTGTGGCAGGCGGTCCCGGCGCGGGGCGAGTTGCGGACCCGCGTTGCACCATTCGTTCATGGCGTCTGGGGGCTTATGTCATGTGTACCCGGAATTCAACAGACTAGCTATCATGGCCGGGTGATTTCAAAGATGGGGGTCCGGGAAGCACGAATGAGCCGCGCCTGGCCGGGGCGACGATTAAGCCATTTTGTCAGGGCCTCTAATTCCGAACTAGGTTCCGGCCATTCGGGGGCAATATGAAAGATCTTTTTGTACGCGCTGTCGCCGTCACAATGGGCTTTGCCTTGGCGCATTTCGGTTTTCAACTCGTTATCGGCGGTCATCGGTGGGGGGACGCCGCTGTCACGACGCTCGATCAATTCGTTGCCGTCTTGATATATGCCGGGGTTTCAGCCCTCGCCATGCGCCGGGCTAAACGCGAGGATTCGCCCAAGTGAAATTCGAGTTCGGAACTCGGGGACACAGCCGAATGGCGCTACGTTAACGGTTTTTCGTATTTGTTTCGGTGCATCGTCTTAAAAAACTCGCATCAAGGCCGATTGAGCAATTAGGGGTTTTCTCCCGTCGTTTGAGCGCGCGGGGTTGGACGCGGTTGGGGCGGCAAGGGCGGCGATCGGCGGCGACTTGGCGCAAGAGGAAGGCGCAAGCAACCGCGGCGTCCGCGGCGACGCGAAGGATGCACGAGGGCGACGATGGCGCTTTCGAAACGCACGCGGCAGCGGTCGGTTCGCCGCGTGAAATTGCGCGAATCCGTCGCCGCACTCCGCGATTCCGCGCGCTCCGCGCGAGCTTCTGACATGCACGCCGTGGGCGACAACGGCACAATATTGCATTACAGTGGGCCGTGAATTTGCGGCGAACGCCGGCGGACCAGGCGCGAGTCGAGTCGTGTGTCCGGAATTCTCCCGGACAGCCCCCGCGGCGCCGATGCGCGGGAAATTTCGGTTCCCGAAATTTCCGCGGCGGGGTCAGCGCGGCGAAATCAGACGCTCGGCGGTTCGATCTCCGCGTCCCTCGCCGGGCACTGCCAAATCGTCATCGTGAGCGATTCGAGGCCGTGCGGCGGTGATTCCGGATGGTTTTGCCAGAAGAGCCCGATGCCGCCGTACGTTTTCTTGACGCAGCCCTCGAGCAAGACATCCGACACGTTGCGTTCGTCCGGCCAGGGGTTTTTCACAACGATATAGGCGCCGGCGGGGCGGATGGTCTGGTCGGCCGGCGAGACCTTTACGGCGACTTTCCGGCCCAGATAATAAATCAATTCGAGATTGTGGATCACGTCTTCGATCACCACCGTCGGATAGGTTTTGGTCAAATCCGTGATGATCCGCAGGGCTTCGCGCTGCGGGTTTGGCTGCGGCGGATGGCGGTAATACTCGTACCGGTCGCGAAACTGGTCGCGCACCTTTTGGAAATCGGCCAGGCCGTCGAGCGGGGCGATCAGCGCGGTCGCGACGAGCAGGACGATCGCCTGCCGCCGCCACAGCGCCAGGCCGCGCCCGCAAATCACGGCGCCGACGGGCAGCATCCAGACGAAATAGCGATAAAAGAACGAACCGCCGGTGAGATAAAAGACGCCGTGCGGAAACAGCGACAGCAGCACGCACGAGAGCAGCGCCATCCAGACCGGGAAATAGGAGTATTCGCGCGAGGCCAGCGGCAGCGCGCCGAGCAGCAGGAGAAATGGGTAAAACGCCGCGCTCTCCAGGAAACAGGCGGCGAGATGGTGGGGAATCTTGGCCGGTTCGTACAGCGCCAGCAGGCCGGTGCGGCCGGCGTACAGGAACAGGAAGCAGGGGATCACCAGCGCCGCGCAACCGACGATCACCCGCACCCAAGGGATGGGGCCGTTCCACGGCAGGTTCTTCTTGCGCGCCCAGCCGCGCGCCAGCAGATCGTAACAGAACAGCGCGCCGAAAAGCGGCGGCGGCAGCAGTTGCGTCGCGTGAAACGCCAGCAAGGCGCAGACGCACAACCAAAACCAATGCAGCCGCCCGTCGCGCACCAGGAGGTAAACCGACATCGTGCCGAGAAAGATCCCCATCACCAGCACGTAATAGCGGCATTCGCGGCAATATTGCAGATATTGCGGCTGGATCGCGAGCACGAGCGCGCCGAACAGGCCGGAAACCCAGCCGTACAAACGCCGGCCGAGCAGCGCGGTCAGCGCGACGATCAGCCCGCCGATCAGCACGAACGGCAGCCGGCCGTTCCATTCGGACACGCCGAGCAGGCCGAAGCCCAGCGAACATACGGCATATTGCAGCCAGCCGTGCGCCGATTCCACGTGCAGGAAATTGGCGTCGAACGGGCCGACTTCCAGATTGCTCAGGCCGTAATCGACGTATGGCAGGCCGCGCTGCAACGTGTTGAGCGTGAACACGGCCGTCGCGGATTCGTCGTTCCAAAACGTCAATTCGCCGAGGCCAGGCAGAATCAGGAAAAAATACAGACCGAGAATCAGCGCCAGGCCGAGCCAGAACAACGGCCGGCGACGGGCCTGGATCGCGGCCGCGGCGGTTTTCCATCGTTGATTGGCGTTCGCCGGCATCGCTGGCCACTATTGTCGAAAGGCCGCGGAGCGTCAACCGCGCGCCGCCGGTTGACACGCGTTTAACCGATCTTCTACCATCGACAAACCAAACCTGCGCGCCCGGGGGCATCGGCCGGGAAAATCGGCGGGCGCGACGCCGGATCGAGGTTGAATTTGCCACGCGTATTGCTGCTGAATCCGCCCGGGCGAATTTCGTACATTCGCGACAATTACTGCAGCTATTCGTCGAAGGCGAATTACTTCTGGGAGCCGATCGACCTGCTCGTGCAAAGCGCGATGCTGCAAGAGCGGTGCGAACTGACGATGCTCGACGCGGTCGCCGAGTCGCTGACCGCCGAGCAGACGCTCGCCCGCGTGCGCGGCCAGCGGTTCGACGCGATCCTGTCGCTGGTAGGCAGCATTTCGCTCGCCGAAGACGCCGAGCTGTTCGCGCAACTGAAAAAGGAAACCGGCGCCGTCGTCGCGGCGAGCGGCGATCTGACGTTGGCCGAGCCGGAGAAGACGATCGAGCGCATCCCCGCGCTCGACGTGGCGCTGCTCGACTACACCACGCCCGATTTTGCCGACTGGCTCGGCCGCAACGGCGACCGCGACGCCACGCCCTACGGCTCGCTGGCGCGCCGCATCGGCGGCCGGATCGTGCCGCCCGATCCGGCGCTGGCGCCGGGGCGCGAGTTTGCGTATCCGCCGCCGCCGCACACGCTGTTTCCGATCGACCGCTACCGCATCTCGACGAGCCTGGATAAGCGGTTCGTGACGTGCATTGCGTCGCTCGGCTGCAACATGCGCTGCCCGTTTTGCATTTGCAGCCTGATCCGCCTGCGCCTGCGGTCGATCGATTCGTTGCTCGCCGAACTGCGGCAGGTGCGCGGCATGGGCATCCGTGAAATCTACTTTTACGATCCGCATTTCACCGCCGACCGCAAACAATGCGGCGAACGGCTGCAGGCGATGATCGCGGCGAAGCTGGGCACGGTGTTTTCCTGCAACGCGCACATCAAGGTGGACGAGGACACGCTCGACCAGCTCAAGGCCGCCGGCTGCCACACGTTGATGTTCGGCATCGAAAACGCCACCGACGAGGTGCTGCAGCGCTACAACAAGGGCATCACACGCGAAAAAATCCGCACGACGCTCGAACGCTGCGTCAAGCGCGGCATCCGCACGTTCGGCTATTTTCTGCTCGGTCTGCCGGGCGAAAGCGAACAGACGATCGTCGACACCATCCGCTTCGCGTCCGAGCTGCCGCTGAATTACGCTTCGTTCAATCTGCCGAGTCCGGTCGTGGGCACGCAGCTTTATCGCGACGCGGACGCCGCGGGCGAACTGCGCCACGACAAGCCCTACTACGACCGCTCCACCGAAGCCGCCTTGACCTTGCCCGGCCTGTCGGAAGAACGGCTGCTGGAACTGAAACGGCTGGCGTACCGGCGCTTCTACCTGCGCCCGTGGAAGGCGCTGAAAAACTTCCGCGCGCTCTACCCGCGCAACAAATGGGGCTATTTCCTCAAAGACGTTTGGATTTTTTTGAAGCGGAACATGGTGTAGGAGAATTTCGGATTGCGGATTGCGGATTGCGGATTGCCGGCCGGACATTCGCCATTGCCGAATGCGGAATGCCGGCCGGCCGGACATTCGCCATTCGCCATTCGCCATTCGCCATTCGCCATTCGCCAACACGGAATGCGGAATGGCCGACCCGCCACTCGTAACTCGTAACTCGTCACTCGTAACTCGTCTTGCGCCTCGCGTCGCGCCCGATTAACATGGCGCTCCCTCATCCGCCAAAGGAGTTTTGCATGGAAAAGAAATTTGCCGACCGAGTTGCGATCGTCACCGGCGCGAGCCGCGGCATCGGCGAACAGATCGCCAAGCGGCTGGCCGCCGACGGCGCGAAAGTCGTGCTGGCCTCGCGCAAGGCCGAACCGCTCGAGGCGCTGGCGAAAACGATCAAGGAAGCCGGCGGCGAGGCGCTCGCCGTGCCGACGCACGTGGGCAAGTCCGACCAACTGCAGGCGCTGGTCGACAAAACGCTGGCCGCGTACGGCAAGATCGACATCCTCGTGAATAACGCCGGCACGAACCCGATTTTCGGGCCGACGCTGTTCTGCGACGAAAGCGCGATGAAGAAGATCTTCGAAGTCAATCTTTTCGGGCCGTTCCTGCTGGCCAAAGCGTGCCTGCCGTCGATGCAGAAGAGCAAGTACGGCAAGATCATCAACCTCAGCAGCACCTCGGGCATCAAGGTTCCGCCGATGCTGGGCATGTACGGCATCAGCAAGGCCGGCGTGATCATGATGACCAAAGTGCTGGCCGCCGAATGGGGCATCTTCGGCGTGCGCGTCAACTGCGTGGCGCCGGGCGTGGTCAAGACCGATTTCTCGGCCGCGCTGTGGGGCTCCGACGAAATCCTCAAGCAGGTGCTGGCCGGGCAGGCGTTCAATCAATTGATGCAGCCGCCGGACATCGTCGGCGCCGTGTCGTTCCTGGCCGGGCCCGAGTCGGATTTCATCACCGGGCACACGCTGGTGGTCGACGCCGGCGCGATTCTGTGAACGAGGCGGCCGCACGATGAGACGCGCGATCGGCCCGGCGGCGGCCCTGCTGCTCTTGCTGCTCGGCGGCCGTTGGGCGGCGAGCGCGTCGCCGGCGGGCCTCGCGCCCGAAGACCGCGCCGCCGTCGACTTGTTGCGCGCCGAAGCCCAGGCGCTGGTGCTGCAACAAGAAACGTTGTCCTGGAAACGCCGCACGACGGGCGAAACCGTCGACATCGCGGCCACCTACCAAGGTCACGAAAAGCTGTTTTCGCTCGACACGCTGCAGTTGCTCTCGCGAGCAATGGCGGCGACGTCCGACGCCGATCAGCACAAGGCGTTGGCGTTTTTCCGCGCCTACGTGCTGCGCGAGATCGCCTCGTTGCGCGTGGCGAAACTCAACGACGAGATCGGCAATTACCTCGCCGGCGCCGAGTTCGTTTACAAAGGCAAGAAGTACAATTTCTACGAACAGTCGCGCCTGGCGCAGGACGAGCCCGACTACGACGCGCGCCAGGCGATCTCCGACGCCGTCCTGCCGATTCTCGCCGAGGCCAACAAACTCTACGAGAAAAAAGAAGAACGTTTGCGGCAAGTCGTGAAAGAGCTGGGCGAACGGGATTACCTGGCCCTGGCCGAAGAATTCCGCAGCGTGCGGCTCGACGAATTCGCGCCGGTTTGCCGGCGTTTCCTGGATGAAACGGACAAGGATTTTCAGGCGCTGCAGCAATGGGCCGCGCCGTTCCAGTTGGGGATTCCGGCCGCGAAACTGCGCCGCGCCGATCTGCCGCGGATGAGCCGGAATCAGCGTTTCGACAAGTATTTCGGCAAAGAGGAAATGCTGCCGCGGCTCAAGAGCTTCCTCGCCGGGCTGGGCCTGTCCGCCGACAAAATCAAAATCGACGACGCCGACCGGCCGAAAAAAAATCCGCGCGCGGCGTGCTTTCCGCTGGTCGTGCCGACGGATGTGCGGCTGACCATCAAGCCGGCCGGCGGACAAGGCGACTACAAATCGTTGTGGCACGAGATGGGCCACGCGCAGCACTTCGCCAATGCGACCGTCAAGGATTGGGAATTTCAGCAACTCGGCGACAACGTGACGACCGAGAATTATGCGTTTCTGTTCGACGGGCTGATGGGCAATCGCCGCTTTTTGCAGCGCTATCTGAACATGTCGGGGCAGGATCTGACGGACGCCGTACGATTCTCGGCCTATCTCAAGCTCTTCGCCGTCCGGCGTTATTGCGCCAAAGTGCTGTACGAAATGGAGTTGCACCGCGGCGCGGCCAACCCCAAGGAGCGCTACCGCACGTGGCTGAGCCGCGCGTACGGTTTCCAGCTCGATGAGAAAGACGCCGAGCGCTATCTGAACGACGTCGACGATTTCTTCTACAGCGTCGATTACGTGCGCGCTTGGTTCCTCGAAGCGCTGCTCAACCGCCGGCTCGCAAGCAGTTTCGGCGAGGATTGGATCGCCGACAAACGGGCGGGCGTGTTTCTCGTGCGGCTCTGGGAAAAAGGTCAATACTACCAAGGCGACGATCTGGTGAAGGTCCTCGGCTACAAACACCTGACGCCGATCTATTTGATCGACCGGCTGAAGGACGCCGCGAAGCCGTAGGCCGGCGCTGACGATCGCGCGCCGCGCGGGGAATTCCGGCCCGGGCTATTCCGGCGCTCGAATCGACCAGCGCAAATTCAAATGAATCGTCAATGAGGTTGAATTGTGCAAGCACCAAGCGGGCGTCGTGGCAGCCGCTACGGTCGGTAAAGCCCTTCCGGCTTCGATCCGATCAGGCCGGCTTGGTGCGAACGCTCGTCGAGCAGTTGCAAACGGGCGATGGCCTTCTTGGAGGCCACGGGAAAGTGGCGGGCCGAATCGAGGCGCGCGGCGATGGTTTCGAGCGCCTCGTCGTCGGTCAACCACCGCAACGAATCGAAAGCGGCCAAATTCAGCGGCGTCGAGTACGAGCGGAGCGTCTTTTCGCGAACGACGTTGTAGAACCCCTCAAAGTACGACATCACCAGTTCGCGCAGGCTGCGGTACACGGGCTCGCGCCACCGCAACGTGACAAAGTTCGATTTGGCCACGGCGCCCCAGCAGCCGTCGAGGCGAAACGGCGCCAACAGGTGGTCGTCGTCGTGCTCGGCCCGCAGATCCACCACGAGCGGCGGAAAGCCGAGGCCGCGCAGCGCCGCCGCCGCGAAGACCGCGCCGTCCATGCAGTGCGCCAGCCGATCGCGCAGCACGCGGCGCGGCGCGCGGTAAAACGGATCGGCGCTGTATTCGATGCCGTCGAGGAATTGCTGAATCGCGTACGGACTGTGCAACTTGCCGATGATTTTTCGCTCGGCGGCGGTCCAACCGGCATCCCCGAATGGTTCGTGTTTCATCGCTGCCTCAAAGGCCGCGGCTGACCAGGATGCGGCGCAACAGCCAGAGCGCGCCCTCGGCCCTCGGGCGCGGCAAAATATACAGCGGTTTGTGCGTCAACCGCGGCAGGTGTTCCGCGACGTTCGCCACCGCCGCCGACAGCGGAAACCGGGCCGCGTCGAACAGCGGCTCGTCGTTCGCGCTGTCGCCGAGGGTCAGCGCCCGTTCGCGATCGGCGACGCCGATCTCCGCGCAGACCACGCCCAGCGCCGACGCCTTGTCATGGTCGCCGGCGAACAAGTGCCCGTGAATCGAACTGGCGATGCAGTGCAGACCCGCCTCTGCCGCAATCGCCGCCGCCTGCGCCACCTCGTCGGGTGAAAGCTGCGCGCGGTCGAACGCCCAATCGGTCAGGCGCCCGATATTGTCGCCGCTCATTACAGCGCGTGGCAGGCGCCGGCGAATCGCCTGAAAGGCTTCCTCCAGCCGTTCGCGGCGCCGACCGATGAACTCGAGATCCGCCAGCACCCGGATGTCCTCGCCGCGGCAAATGACGCCGCCGTTTTCGGCGACGACCCCGTCGACCGGCAGATAGCGCGACAGGGCCTGGCCCCAGGCCGCGCAACGACCGGTGACGAGCCAGACGGCCAGCCCGGCCGCGCGCAGGCGGGCGAACGCAGCGATGATTTCGGCCGGGATTTTCCCGCCTTCGGTGAGCGTATCGTCGACGTCGGAGGCGAGCAATCGCAGTTCAAGCAACCGTTTTTCGGGGAGCGCCTCAGCGGGGAAAGGCCGCGGCAACTTCGGCTCTTCTTCGAACTACCGGAACGGCCGCGTCACGACGCCGCCGGCGGCGGGAACAGCACGACGAGTTCGTTGAAGAGATTGATCAGATCAACCAGCAGATCCCGGATGCCCGTCGGCGACGGATCGGCGAAGAACGGACCGACGTCGATCGGCAGAATATACGGAATTTCCGAGATGACGATCTGGAAACCCGCCGGCAAAATATCGGGGTTGATGCCGATGCTCGTCAAGAGGCTGGCCAGCGTCGCGCGATCGATGACGATCGGCAGCACATTCAGCGCGGTCAGCAACTGATTGGCGAAGGCGATGTAGAACGGGTTCGGCCGCGTCGGATCGACGTCAGACGGCGTGGTGTCCCAAAAGGCGTCCGCCGTCGGCACGGCGAGCGCGTCGAGACCGTTGACCTCCGCGGCGCCGAATTCGCCGAGGCCCGGCAGATACAGCGAGTCGACCAGCCGATTGCCGCGGTTGTTGCCCTCGGCGTCGATGAAATGGACCGTGTTGACGGCTTTCACCAGCGGGTCGCCATAGGCGTCGCCGATCAGCAGGTCGATGCGATCGAACAAGTTGCCGAAATTGACGCCGGCGGCCTGCATCCGCGCCACGCCGCCGGTGCTTTCCAACGTCAGGAAATCCGGGTTGTCCGGGTTGTTGATCAGCGAATCGAGCAAGGTGATGATCGGTTGGACTTCCTGGAGCAGTTCGGCGATATTTGCCGGCGTCAGGTCGCTGAGCAACCCCGTGTTGATATTGATCGCCGGAATTTTCAGGCTGAAGAAGTCGGCGTTGATGTTGTGCGCCAGGACGATATCGACCACGCTGCGCACAAACGAATTCAGGACGCCGAAAAACTGCAGGTCGCTGCGGTCGAGCCGGCCGCCGAAATTGATGGTGACGATGCCCGTGATCGACATCGAAAATTGATCGAGTTCGAAGAACGCATTCGGGTCGTGGATCAGTTCGCCGTAGAGTCCTTCGCACGTGTCGTACCAAACGTCGGCGCTTTGCTGCAGGAAGCCCTGGATATAATCGCCGATCGGTTCCGTGCTGGCGTCGAATGTGGAGTCGGTCGAACCGGCCGGCGGCGGCAGCGACAATTGCTCCAGGGAAGTCGTGGACGCGCTGCTGCTCGACATGCCGCCAACGAACCCGAGAAGCGAATTGACCAGGGCGATGAACTGCATGTTGCGGGCGATCAGCAGGCCGTATTTGGCCTCGGGACACGTCGGCGAAATGTGGAGCGCCGCGTTGAACGCGTCCGCCGCGTTGCCGCCGTCGCCAGAGCGCAGATACTCTTTCCCGATCTGCATGACCTGGTTGAGCGTCGGGTCTTCGCTTTCCCCATATTTGTAATAGCCGCAGCCCGCGAGCGAAACCGCGAACAACAGGCCGACAATCGCCGACGTCAACCGCAAACGCATGCGCTTTCTCCTCACGATGAACGTGTCAGTGTAGGGGAGCCGGACGGCGCCTGTCAAATCGCCCGCGAGCCTGCCGCCAACCGCCCCGCCGCGCGGCGTAGCGCACAAATTACGCGTTCCCGGGCCAATGCAGCCGGAACCCTTCGCCGGTGACGACGTCAGGGGGCACAACGGCGACGCGGCCGTCTTCGGGCAGCACGATCTTCATCGGCGTGGCGTCGAGGATGTCGCGCCGGATATCGATGCCGGGCATGACGCGGATCAGGGTCATGCCGCGTTCGGTGAGTTGGAAGGCGCCGACGTTGGTCACGTAGAAGACCTTCTTGCCCTTCGCCAACGCCACGCGGCCGTTGAACGTGATCTCGGCGACCTTATCCTTGAACTTGATCGTCCCGGGCTTGCGGATGCGCACCTGGCCGCCGATCACGTCGATGTCGGCGTGCGCCATCCACGAACCGACGAACACGATGTTGCGCGCGGCCGCGGCGAGATCCGGCAGGCCGCCCGGGCCGACGTAATCCAGGCAGCGCGGCCCGCGTTTGCTGACGTTGACGTTGCCGTCGGAATCGACCTCGAGCACGCCCAGCACCGTCGCGTCGAGCTTTTCTTCGGCGAGATGAAAAATCTGCGCCGAGGTGATCAGCTTCAGCGGGTTGATCGCCGAACCGAAGAAAATGCCGGGCGCCGGCATGCCGCCGTACACGCCGGTCTCGGTGAAAAAGGTGACGTCCTGGTGCAGTCCGCCTTCGTACATCAGCCGGCTGACCTCTTCGGCCAGGCCGACGCCGATGTTGATCAGGGCGCCTTTCTTGACGATGTTCATGAACATCGACGCCGCCAGGCGCGCGGTGGCCAGTTCGATCGGCGTGCGCGTCGGCGTGATTTTCAGCACGGCGTTCGCGAATTTCAGCTTCTCGACCTCCTCCGCCGCGTTGACGCGATGTTCGGCCGTGAACCCGGGCCAGTAAATGCGTTGCTGGATCGAGCCGGTCTGCTCGCTACGCGGGTTGACGACGATGTAATCCACCTGGTCGGCCGGGATGAATATTTCTTTTTCGTTCTTGGGAATAATGCTGCAAACGCTGGCGATGACCGTGCCGCCGCTCTTTTTTGCGGCGAAGCTGCTTTCGTACGCCTCGGTCATTGTCGCCGCGTTCCGTTTGTAGATATTGCCTTCGGCGTCCGCGTAAGGCGCGACGAAGAAATTGCAGTCGAGCTTCGGGTAGCGATAGCGCAGCTTGCCGTTGGCCGCGGCGACGAAATTCTGCGTTTCCGGCGCCCCGCCGACGTACGTGCCGCCGCCGACGCGCGGATCGACAAACGTGCCGACGCCGGTTTCGCTGTCGAACGTCAGTTCGCCGCGCATCTGGGCTTCGAGCAGAAACGCGCTGACGCCTTGCGGCATCGTGTGCAATTCGATCTGGCCCTCATCCGCCAACTTGAGCATCGACTTGACGGTTTCGAGGTGGCCGGTCAGGAGCGTCGTGACCAGGCCGGGCAGGCCGATTTCCTCGACCGTGCCGGGCGCGCGGCCGCGGCTGCCCTGGGCGCCGACGGTGATCCACGTCAGGTCGCGCGGATGGCCGGTTTTCTCGAAGAGCTCGCGGATCGCCCAGAAAAAAATCGAACAACGCGCGTTGCCGGCCATGCCGGACGAAAAGCACGTGGCGCCGTCGCGGATCAGCTTGGCCGCCTCGTGCGCCGTAATGAATTTTTTCGGGTCGAGGCCGGGTTGGCGATAGCCGGTGTCGCGGCGGTTCCAGGTGAGACGCCAATGTGCGATGTGACCTAGGATGTACGCTTTCGTGAACAGGTTCATGCAGGCTTCCTTCTCGCGGATGAGAGAGCAAACGAACGAAGATCGGCAACCGTCGGCAGCGGCTGCTCATTAGTTTACGCTTTTAATGGGCTCTGCGATGAAGTTCAATCCGGGAAACGCAGCTTTTCTTGGGTTTTTCTCCAGTTTTTTTGCAAACCGAACCATTTGGCGAAACGAGCGATTCTGGCGCGCGCGCATCTCGTCGCCATGGCCTTTCGCCTTGCAATGATAGCGGAGGAGAAGAGGACGGCCAGCCGATCGAATCCCGGCGTCTCCACGGGCGGCGTTGGCCGCCCGGTGGAGACGGGAAAATCGGTTATTTCTTCTGCGGGGGCGGCGTCTTTCCGGGAGGGGGCTGCGTGACGGTGTCCGGCCGGACGCGCTCGGTGAGCGGGTTCGGCGTCGTCAACGTCGTTTCCTTTTTTTCCTGGATTTTCTGCGCGGCCGAATTGTCATATCGGTTCACAGTGGATGTATTCGGCTTGACCGCATCGGAAGCCGCCATGTCGTGGGTCGCCGCCGGCGCCGACGCCGCAATTTCGGTCATCCCCGGCGTCATGGCCCAGACGTGAAGTCGGGGCGCCCAGTAACTGCTCATGATCTCGAACGCCGACGCCTTCACCGGGACCGCCAACGTGAATGCCACGGCTAGAATCGCGAGATAGGTCAACATGTTGACGCTGTTTGAAATTCCATTTTGCGCGGTTCGCTTCTTTTCCATCGTTCGCCTCCTTCATTCAATGCCTTGAAACGCACCTTCGCGCGCCAAGGCTGTTATCGCGAGCAATTGAAAGTTAATCTCGATAAGCGGAAAAAGGAATGGCCGCCGGTTAATAAACCGGCTGGCGGGCGATCTTATAAGGCCATGATATTACGAAACAATTTGATGCAGCAGTCGGAAGTAGTTTTGCACCAGGCTCCACTCGCGCCACAGGACAAGGCCACCCATCGCTACGAGGATCACCACCAACACCGTCGGCAGCGTCAGCAGTGCGTGGATCACGTACTTGTCGGTCGCTTCGAACTCGCCGCGGTTGGCTTTTTGGGCGAGGCGGTACGCGTCGTAGATGCCCCAGAAGTAGCCGATGCCGCAGAAAAACGCCAAGAAGAACATCAGCAGCCCGCGGCCTAGATCGCCGACCCACAACTGGCCGGAGCCGGGACTCAACGCCGCAATCGCCGCCGCCGTGGCCGGGTTTTTGTAGGGCGCGGGCCGCCGGGCGCGGCGCGAGGCGCCGCCGACCTGCGTTCGCACGGTGGCCGGATTGTCGCCCGGCGTGGGCGGCAGATTCGGCGGTGGTTGCGCCATGGCGTTATTTCACCAGCTTCTTCGCCAGTTCCGCCAGCAAATCGTCGGTCTTGATGCCCTCGGCGTCGCCTTCGAACGACAGCAGCAAGCGGTGGCGCAGGCAAATGCCGAGGGCGTCGCGGACGTCGTCGACGCTCGGCGCGTAGCGGCCGTCGATGAGCGCGGCGACCTTGGCGACGCGCAGCAGGGCCTGGCCGCCGCGGGGGCTGGAGCCGTAGCGGACGTATTTCTTGACCGACTCCGGCGCGTGCTCGTTGTCGGGGTGCGTGGCGAGCACGAGTTTGGCGACGATTTCGCGGATGTGATCGGGCACGGGCAACTCGGCGGCAAGCTGCTGCACGGCGCAGATTTGCGGCCCGTCGAGCACCTTCTTCGCCGATGGCGTTTCGACGCCGGTCGTGCGGTCGAGGATCGCCATCATTTCCTGGTGATTGGGGTATTGGATCAAAATCTTGGTCAGGAAGCGGTCGACCTGCGCCTCGGGCAGCGGATAGGTGCCTTCCATTTCGATCGGGTTTTGCGTGGCGATGACGAAGAACGGCGGGGCGAGGTCGAAGGTCGTGCCGGCGGCGGTCACGGCGTGTTCCTGCATCGCTTGCAGCAGCGCCGATTGCGTTTTGGGCGTGGCGCGGTTGATTTCGTCGGCGAGGACGATCTGCGCGAAAATCGGGCCCTTCTGGAATTCGAAGCGCTTCCGGCCGCCCGCATCCTCGACGATGATGTTGGTGCCGAGGATGTCCATCGGCATCAGGTCGGGCGTGAACTGGATGCGGTTCGTCGAGAGGTGGAAGACCTGGCCGAGCGTCGAGACCAGCAGCGTCTTGCCGAGGCCCGGCACGCCCTCGATCAGCGCGTGGCCGCCGGCGAAGACCGTCTTGAGCAGGTCGAGCACCACCGGCCGCTGGCCGACGATCACCTGGCCGATCTGCTCGGTGATCTGCGCGAACTGCTTGGAAAACTCAGCGACCCGGGCTTTGTAATCGGACATGCCTCATCCTCCCAGAATGCCGCGCCGAATCAGCAGGGCCAGCAGCATAGCGCCCAGCGCGACGTACAGCAAATACGGCTGCAACGGTTTATGAATCGGGTATTCGACATCCGGCTCGGCGAAGGCCTCGGCCGGCGACGGATCGAGTTTGCCGCCCGTGATCGTCGCGACGCTTTGCAGCAGCGCGCGGTCGGGCTGCACGGCGACGAATTCCTGCGGCGGCTGCAGATTGATCTGGCCGACGCCCTGGCTGCCGCGCCCCGCGCCGCCGGCCGGCGCCACGCGCAAGCTGTAAACGCCGTAATCCGCCAGCGGGAAGCGCGCTTCGTAGCCGCCCGGCCGCGCCTGCGCCAGCGCGACGCTGCTTTCCTCGCCGTCCGGCGCGACGACCTTCAGGTTCAGCCCGGCGTCGTTGAGGAAGTTGCCGTACTGGTCGGTGGCGTCGACCTTCACCGCGGCGGTTTCGTCCTCGTTGCGGGCCTCGATGCGGTAGTTGCGCAGCGCCAGATCGGCGAGCGAGCCCTTGAGCAGCCGCGACATCACGGTCGCGTACTGCGGCCACGTCCGCCAGGCGCGCGCCCAGCCGGCGCCGGAATCGGTGCACAGCGCCGTGACGCGGCCCAGGCCGTAGCGCCAGCGCGTCAGCAGCGGCTCGCCGCGGTCGGCGGTCACGAAGACTTCGCCGGTCGGCTTGGCGTCGGCGGGGTTGTAGCCGATGAGGTCGGGAATCACCGCGAGGTCGAGGCCGTCGAGCATGTCGCCTTTTTTCAGCAATTCGGGCGTGAACTTCTTCTCGACGACGCCGGTCTTGGTGATTTCTTTCGCCTCTTCCATGAAGATGCGCGGAATCTGCGTGAAGTCTTCGGTGTAATAGAAACGGCCCTGGCCGACGGCCGCGATCTTTTTCATGTGCTCGCGATCGGCTTCTTTGCCCAGGCCCACGGTCGAGATGGTGATTTTCTTCGACGCCATCCAGTGAATCAGGTGGCCCCATTGCGCGAAGGTGGTCGTGGAAAGCCCGTCGGACATGATGATGATGTGCCGCACCTTCGCCTTGTCTTCCTTCAAGACCTTGTACGCCTCGGCGACGGCCGGATAGAGCGACGTGCCGCCGTCGACGCCGAAGGTGCGCAGCAGCTCTTGCATCTTCTTCTTGTTCGCGGCGTCGCCGACCGGCTGCATCGGAATCGCCCAGCGGGGGAAGTCGTCGAAGAGGAGCACGCCGATGCGGCTTTTTTCGTCGAGGGCGTTGATCGTTTCCGTGGCCGCCAGCACGGCCATCGCGAACTTGCGTTCGCGGCCCATCGACGCCGACTTGTCGATGATCAAAATCAGCGTCACCGGGTTGGGCTCGGTCTTTTTCTTCTCTTTGAAGTTGACCGGCATCATCTTTTTGATTGGCGCGTCGAGTTCTTTTTTGCTCAATTCGCCGGTGTTGTCGCCGCCGATGACCAGCGCGCCGCCGCCGTCCTTCACGTACTGCGTCAGCGCCTCTTGTTGCGCGCGCGGCAACGTCTTCCAATTGATGTCGGACAGAATCACCGCGTCGTAGCCCGCCAGCCCCGCCGCCGAACGCGGAATCGCCGACTCCGGCGCCGGTTCGACGCGCAGCGCCGAACTGTCGAGCGCCTCGACCAGCGGCAGATCGGCGTCGGGCTTGTTCGAAAACAGCGCGGCCCGCGGCGCCGAGTCGATGTGCAGCGCGGCCGAGAGCTTGTTGTTCTCGGGGTGCATGTCGCCCTCGGCGTCGACCGCCGCCGTGAACGTGGCCGCGGCCTGGTTGCCGACGACGGTTTCGGTCTCGAACGTGTTGCGGCCGACGACCAGCGGCGCGGCCTGGCTGAAGACGCTCTTGCCGGCGAGCGTCAACGTCACGCGCGCGTTCGTCGCAAAATTCGAGGTGATCACCGCGCCGACCTTGATGCGTTCGCCGGGCCGCGCCGCCGCCGGCACGGACACCGACTCGACGTAGGCGTCGAGGTCGGCCCGCGTGTTCAGCACCACCGAACTCACCGCCACGCCGTGCGCCGCGGCGACCGTCGCCTGCGCCGCCAGATCGCCGTCGGTCTGATTGCCGTCGGTCAGCAGCACCACGCGCCGCGTCGAGCCCTCGGGGAACATTTCGATCGACTGCTGCAACGCCCGCGCGATGTTGGTGCCGATGGTCTCCGCCGGGCGCTCGATCGCCGGCGCGGCGGCGCCCGTCGTCGGCAGCAACTGCGGCTGGCGGCTGAACACCAGCGTGCGCGTCCAGGTCTCGCCCTTGAGGCCGTAGGCTTGGTTGACCCATTCGCGGGCCCGCGCGAGTTCCGCGTCCGGAATCGACGCCGAGCCGTCGACGATCAGCGTAACGGCGAGATGTTTCTCTTTTTTCGTGTGCGTCAGTTCAGCGTAGGCGAAGCCGAGCGCGACGCACGTGACGCTCGTGACCGCGATCAACGCCCACCGCGACAGCGGCCCCATCATCAGCCGGCTGCGGCGCGCCAGCAGCGCGAACGCGACGAGGCCCAGCGCCACGGCGACGCCGATGCCGATCGTCGCGCGCGGCGACGCGGCCAGGGACAAGCCCTTTAGGTACTCAAGCCAGACGGCCATAGAAAAACAACGCCAGGTCGACGAAGGCCAGGGCCAGCGCCGCCAGAATGAAGTACGGCCAATAGGTCTCGGTCGCCGCCTCCGCTGATTTTTTCGCGAACGCCGGCATGCTCTCGCCCGGCGCGGTTTGCAAATTCGACTCTTCGGGATCGGCCAGGCTCGCCGCGAAAACGCGGGTCGCGCCGGCATCGGCGTAGGAATAGAAGCCCGGCGTCATCGGCCGGAACGAAGCCAGCCCGGCGCGGACCGGCACGACGATTTTTTGGTCGAGCGGGTCTTGCAGCACCAGCTGCTGGCGCCCGGCGGTCGCGGCCAGATCGACCTTCTCGCCGATTTTGTAGCCCGTGGTGATTTCGCCCTCGGGCCGCGCCGCGAAGATGTGCACGATGTTGTGCATCAGGATCGGAAACGCGGCCTGCACCGGCAGGTCGGTGTTGGCCAGATCGAAGCCGAAGCCGAGCGACAGCCGGTCGCCGTCCTTGCGCAGCAGCAGCAGCGCGCCGTCGTAGTGGCCCATCAGGGTCACGTCGTCGGCGCGGGGCGCGAGGATATTCGCCTCGAGGATCGTCAGCGACTGCATCGCCACGTGTTGCAGCAGCGGGTGGCCGTCCGCCCAACTCGTCGTTGCCGGCTTTTGCTTGGCGGCTTTGATGGCGAACGGCCCGCCGGCCTTCGCCGCGAAATACACCGCATTGCACGCCGGCGGCTGCGGCGGGGTGAACTTGTCGAAAATGGCGACATCGACGCTCGCCGCCGTGGCGGGCGTGTAATCGCCGGGTTTGATCGAGAGCAACTCGATTTCCGGATCGAGCGCGAGCGCGTTGTACAGAAAAACGTTCTTGGCCGAAACCAGCAGCACGCGCACTTTGTGTTGCGGCGGCAGGAACGCGAAGGCCACGTCGTCGCTCGGCAGCGCGTCCGCCGCGCCGTCGTCGAACCGGGTGTTGCGGAGCACGGCCGTCAACTTGCCCGCGGCGCCGAACGGCAGGCCGATCGTCTTCGAGAAATGCTCGCCGGGTTTCAACGCCAACGCCTGCACACCGAGCGTTTGCAGCGGCGTGAACAACGCCAACTCCGAATGCACCGGCTGCTCGGAAAAATTCTGCACCTCGACCAGCGCTTCGTACGCCGACGAGAGATTGATCGTCTGCCGCACGGCAAACGCGGTGATCGCGAGATTCGCCGCGGGCGCGCCGACGGCGACCGTGTGCTTTTCGACGCCCGGCGCCTCGGGCCAGGCGATCTGGTCGGGGCGATCGGTCAGGGCGATGAGCCACTTCTCGTCTTTCTCGCCGACGCCGGCGTAGTCGAACGCGGCCAGTGCGTAGGCGATCGCGTCGCCCCACTTGGACTTGCCGCCGCCGGACCGCAAATCGGCCAACGCTTTTTTCAATTCCTCGCGGTTGGGCGTGAACGGCGTCAACGCCTCGACCGCGGAGCCGGCGGCGACGATCATCACGCGGTCGACCGGCGACAACGAACCGATCATCTGCCACGCCTGCCGCTCGGCGTGGCGCAGGCGCGAGGCGTCGCCGTCGCGCGCCGACATGCTCTCGGAGGTGTCGAAGAGCACCGCGATCCAGCGCCGGTTCACCGCATCCGCCGGCGGCCGCGGATCGACCAGCGCCAGGCACACCAGCAGCAGCAACGCCAATTGAACGAGCAGGCTCAGCAACTCCTGCCAGAACGAATTGACCACGCCCATCACTTTGCGCCAGATGAGCGTCGAACTGACCGCGCGCCCGCTGCGCGCCAGTCGCAGCAGGAAGATCGCGACCACGGCCGCCGCGAGCGAGCCGTAGAGGACGCCGAACGTCGTCCAGGAAATGCCGTGCGCGATCATTTGACGAAATGCCCCTGCCGGAAAACGGTCAAAATCAAGTCTTCAAACGGAATCGACGTGCGCGCGTACACGTAATCGCAGCGCAGCGCGTGGCAAACCGACCGCAAGTGGTCTTGATATTTTTCGTATTCGGCGTGGTACTTCTTCAACGTCCGGCCGCCGATGGTGACCTGCAAACGCTGGTGCGTCTCGCTGTCGGTCATCATCATCGTGCCCCGCCATTTCGGATCGGCCTCGTAGTCGTGGTGCAGGCAGATCGCCGCGAGATCGAAACCCGCCGAATACGCGGTCTTCAAGGCGCGTTCGTAGCCCGCTTCGTCCCAGAAGTCCGATACGGCGACCAGCAAGCCCTTCGATTTGGTGCGGCTCGCGAAGGCCTTGAAGCATTTCTCCATGTCGGTGCGCGGCGCCGGCTGCAGATTTTCCAGGTAGTCGAAGATTTTCAGGATTTGACCTTTGCCGCGCGTCAGTTGCATTTCCGGCAGCAACTCGTCGCCGAAGGGCTGAATCGCCGCGAGATCGAGATTCGCCAGCGAAACGTACGCCAGCGCGGCCACGGCCTTGCGCGCGTAATCGAATTTGCTCGGGTGGCCGTACGCCATCGACTGGCTGGCGTCGAGCATGAAATAGACGTTGAGGTTTTCCTCTTCGTGGAACAGCTTCGTGACCAGGTGCCCGACGCGCGCGTACAAGTTCCAGTCCAGATAGCGCGGGTCGTCGCCGGGCGCGTAATCGCGGTAATCGGCGAACTCCATGCCCCAGCCGACTTTTTTCGTGCGCGTTTCGGCCTTGTTCTTGCCGGCGAACAGCTTCTTCGAGAGCACGTAGAGGTACTCGAGCTTTTTGAGAAATTCGTCGTCGAACAGCCGGCTCAACTCATTCGCTCCCGCGTCGTCCGGCCGCGAACCGGAAAACTGCGAAGGGGGTGAAGATCCGGAAATCTGCCGCGGAAGGTCACTTCAAACCTGGCATCTGATCCGGGGATATGGATTGCAAATACCGCTGCACATAGGCGCGGACCGAAACGGGAATCGTCTGATCCTGCAAGCGCTCTTGCGCGTCGGCCTGAAAGACCCGCATCAACGCCGACAGCGCGCCGGCGTTGCCGGCCTCGGCGTCTTCGAAAATCTGCACCGACGATTTGCCGTCGCCCAGTTGGCCCGCCAGCATTTCCTTCGGGCCCTGGCTCGGCGTTTCCTCGTGCTTGACCTTGATCGCGCCGCGGAACGTGCCGCCGCCCTGGCCCGCCCGCATCGTGGCGCCCGGCTGCACCTGGTTGCCGACGTCGTTGGTCAGCTTGACGCCGCGGTTCATGTCGTCGGTCGGCTCGACCATGCGCAGTTGCGCATTGGGCGGCAGTTGCTGGCCCTGGTCGGCCGCGAGCGCGTTTTGCGGCGTTTGGTTCGGATTGTCTTTCTGCTGCTGCTTTTTCTCGTCGAGGACATCTTCCTTGGCCTGGACCAGGCGCGCCAGGTGCTTCGCGTACTCGTGGAGAAACTCGGCCATCGACTGCGTTTGCGCGGCGTGCGTCGCGTCGCGGAAAATTGCCTCGTGGTCGCGATCGACGCCCGTGCCCTGGTTGTGGGCCATCGGCGACCCGCCGAACGAATCCGCCATCGCCAGTTCCTGCCCGCCATAGTCGGCTTTGACCGCCTGGTCCGCCATCGATTTCGATAATTCCATCGTCGCCGTGAGGTGCGGGTCTTTGTCGAGGAAGGATTCATCCAGTTGCGAGAAAGCCATGCGCATCGACGAGTCGATATTCGGGTCGACGTCGCCGAGCGCGCGCGCGTCCGACGGGTGCAGGCGATCGCTGTTGCGCACCGCCGGCAGGCCGTCCGCGCCCAGAATGCGCGGCGCCTTGGCCGCCTCGCCTTTCGGCGTTTCCCGATAGATCGTCTCCGGCAGCTCCGGCTCTTTTTGCGGTTCCTTGGCGGCGGCTTCGCGGGCCTTTTCGCGCAATTCGGTCAGGCGCGCGCGCCAGTCGCCGATCAAGCCGCGCAGATTCGCCAGCGCCGGCAGCATGACCCCGGCGCCGGGCAGCTCGCGAAAGCCGTCTTCCGCGAGTTCCGCGGGCAGCGTCGGCGGCACGACGCCGGCGAACTCGGGCCGCGGCGGCGTCTTGAACAACGAGGCGAGATCGATCGCCGCGGCCAGATAAAGCAGCGGCAGGAGCAGCAGGAGCATCGCCACGCGCTTCGTGTGCCCGCGGCTCCAGAGGGGAATCAGCGCCCCGGGCCGCACGCCGGCCGCCGCGTCTTCCGCGTCGGCGATCGCCAATTCCATCAACGGCGAACGCTGCGCGCGGCGGCCGAAATCGAGCGCGTTGGTCAGCCGGTCTTTCAGCTCGCCCCGTTGGTCGAGCAGCCGCGACAGCCGCCGCGTCGACAGGCCGAACGCCGCGAACGTGATCGCGACGGCGACGGTCAGTCCGGCGATCGCGTCGAGCGCGCCGATCGTCCGGCCCGCGCCGAGCAACCCCAACGAGTGCGCCAGCGCGGCCAGCGCCGCGACCGCGGCGCCGATCGGCAGAGCGTACGACCCCGCCAACAGAAAACGGCCGAAAAACTCGCGCACACGCGTACGCGCGATCAGATGATTAGTCAGAACCACGATGCCTCTCAAATCCGCCTGCGAAGCGGGCCGCCCCCATGACGGGCGACGTCGAAATACACCCCATGACGCCGCCGCGTTGTTGGCGTCCGAAGATGACATTGTCGACCGGGCGAACTTTTTTTGCAATGCCGCCCGCCGATTTGCCGGTTGCGTTGCTGCTGACGCCGCCGCAGGCGTTCACGCGAAGTCGTTCATGTAGTGTAATGTTCACTCTTCCGCCTTTTCCTATACTTTTTTTTTCGTTAAGGAAATTACCGGAGAAATGTACAAAACCGTGCACGGTTCCGAATCGGGCCTCCTTTACCGAGCGGGTTTCAGCCCCAAACCGAGCCGAAAAACCCCTGTATTTTTGCGCTCTTTGCGGAATCTGCGCTCTTCCAGACAGCGGCCGAAAGCTGCCTGGAACATGGGGTGTCGGACGCCGGTTTTTTTGGCGTGTACAGTGTAGGCTTCGAACAAGGGTCTCGCCGGCGCCCTGCGTTCGGGGCCGCGGTCGCAGCCAACACTCGGACGAACGTGAGCCCGCAAGAAGGCGAACCGACGGCCCGCCGCATACCGGTCTTGACGCAGCACCGCCGGCGCCGCCGTGTAATTCACCCACAACGGACTTTCCGTAGGCGCGGAAAGCGGTCTGCACATCAACAACAATCCAACGGGCGCGGGGGGGGACTGACCGTGAACAGAAAATTCTTGTGTTCGCCTGATCGCATCTATTGCCTTGGCGGTTCTTACCGCTGTACTCCCCGAGCTGTTGACGGCTGAGAGGCGTTTGAAATCGGTGTTTTTAACATTTTGATAAAAACCGTCTTGACAAATATCTGGCAGGTGTGCATAACGAGCGCACAAATGCTCGTACTGGCGAAAAACATATTGATTTCACGGTAGAAATGGCTACACTGTTGCCGGAGGTGTGCCGTGGCTCGGATCGCGCTTCGGTTGTTGGGGAAAAACGAGCGGGAAGTTTATCAACTTGAATTCGCCATCCCTGAGTCCCGTGACGACGTGAAAATCTATCCTGGAGTCTGGCCGAGAAGTAATGTGCGGCTGCGCGCCAAACGTGTTAAAGGTTGGAAAGACCGAGACGCACGGAGAGAGGCTGTGCTAAACCATCGGCCCAAGTGCATTCCATCGTAAGTGTTTTTTGAGCGCCTAAAAATTCATACCACATTCTCGGGAGTTAGCACCAGTGCTAGACGAGAGTCTAAAACAACAATTTAAGCAACTGATTGTTTTTTATGGTCGCGTCAAGGAACTGGTGATCGCATCAGAGCGATACGATCCAGACGCCGAACTCTCGATAACTGCGTTTGGTGAATTACGAAACGCCTTGGATCATGTTATGAAGGCGGAAAGCGCTGATTACGGGTTCACCCCGGCCGACGAGCTTAATAAACACTCTTTGAACGAATACTATAACATTCACGTCGGCAAGGCCCGCGCACACCTTTATCGGGCCGCATACGACGCATACGACGTAATTTCTATACAGGTACTAGATGATGTAAATCAAAAAAATTGACGGAATCGATCTAGATGTTCTTGCTCAAATAATTCCAGATGTGGGAGATAAGATTTTTGGCGCTCGTGAAAAAGCGCGTCAGGATCTGATAAAAGCAAAATCGGCAAAGGACATTGAGAAAGACCCGGATGAAGTCCTAGACGAAGGGCAGCTTAGCCAGTTTTTTTCGCTCTATGAAGCGGCAACCAATGATCTGACGGACATAAGGGATTTTCTTTTAACAAGATTTGGCGATTTGCAGAAACATCAAGCCGAGAAAGATCGAAAAAGCAAGCGCGATATCGCCATCGTCGTTGGCGTCGGAATAGTCGGCGCCGTACTCGGAGCAGCGCTCGGAGCGCTCTTTACTTACTGGCTTGAATAGAAAACGCCGAGATTCCCAGATTTAGCCGTTCTTCCACCTCGCCGCATTCGCCTTCTTGGCGATCTCCTTGCGTCGCTCCGGCGAGAGCTTCTTCGCCCGCGCTTTGCCGCGCTTCGACGCGCCGAGCTTCGCCAGTGCGACGGCCGTGGGGTTGCGGGTGTCCGGCTCTTTCGGCGTGTCTTCCTCGATTACGTCGGCAACGATGGACTGCGCCCATAGGTTGAGATCCCGGGGTCGCTCTTTCGTTGGCGTCTTCATGCGCCAGTCGTAGCTCCGGTTGCTCGCGCGTTCAAGAGAAACGTTTTTTTCGAAATCGTAGAGTACCCGGCCGGTCTCGGCGCGGGCACCGCGCCGGCTCGTCGAGCCTGCTTATTCTCCCGCCAGTGTTTGTCGGTTCGACCGGCCGGACCGCCGGATATTTCAAAAGTTATTTTTATATTTATTCGAATCGGCGAGCACGGTTCAACCGCCGAAAATGCCGCCGGGCGCCGCCGGTTCCGGCCGCCGCCTCGGCCATCGCCGGAAACGAGATTGGAAAACGCGCACAACCTGTTGATATTTCAGCGAAAGTTATTTGCAATGGCGATTGACGGCGGCGCGATTTTTTGCCATACTCCGTTCAACTGGGCGGCGAACGGAGCACAGGCCCGCGGCCATGCCCGAGACAATTTTTCGCACCACGCGCCGGCGCGCCGGAAACGCCGTCTGAGCGAAACGACGTAAAGGGATTTTATATGAACGACGAATCGAACCAGGAACCGAAACAAACGCCCGACAGCACGGCCGGCCCGGGGTCGGCGGAAGCGACCGCGAGCTACAACGCCGAGAGCATCCAGGTTCTGGAAGGCCTCGCGGCGGTGCGCAAGCGGCCGGCGATGTACATCGGCTCGACGGGCGCCCAGGGTTTGCACCACCTGGTTTACGAAGTGGTCGACAACTCCATCGACGAGGCGCTGGCGGGATTTTGCGATCGCGTCGACGTGATCATTCATCTCGACAATTCGATCACGGTGGAAGACAACGGCCGCGGCATTCCGGTCGACTGGCACGAGAAAGAAAAGAAGAGCGCGGCGGAAGTCGTGATGACGATTCTGCACGCCGGCGGCAAGTTCGACCAGAAATCGTACAAGGTGTCCGGCGGCTTGCACGGCGTCGGCGTCTCGGTGGTCAACGCGCTGTCCGAGCGGCTCGATCTCGAAGTGCGCCGCAACGGCAAGGTCTACACGCAAAGCTACGCGCGCGGCGCGGCGGTCGCGCCGCTGTCCGAACGCGGCGTCACGCGGCGGCGCGGCACCAAGATCTGGTTCAAACCCGATCCGCAGATCTTCACTGAACTGGAATACAACTTCGACACCCTCGCCCAGCGCCTGCGCGAGCTGTCGTTTCTGAACAGCGGCGTCCACATCGCGATCGCCGACGAACGTACGACGAAGCGGCACGATTTCTTTTACGTCGGCGGCATCCGCTCGTTCGTCGAATATCTCAACACGAACAAGGAGGCGCTGCACGACGAGGTCGTTTATTTCCAGGCCGACAAGGCCCCGGTCATCGTCGAGGTCGCGCTGCAATACAACAGCTCGTACGCCGAGCAGGTGTTTTCGTTCTGCAACAACATCAACACCATCGAGGGCGGCACGCACCTGATCGGCTTCCGCAGCGCCCTGACGCGGTCGATCAACAACTACGCCGCCGCCAACAATTTGCTCAAGGACTTGAAGCAGAACCTGGCCGGCGACGACGTGCGCGAGGGCCTGACCGCGGTCATCAGCATCAAGCTGCCCGATCCGCAGTTCGAGGGGCAGACCAAAACCAAGCTCGGCAACAGCGACATCAAAGGCATTGTCGAAACCGCCGTCAACGAGCGCCTCTCGACGTTCTTCGAAGAAAACCCGGGCGTGGCGCGCAAGATCATCAACAAGTCCGTCGACGCCGCCCGCGCGCGCGACGCCGCCCGCAAGGCGCGCGAGTTGACGCGCCGCAAGAGCGCGCTCGAATCGACGAACCTGCCGGGCAAGCTGGCCGACTGCCAGGAAAAAGACCCGGCGCAATGCGAGTTGTACCTGGTCGAGGGCGACAGCGCCGGCGGCTCGGCGAAGCAGGCGCGCGACCGCCGCAACCAGGCGATCCTGCCGTTGCGCGGCAAGATCCTCAACGTCGAAAAGGCGCGCGAGGACAAGATGCTGTCGAACCAGGAAATCCGGCTGATGCTGCAGGCGATCGGCGTGGGCCTCGGCCGCGAGGATTTCCGGCTGGAAAAATTGCGCTATCACAAAATCATCGTGATGACCGACGCCGACGTCGACGGCAGCCATATCCGCACGCTGCTGCTGACGTTCTTTTTCCGGCAGGCGCCCGAGTTGGTGGAGCGCGGGCACGTCTACATCGCCCAGCCGCCGCTCTTCCGCATCGCGCAGGGCAAGAACGTGCAATACGTCAAAGACGAGGATTCGCTGAACAATCACTTGATCGGCCGCGTCGCGGAACGGATCAAGATCGAAACCGCCAGCGGCCGGGTTTTCGAAGGCGAGCGGCTGGTCAAGCTGCTGCACGACCTGATCAAATTCGAGTTCATCGTCGACCGTCTCGGCGTGCACGGGTTCTCGCGGTCGATGGTCTTCGAGTTGCTCGACATGGGCCTCTTCGACAAAAACCAACTCGCCGACGAGCACCGCATGCAGGAAGTGATCGACCGCTTGAAAACGGTGGGTTACCAGACGTCGGAATTGTCGCGCAACGAGGAGCACGGCACGTTCGAGTTCGAGTGCTGCTCGCGCCGGCCGGGCCACGCCAATTGGCGGACGATCGGCCACGAGCTGATCGGCGGCGTCGAATATCAGAGCCTGCGGCAGATTCACCACGACCTGATCGAAATGGGCGAGGCGCCGTACGTCGTGCACGACAACGGCGAAGCGTTGACGACCGCCAAACGCCTCGACCTGCTGCATCACGTGATGACGCTGGCGAAAAAGGGCCTGACCATCCAACGCTTCAAAGGCCTCGGCGAAATGAATCCCGAGCAGCTTTGGGAAACGACGATGGACCCGGAGCGGCGGCGCCTGCTGCAGGTGCGGGTCGAGGACGCGGTCGCCGCGGACCAGACCTTCACCGTGCTCATGGGCGACCAAGTCGAGCCCCGGCGAAAATTCATCGAAGACAACGCAATGTACGTGGCCAACCTGGACGTCTGACCGCGCCCCGGCGCCCGGTTGACGAAAATCGGGCGTGGGTTCAGGTTAATTCGGAACCAAGGAGCGTTGTTCGTGGCGAAAGTTCTGCTGACGACCCTGTTTCGGGACGGGCGGCACGAACCTGTCGTGCCCCCGCTGGCGCTGCTGTATATCGCCGCGGCGGTGCGCGCGGCCGGCCACGAAGCACGGGTTCTCGACCTGCGCGCGCGCCGCGAATCGGTGTCGCAGCAGTTGACCCCGATCAAGAATTTTCTCCCGCAGGTCATCGTGATATCGGCCGAAATCTTTGACGCGCGCGTGCTGCGCGACGCGGTCGCCGAGTTGCGGACCCACATGGGGCACGCCCGGGTTGTCGTCGTCGGACCGCTGGCGCACGGCTTGACGCTGGAATGCCTGCAAATTCCCGGCGTCGACGCGGCCGTCCGCGGCGAGGGCGAGGAGGCGATCCCGCGCCTCATCGCCGCCTACGTCGCCGACGAAATTCCGCCGGTGATCGCCGGCGTCGGCTATCCCGGCGTCGCCGTCGGCGGCGAGCCCGAGCCGATCGCCGATTTGGACGCGCTGCCGTTTCCGGCCTGGGATTTGGTGGACGTCGATCTCTACCAGGAGCAGCGGCGCCGCGGTCATTTTTTCAAAGATCAGCGCTGGTTCACCGTCTTGTCGAGCCGCGGCTGCCAATACGGCGGCGTGGCGAATCTGCATCCGTACGGGCGCACGTTTCGCGCGCGCAGTCCGGAATCGGTGGTGCGCGAAATCGAAGAGTTGGTGTGGAAGTACCGCATCCGGGAAATTCATTTCGTCGACGAGGGGTTCGCGACCGATTTGCCGCGCGCCAAGCAGATTGCCGACTTGCTGGCGGCGCGCCAGTTGGATGTCGCGCTGGTCGTGCCGGCCGGCCCGCGCGCCGATCGTCTCGACCGCGAACTGATCGACAAACTCGCCGCCGCCCATTGTTTCCGCATGGTGTTCGATATTGAAACCGCCGCGCCGCGCGTGCAAACCATCGCGCGGAACAACGCCAATCTGTCCAAACTCGACATGGTGTTCAAATACGCCGCCGGGAAACGCATTATCACCGACGGCGTTTTTGCCCTGGGTTTCCCGGGCGAAACCGACGCCGAAGCGCGGGCGACCGTCGATTTCGCGTTGCGCAGCAATTTGACGCTCGTTTCGCTGCACCGGGTTCGTCCGACGCCGGGGTCCGAGTTGTGGGAAACCGCCGCGCACCTCGGCAAGACGCAGGATTTCGATCCGGCGAAAGCCGAGGCCGAGGACCCGCCGATCCATTTCGCCGCCGCGACGCCGAAGGCGCTCAAACGTTTGAGCCGTCGCGGCCGTTGGCGGTTTTATCTCCATCCGCGGCGCTTGTGGCGCATCTGGCGCTTGGCGCCGCGCAAACGCCAATTCTGGGGGTTGATCTCCAGCCGGCTGTCCGCCTCCGGCGGCGGGGAAGCGTGATGCACGAGGTCACCGTCATTCGGTCGTTCAGCGCCGCGCACTGCTTGCGCGGGTACCGCGGGCAATGCGAGGAATTGCACGGGCACAACTGGCGCGTCGAACTTTCCGCCGCCGGCGAGGAACTCGACGAACTGGGCATGGTCGTGGATTTCAAAACGCTGAAGAAAACGCTCGACGATATTCTCGCGCTGTTCGATCATCACTATTTGAACGACATCCCGCCGTTCGATCGCCTGAATCCGTCGAGCGAGAATCTCGCCCGTTTCATCTTCGAAGAGGCCGCCAAGGTCTTCAACAATGACCGCGTGCGCATGACCCGCTGCCGCGTCTGGGAATCCGACGACGCGTTCTCGACGTACATGCCCTGAATAGTTCCGACTTACGGCAGGAACGTCAACGTATTCGGCCCGTCGTTGACGATCGTTTGGTAGATCACTTTGTTGTCCTGCGCCGGATCGATGACATACAGGTAGTCGCTGTTGAAATCCACCGCGTACAAACGGCCGGCCGGATCGAGCGCGAGGCCGGAAATATATGACAGTCCCGACCCCGGCACATGGAGGCGCAGATCGATCGACGGCAATTGCCGGCCGGCGTCGAGATCGACGACCAGCACCTCGCCGTCCAGACCGTTTTCGAGGTAGGCCAGACCGGACGGCGCGATGAGCGGCACGAACGGCGCGCCTTGCACGGCGATGCGGCGCACCACCGCCTGCGTCGTCGGGTCGACGCCTTCCAGCAGACCATCGCCGACAAAACCCACCGAATTGTGATAATCGCCGGCGGAGCACACCCAGACCAGCTTTCGCGCGTCGTCGTACATGACGCCGATCGGGTCGCGCCCCTGCAAGGTCACGACGCCGGCGAGCGTCGCCGTCGCCGTGTCGACGAGGGCGAGTTGGCCCGGTCCGGCAGGGGTCCATTGCGCCGAGAGATTCGACAGCGCCACGAACAACGTGCCGCCGACCAGCGCCACGCCGTCGGGCCGCGCCCAGCTCGTCGTCACGCCGGCGTCGTGCGGCAGCGCGGCGGAATCAGGCAGGGCGACGGTCGCCTGCACGGCCTGCCCGGCCGGGCCCGGCCCCAGATTCACCAGGCGCACGTCGTTGGCCAGAAAGTCGGAAACCCAGCCGGTCTGACCGGCGGCGAGCGCGAGGTTCATCGGGTTGGCGCCCGCGCCGACCTCCGCCTCGCGGATGACGTTGAGGTTCAGGTCGTAGACGACCACGGAATTCGACAGGCTGCACACCGTGTAAAAAGCGGTGGCCGTCGCGACCGCGTCGTTGATGGCCATGTCGGTCGGGGCGACGTTTTGAAAAATCTCGAACGTCGGCCCTTCGCGGACCTTGAGGATGCTGATCGTTTCCGACAAGCCGCCGCCGATCGCGAGGTAATAGGGATAAGCGTTGGGGTTGGTGTTGCCGTCGTCGCCGCGAAAATCGGCGCCGCTGATCTGCGCCTTGAGGTCGCCGCACCCGGCGACCGCCGCCGCCAGGAGCCAGACCGCCAAGAATCGCCGCCTCATGACCCGCAGCCGCCCCGGTGCGAGGCCGGCGACGCGCCGGCCGCGTCGTCGTCGCCGCGCCATGGCGGCGAGGCGTCGTTGTCGTCGTTGTCGTCGTTGTCGTTGTCGTCGTCATCGCCCGCGTTGCTCTCGTCCAATATGGCGACCGCGCCAAGATCGAAACCGGCCGACGGCGCGATTGTCGGATACGGATCGTAAATCGGGTGGTTTGCTGCGTAGCCGAAAAATTCCGCGTCGTCGGAATAGGCGCCGCCGCCGGGCACGTCGACGATCCGCACAAAACGGATATTGTCGAGATCGACCAGACCTTCGGCGACGAGCGGGTCTTTCGCCAGATCGTCGAGATCGAACGGCGTGCCTTGCGATATCCCATAAGCGTTTTGGCCTTTGCCGCCGGCCAGATTGTGGAGATTGGTCGGGTCAAGTTCGCCATACGCCCCGATCGGCGCCGCGGTCAGCGAAACGCTCGGGAAGCGCGCGAAATGGACGCCGTCGGTGCTGACTTCGACGTAAGCGAGTTCCAAATACCAAAGGCTGCCGCTGACGTAAAATCCGTTCTCCCAAACCGCCAGATCGTAACCCGGCCGATTCTTGATCGCGGCGTCGAAGGTCATCGTGATCTGGCCGGGCGCCACCCCCGAGCCGATCAGGCTTTCGCCGAGGCTGACGACCTTGGTGACGTCGCCCGTGGGTTTGCCCAGCGCCTTGGTCGGATCGTTGTACGGCGCCTCGACGCCGTCGGCCGGCTCGTAATTCAGATAGCCCGTCGCCCAACCGACGATGCTCGGGTCGTCGTTGCCGATGGGGGATTCCGTGTACGGCCCGGCGACGGCCGAATCGGCCGCCAACAGAAAGGCGATCGCCAGAACGAAAAAAATGGAAACGCTGCGCATGAGCACCTCCTCGGGCGCCGACCACCAAGGTCCGGAGTTGGATCGGGCAGGTTTCCTGGCTCGCGGGTCAAACGCGTTCGGCCGCCTTCCCATCGCGCTTCCGCGCAACAGTGGCCGCGTGGCCGTTCGCTTCCCGTTTACAGTGGCGGGACCGCGCCGGATTTGCACCGGCTTCCCTCGCCCGACCGCCATGTAGAAAAAGAACCTTGAACACTATTTAACGCATTGCGCCAGAAAATCCAGCCCGGGTTTTGCGGTTGAATTATTCGACTGTGATTATTTTGACAGGATCAACGGGATCGGTGAATCGTGGCCAGTGGCCAGTGGTCAGTGGTCAGTGGTCAGTGGTCAGTGGTCAGTGAACCGATCCGTATGTCGGGCGGTACGGGTTCACTGTTCATTGTTCGCTGTTCATTGTTCACTGTTCGTTGTTCGCTGTTCGCTGTTCGCTGGTTACCGGCCGCGGTGTTTGCGGCGTCTCGCGATGAAGATGACGAGCGACAAGAGGACGCCGAGCACGATCAGCCACGGCAGCAACACCATGATCAGCGAAATCAGCCCGCCGGCAAACGACATCATCGCGTGGACGCTGCCCTTCATGTGGGGTCCGGCGTTTTCCAGCGCGTTGAGCAGCGGCGCAAAAACGCTGTCGGGCGGCGCGATTTTTTGCAGCACTTCCTGGCGCATCGTCACCTTCAGCGTCGAAAGCGCAATGCGGTCGTCCATGCCGCGCAGCGAGCCTTGCAGCCGCTCGATGTCGAGCCGCAGCCGGGCCAGCTCGCGCTCGACGTCGAGCAGGTCTTTGAACTGATAGCTCTTGTTCTCGATCAGCGATTCGAGCCGCGCCGCCAGCTTTTCGTCGGTCTCGATGCGCCGGTTCAGATCGACCCATTGGTCGGTGACGTCTTCCGTGGCGGTCGCTTCTTTTTCGATCACGCCCAGCGCGGCGAGCGATTTGATGAACGGCGCGAAGCCCTCGGCCGGCAGGCGCAGGGTCATTTGGATTTCACTGCTTAAGTCGCCGCGGTCGAAGCGCACATCGGCGACAAACCCGCCGGCGGCGCGCGTCATCTCTTCCAACTTGGCGCGGCTGGCCTCCAGATCGCGGACCCGCAACCCGACTTCGCCGTTGCGGATCAGTTTGCGCCCGCGCGTCGCGGCGTCGAGCGGCGGCAATTGGCCGGCGGCGTCTTTGTTGGCTTCCTCCTTGGCGGCGAGTTGGTCGCCCGCAAAACCGGCTTGCTGCGTGGCCGCCAACGTGGGGGTCGTTGCGCCGGCGGGACGATTCACCGATATTTCCTGCGGAGTCGGCGCCATCCGCTCGAATTTTGAGCCCTGTTGACACCCAATCAGGACGACGAACAACACGGCGAGAAGGGCGATGCGACGGATCTTCATGGGCTGGCCTCCCGGTTCTTGCTGTACGGTTCGACAAACGACGCGGCGATTTGTTCCGCGCGGCGGAAAAAAGTCCTTCGCGATTTGCGAAAGCAGCAGGCGATGGGTAATCTGCATCGCGACGCGGTTATTATTGTATCGGCCAAACCGCCTCGACGAAAGGACGCCATGCCCGGGAAAATCACCGATGTGCCGGGAGTTCGGCTCGGCCACGCGTACGACGAACGCGGCCGCACGGGCG
>Ga0181520_10002711_pt1 | contig 32329 bp, 25 predicted proteins | sample PEATcosm2014_Bin_29_FD_132451 | JGI IMG/M metagenome (GOLD analysis project Ga0181520, IMG submission 132451) | Peatland microbial communities from MTU Mesocosm Facility, Houghton, MI, USA - PEATcosm2014_Bin02_30_metaG | ecosystem: Environmental > Terrestrial > Soil > Wetlands > Peat | place...
CAAGCTCGAAGATCGGCTTCAGCGAAAGCGCAAAACGGGGATCAATAAGCTGAGGACCGCCATCGATGCTCGCGGCAAACGGCTGAACCGTCAAAGCAAAGAGCTGGAAGCAGCATTGTCGCCTCACACGCCCACAAAGGTGCATTCGACTGCGCCAGAGGCTTTGCGGATATTTGCAAGAATGGCCAGCGATTATCCCCACCTCGACGCCAACAACCTGCATGAATATCGTAAGCATCTCAAGCAAGCACGATATTTGGCGGAGATTTCTGCCGCATCAGATCCTGTGGCAAAGCAGTTGGCCGCCGCATTCAGAAGGATTCAATCCGCCGCGGGAGAGTGGCACGACTGGCAGGAACTTGCCAACAAGGCTGATCGCATTCTTCCCAACCACGGCAAAGAGGACGGCCTGATTCCGGTGCTTGAGTCACTGGCAAAGAAAGCTCTGCATCGGACGCTCAGCCAATGCCGGCGCACCGCAGCACGCTTACTGAAGAACGATGGCAATGTGAGGCTTTTGCCGCCGCGAAAGCCGGTTGCCACTGACCCTGGTCTCCAGCCTGAAGACACATATCTCAGAGCGGCCACCGGCTAATCGGATTTTCTGCATTACTTCCGCCGCGGTGAAAGAGCGGAAAACCGATGCCGATCACTCTCCACGCCGAAGGCCGCTCGCCCCACCGCAGGTGGCGTAGAATCGCGTAAACTGTCGCTTAGGAGAGTACTGTCTTGCCCGAAGTTTCTTCGCCCATCCCCGCACGAACCCCGCTGCGTGCCGCTCTGCTGCTCGCCACCATCTTTACCGTCCTCACCTTCCTCATTCACTTCGCCAGCTCGCTCTGGGGCAGCCATCTGGGCTACGGTTTCTTCCGCGACGAACTGTACTTTCTTGTCTGCGGCCGTCATCTGGACTGGGGCTACGTCGATATGCCTTCACTGGCGGCCCTTCAAGCACGGCTGGCCGAAACGCTCTTCGGCTTGTCACCCACCGGCATTCGCATCATCAGCTTTCTTGCAGGAGGGGTAACGGTCGGCCTCACTGGCCTGCTCGCATGGCAGCTTGGCGGACGGCGCACGGCGCAAATCCTGGCCATGATGGCCGTCCTGGCGAGCGGGGTCTTTCTCGGAACCTCGAATTATTTGTCGATGAATTCCCTCGAACCTTGCTTCTGGATGGGCGCACTGCTGGTGGTTCTGCGCGTGGCCGAGGGCAGCGCCAGTCCCCGCGCATGGCTGCTCTTCGGATTGCTGGCCGGCCTGGGCATCGAAAACAAGCACTCCACTGTATTCTTTTTAGTTGCGCTTTTGCTCGGCCTCATCCTAAGCCCACAGCGCCGCATCCTCTGGACGAAGGGCTGCGCTGCTGGTGTGGCCATGCTACTGCTCGTCGCCCTGCCTAATCTTCTCTGGCAATGGGTGAACCACTTCCCCACGTATGAATTGCTGAGCGGTGTCGCCCGCTCCGACAAGAACACCAAGCTGCCGCCGCTGCCCTTTCTCTGGCAGCAAGTGGATATGCTGCTGATCTTCACTGCACCGCTGTGGATCGGAGGCCTTGCGTGGCTGGGCGTTGTCCGCGCGGCCCGTCCCTGGCGCTTTGTCGCTCTCACGTATCTGCTCTTTCTGACCATGATGATGGCCATGCACGCCAAAAACTACTATCTGACACCCATCTATCCGGTGCTCTTTGCCGCCGGAGCCGTAGCCTTCGGCACACTCACCCGACGCAGTTGGCCGTCCATTGCTTACACCGTTTTTCTCGCCTGCGCGCTCTGCTTCATCACGGCGCCCATCGTCTTGACGATTCTGCCGCCGGAGAAATACCCTGCCTACGCAGCTCGTTTCGGCGCAAACAAAGTTAGGACAGAGAAGTTCACCAGCCCCCTGCCGCAGCACCTCTCCGACCGCTTCGGCTGGCCGCAAATGGTCGAGGGCTTTGCCGCGCGCTACAACGCTCTGCCGCCTGATGTGCGCGCCCACACCGCCATCTTCTGCCATAACTACGGCGAAGCCAGCGCAGTCAACATTCTCGGCCCGAAATACGGTCTGCCCACCGCCATCAGCGGCCATCAGAACTACTTCTACTGGGGTTGGAACGGCTACACCGGCGAATCTGTCCTCACCCTCGGTAACGATCCTAAGGACTACGCCGACAGCTACGCCGAAGTCATCGATCTAGGCCCCTTCGATGCGCCTTGGATCATGGACCACGAGCATCACCACTACTTCTGGCTGCGCCATCGCAAGCACACCTACGCCTCCGAATGGCAGGAGTTCAAGTACTGGTATTGATCCAATCCCACATCCGCAATCTGTCGTTGCTGTTGCGGAACCAGGTGCTTCATCAAACCTAAACGTGCAAATCGATGCTATTAGAAAAAAGATCGAGTTAAAGGAATTTTCGCGGACAACATAAAGTAATGCTTGATTTAAACACTAAAGTTTCGTAGCGTATACTTTCGTAATATCCTGCACAGAAATCTGGATATATGGAGAACGTCGTGAGAAAGCTATCAGTAGCATTCCTTCTTTCATCTTTCTTTGGCATATCAGCGTTGGGACAAAATGTTGCGATTATGCCATCGGCATCACTCGCTTATGTGCTCGATCCCTCAAGTCAAACTGTTACTGCCGTGGATTTCGTGAGCGGCCAAACCAAGGGCGTCGTTCCCGTCAGCGGGCAGGCAACCAACATTGATTTAATGGGAGACGAACAAACTCACACTCCCATGGTAATCGCAAGAAGTTTCTTCTCTACCGGTGTGGATACGTTGCTGCTGACGCCGGATGGCTCTCGCCTGGTCAGACTGCGTACAGGCAATCATAAGCCGACTGGCCGTTTCGGTTACCACCCACTGGAAAAGTCGACGGCATCGATCATTGACACTAAGACGATGCAGGTGATGGCGCAGGCTGACCTCGGCTGGAGTCTCAACAAATATTACCTGACCCCTGACAAGAAAGTGCTTGTTACCTTGGCTACAGGTTACGAGTCACAGAAGCCGGAGGAGACTCTTCCCATCGAATTGGTCACTATGGATATTACCAGCGGACAGGTGCTGGGTAGGCTGGCATTGCAGCGCTTGCCTTCGGCTTTCTTTCTAACCAAGAACGGCGCGGCTGCTGTGTTGCTTTATGCGCAGCAAAAACAAAAAGGCGAGCCCTCGATTCCCGCGGAACTCCAATTTGTAAGTATCGATAAACTGTCGATCGCCGGGAAGATCACTTTTGATGGCGCACCGGATATGCCCGTCCTGTCACCGGATGGAGATTACATATACTTGCTGGAAAAGGGGCAGCCCTCGAATAACCCCGAGAAGAATATCAATGGCCGCATCCACGTCATCTCGATCAAAGAGATGAAGGCCGTGGCGGACCTTGATGCGGGTTCGGACCCCAAGGGTGTGATGGCAGATGATACTTCCGGACAGACCATGATTCTGAGCAACGGCGCTCCCGTCAAAGGTCAAAAGAATATAGATGGGGAGCTGCGCGTCCTCCGCGGCGCATCGATCGCGACTCTCGTTAAGGTGGCAGCCGCGCCACGGTTCATCCGTTTTTCGCCTGACGAGAAGCGCCTCTACGTAATCGGCTGGGACGAGCTCTCGGCTATCGACTACTCTGCTCTCCATGAGATAGGCCGGATACCGCTCGGCGGCTTTGCCAGTGAGTTTGCGATCTCCGCTGATGGTAACCATGGATTCGTGCTTTTCAGCGGATCGAGCCGTTTGTTGCTCACTGATCTACAGGCGCTGAAAGCGGGAGAATCGGTTACAACCGGCCGCGGCGGAATCAAGTTTGCCAAGAATCTTGGCGCTATCGCAGCCACAGCTGCATCGGCGACGGCTGCTTCCTATCAAGCCTCCAGCATGGCCTCTGCGAATGGCGGCGTCGGCGTCGGTTATTACCAAATCTTCACGGTTGCGCCGGCCAATACGTCGATCTCCGTAAGGCCGGACGGCGCGTTTGTCTATGTGCTCAATAGCGAGACCAACGACGTGACCATCGTCAATGTGAGCAACTCCTCGATTGTTGATAAGATCGCCGCCGGTGGGCAGCGCTTTCAGTCTCTGAACAGCGGCGGTATTCTCGCGGTTGTCGGAAAGAATACTCTTCACCTAATCGACACCGCGACGCAGAAAGCGCTCCCGGAAGTTCACTTCGATAAGAACCTGGAAGGTATCTACCTCTCGCCGGATGGCAAGACAGCGCTAGCTCTTTCCGAAGGCCCCCTTGTTCTGCTGAATGGTTCGACCGGTGAAGTCAAGGGCAAAATCGATGGATTCAAACGGCCGCGCACAGTTGTCTTCGCCCAGGCAGAGCAATCGCCGAACGTTTCCGTTCAGCAATAACAGTCAAGGCGGATTGAATAGAAGGAGCAATGGCGCTGACCGGCGCTCCGTCTGTGGCCTTGCCCCGTTATGCGATTAATAGTACCTTTACGTGCAAATCTGCGCGATTTGAATGAAAATAGAGTAAGACGAATATTTCGTGGATGATTGAGGAACGCTTGACACATACGCAGATTGAAATTCCCCGCTGGACCGCGCAGGAGTTCGAGCGGCTGGTTTTCGCAAGTAACCCTAAAGTCGCGGTCTTCGATTGCGATGGAACGTTATGGGGCGGCGACGCCGGTTACGGATTCATGGCCTGGTCGCTGGAGAAGGGCCTGGTTTCACGCTCCACCTGCGACTGGGCTGATACACGCTATCGCGACTATCTGGCCGGCAATGTGAGCGAGCTGGCCATATGCGGCGAGATGGTGCAGATATATGCTGGCCTGCGCGAGCAGGAGCTGCGTGAGGCCGCCGCCCGTTACGTGCGCGAGTTTGTTCAGCCGCGCATCTTTGCTGAGATGGCTCAGCTAGTGGCCGCGCTCAAAAAAGCCGGTGTCGAAATTTGGGCCGTCAGCTCCACCAACAAATGGGTCGTCGCCGAAGGCGTGCGCAATCTAGGCTTCCCAGAAGAGCGCATTCTGGCCGCCGAGGTGCGCGTCACCAGCGGCCTCATCACCAGCGAGCTCGTGGACGTGCCCACCGACGAGGGCAAGGCCGCCACGCTGAAGCGCATAGGAATCCCACGCCCCGACGCGGCCTTCGGCAACTCCATTCACGACCTAGCCATGCTTGAGGCTGCGCGCAATGCCTTCCCGGTTAACCCGTCCGAGGGACTGCTCGAAGCGGCAGCAAAACATGGCTGGGGCTACTTCCAGCCTGAGGCTGCTGAGACCGGAAAATAAAAATTCGATTTGCGAACAATCACTCCCGCTCTTCCAGCCGCGCTGTCACCTGCTCCATCAGGCGCTCCAGTTCGGCGTTGCTTCCGTCTGACGGGAGTGCCGCATCATGGAGGCGCGCATCTGGAAAGCCCAGCCGCCGCTTCAGCGCCAGAATCTCCTGTATCTTGCTTTCGGGAATGAATGTGAGCGGCTTGCCGATCTGTTGCGCCAGCAGATAGGTTTTGCAACAGGTTTCAAAGATCTCCACCAGCCACTCGGCATGCATCGCCGTGTCTCCCCAGCAAACAATGCCGTGGTTGGTGAGCAGGATGGTGTTGTGATCCTTGACAAAGGGCCGCACCGTCTCGGCAAAGGCCTTGGTGCCGGTAGTTTCATAAGGAGCCACTGCCGCCGGGCCGATAAATAACTCGTACTCGATAATCAGCCCGTTGGGCGGCGTGGCGCCGGTGACGGCAAAGGCTGTCGCATAGGGGGGATGACAGTGCACCACGGCGCGAGCTTGCGGGGTGGCCTTGTAAATCTCCAGGTGCAGCAGCAGTTCGCTGGTCCGCGAGCGGTCGCCGGCCAGAATATTGCCATCCAGGTCAGAGAGGCAGATGTCGGCCGGCTCCAGGTCGCCCTTGCTCAGCATGGTGGGCGTGCAGAGCACGTAGCGCGAGCCTAGCCGGACGCTGATGTTGCCGCCGCAGCCGTCTACATATTGCCGCTCCCACAGCTTGCGGCCCACGCGAATAATTTCCTGTCTGAAAGCCTCAGCCTCCGGTGAACTAGAGGCATCCAGAGGCAGATTTTCCTCGATCATCTGTGTCTCAGGCTTGGGCGCAAAGCCGGACGAGGACGCAACTCGCGCTGCTTCCCTGCCCTGCTCCGCGGCTGGCGCCGCTGTTTGCTGCATGGTTGACCTCACGCCTAAGATGAATTGCCGGGCTCCGGCAAGCACCGGCATTTCCTTCAGATTATATAGAACGTCGGCCTAAAATCTGTGACAGCTTGATTACAACTCAGACGATCATCAGCTCTCATTCTGTCCTCACCAGCCTGCGCTGCAACGCTTCCAGCGTCTGTCCCTTGGTTTCCGGATAAACCAACAGCACCACCAGGAACTGAATCACGGTCATGATGGCGAAGAAGGTGAAGGGAGCGCTGCGCCCGATCTGCGCCACTAGTACCGGGAACTCCAAGGCAATAATGGTGTTCATGATCCAGTGGCTGGCGTTGCCCACGCCTTGCCCCTTGGAGCGCACGGCGTTGGGAAAGACCTCGCCTATATAAACCCAGATTACCGCGCCCTGCGAGATCGCGAAGAAGGCGATGTAAGTAATCAGCACTCCGAGCAGCGCTCCAGTATGGGAGTTAGTGGCAAATATCCACGAAACCGCCGCCAGGCAACTGGCCGTCCCCACCGCGCCAATCAACAGCAGCGTCTTGCGCCCCAACTTGTCGATCACGCTCATACCCACTATGGTGCAAACAAGATTTGCGAATCCGATAGCGATGGCCTTAAGGTAAGCAGATTCCTGACTCGATCCAGCTTCAGTAAAGAGATTGTTCAGGTAATAAAGGATGGCGTTGATCCCCGCCAGTTGGTTGAACGCGCCGATGCTGATGGCCAGAAACAGCGGATAGCGATACTTCCAGCGAAAGACCGGCTCATGAGCGGTAGCGTGCTCCTCGGCCAGCGCGGCGCGGATGTCGGCCAGCTCGGCCTCCGGATCCGGTTCGCCCATCTGCTTGAGCACAGCAAGCGCTTCGTCGTTGCGCCCCTTTGAGGCTGCCCAGCGAGGTGAGCGCGGAATGCCGAAGAGCAGTGCCAGAAAACCCAGTGCCGGCATTGCGGCCACGCCCACCTGCCAGCGCCACTCCGCCGCTCCCAGGTGCAGCGTGCGAATGAAGTAGTTGGAGGTGTAGGCCACCAGAATGCCGAAGACCACATTGAATTGAAACGCGCCCACCAGCCGTCCGCGCCATTTGGCCGGAGCCAGCTCGGCAATGTAAACCGGCCCCAGCACTGACGAAGCGCCGATGCCCAGCCCGCCGGCAAAGCGAAAGATCAGCAGCACCGGCCAGTTCCAGGCCAACGCGCTGCCGATGGCCGAAACCACATAAAGAATGGCGGTAATGCGCAACGTCTCGCGCCCGCCCAGCTTCTGCCCCGCCTGGCCAGCGCCCAGCGCTCCCGCCACCGTGCCGATCAGCGCGATGGCCACCGTCCAGCCCTTGCCCTGCGGGCTCAGAGTGTAGAGCCGCACCAGTGCATCGATGACGCCCGAGATCACAACGGTATCAAAGCCGAAGAGCAACCCGCCCAATGCGCCTGTCAGGGTTGCCTTCATCAGGTTGAGATTGGGTCGCATGGGCCGAACTCCTTAGATTTCCTGTCCATCCTACAGACTGGCCACGCGGACGGCAAATAGTGAATCATTGGCAAGACAAATAATGCCTCGCAAATAGGCTTGAAATGCTAGAATCACACAATTCGGGGATTTCAAATCAAGGAGGCCAATCAGAATGCACCAAAAGCGCAATAACTTTCTCCGCCGCGTCACTCTCGTAGTTGCCCTCTTCTCCTTAGCTGCCGCGCTCGGAGCCCAGGCCCAGCAATGGAAGACCTACAGCTATCCCGCGGATGGATTCAGCGCCTCCTTCCCGAGTGAACCTCAATTTTCTAAGAGAGATGTTCCCACCGAAAAAGGCAGCTTCGAGTTGCGCGCATATCTGGTGGAGGATGGCCAAGCCGCGCTGTTCGTCGGGGTTTGCGATTACGGCTCCGCCATCTCGGACAGGACGCCGGACCAGGTGCTGGACGGCGCACAACAGGGAGCCATTGACAACGTCAAAGCCCACCTGGTCAGCGGAAAGAAAATCACCTTCGGCGCCTATCCCGGCAGGGAGTTTGAGGCCGATAACGATTCCATGCATTTCTATGCGCGCATCTACTTGGTGGGCTCCACGCTCTACCAGACACTGATCGCTTCACCGCTCGGAGGCCCATACGTCAACTCCGTAACATTTCTCAACTCATTCCAGTTGATACCGCGTGTAAGTGGCGCGGCAACCCAATAATCCGGCATTTGCTCATGCTGGACGGCTCGTTTAGCCTTCCGCGCGCGGCTCGGCCGGCGTCACTGCCAGTATCCGGCAGCGATGCTTGCCTGCCGCGCTCCAGGTCAACGAAATTTCGCTCTCCATGCAGGCGCAGTCGCCGGCCTCCAACACCTCCTGCATCCCTCCCACATCCAACTGCAACTTCCCCTCCAGCACATACACCAGGCTGCTCCCCTCGCGACAGGTATCTGCCGCGCATGAAACTCCGCCGGCGGGAAACTCAATCATCCGCGCTACCAGCCGCGTCCCCTCCGTCACCGCGTTGAGCGGCGTTATCTTCACCGACTCCAATCCGCGGCTATTGCCTGCTAGGTGAGCCTTGCGCGTAATGGAAAGTGTGTGCTTGGCCGGCTCGGAAAAAAAATAACTCATCCCCACCCCGTAGACCCGGCTGATCGTGGCCAGTGTGGGCAGCGTGGGAACCATGCGGTCCGTCTCCAGCTTGGAGAGCAGCGCCGTGGAAAGCCCGGTCTCAGCCGCCAGGCGCGAAAGTGTGAGCCGCTTATGGGTACGCAACGAGCGCAGCTTCATCCCGATGCAATAGGGTTCAAGAGACCATTGCGCGTAGGAAACTGATTTGGACATGACAAACTCTCTTCTGTAATCTTGCCTGCCGATAGGCCTGATATTTCTGACGTATTTCTGAAGTTTTCCTGAAATATGTCCTTGGTAATGCACCGTTGATTACTTCATGTGCGAAAAATTCATCATCTCCCAGTGCACACCCTTCCCTATACATAACAAATGCGCGTACTCTATAGATCACAGAAACAAACTGGGCTCATTAATACACCGAGATCGCTCGGAATAAGCTCGTTTTTCCTCTTCTGAGCCTTCCAGCCGTCGCTTCCCGCGATCTCTATTGTTGCTGCCTTTCTTCTCGCCAGTATAGGCAAGAGATCGGTAACCGTGTCGCCCAGTATTCGTGGAAACGAGGGGACGAAGACGAAAGAGCGTCGCTCAGTTACGCGCAGTGCACCGCTCTCAGGGGTTCCGGCGACAGGTCCTGGTAGACGGGGTGGTGTATCAGACTCCCCGGAGATAGGTCTTGGTCGGCGGGGTGGTGTAACGGATTCCCCTGCGACTGGCCATGGCCGCCGAAGTGCGGATTCTGGCGTCCCGGGGGCAAGCCTTGGCCGTCGGCGTGGAGATACCGGTTCCAAGATAGCTCTGGGTCGTCGAGGTCGAGTAATGGCCTGTTCTTTTGAAGGGTTCAGGCTAGAGGCCGATGGAACGTTATGGCGTGGTGAGGCGGTGGTTCACCTTCCTCCCAGGGAGCTGGCGGCGCTGCGGCTGCTGCTGGCGCATGCAGGCCAGGTAGTCTCGCCCGTACTACTGAAAAATGCGTTATGGGGCGATGTGCATGTCACTGCCGATAGTGTTCCCAAGTGCATGTCCAGCCTGCGAGCGCGGCTTGAGCCGGATTCATGCATCCAGACTGTTTACAAACGCGGCTACCGCTTCACGGCCGAGATCAGGCGCAACTGCGAGGCGGCGTCAGGAAAGCTTGTTCGCATAGCCATTATGCCCTTCGCCACCGGGCACTCCGTTCCCGAACATCTTGGATCGGCCATGGCCGAAGAGACCACCGCCGGCCTCTCTCGCACGCATGGCTTTGCCGTAGCGGTCCTGGCCAGGGATTCAGTCTTCACCTTGGCAGAGCGCGGATTCACCGCCCACCAAATCGGCCGCGAACTGAAAGCCGACTTTGTTTTGACCGGAACTCTACATGCTTTTTCTTCGCTTTACCGGCTAAGAACGGAGATGATCCGCGTCGAGGACGGCACGCAAATCTGGGTTGAAGACCTGCTCGCGCCTCAGAACCGTACAGGCGAGTTGGAGCAGGAGCTTATGCTGCGGCTGGCTTATCGGCTGGGCATTAGGGTCCCTGGTGACTCGGGATTATCAACCAGCGCTCCTGGCTCGTTGGGGTTAGCGGACAGGTCTGTGTCTCCGCTGCGGGGCGCCAGCGGGACTTCAGATGCAGCATTATCGCAGCGACAGAGTAATGCGGGGATCGATATTTCCGCCGCCGCAGTCAATGATATTGAGGACCATAGTAGCGCCCGCCATGCGGAAGCCTACGAGATATTTCTGCGCGCGCGCCATGAATGGCAGACGCTTCATCGTCACCGCATGCAGGACGGTATGCAAAGCCTGTTGCGAGCCATCGAACTTGATCCCACGCTGATCTCCGCCAAGGTCGATCTGGCGCATCTCTGCGTTGCCCAGGCATTGTACGGATTTATGCCGCCAATCGCGGCTGCGGAACTTGTGCACCGCATGGCGGATACAATTCCCGAGCTTTCCGATAATGCCGAAGCACTGCTGCCTGCGCTGGGCTGGGTTAATTTCCACTTCGACCGCAACATGCCCGCGGCTATGCTGGCTTTCTCTTACAGCTCGCATCTGCCCCACGATCTTTGGACCACGCGCGCCCGTTCCTTGTTCGCCATCAGCCGCCGCCGCTTCGCCGAGGCCCTTAAGATACTGCGCGAGGCCATCTGTATCGATCCCTTCTCGCCTTGGCTGCAAAGCCGTCTGGCATGGGCGCTCCACATGGATGGGCAGGCCTCCGAAAGTATGGAGCTGATCCGCAAGATGGTCGCTCAGTTTCCCGACAGCGAAGGAACCGGCCACTATGGGTCGGTGATTCTTGCCTATAACGGTGAAGCGGAACAAGCGATAACGATTGCGCAAGAGTTCGCGCAGCGCGAGCCATATTTCGATCCTGCCAGCGCTGCGCTTGCCTATGCTCTGGCCTGCGCCGGCCGCGCGGATGAGGCCCGCGTCGTCCTCGAGCGGCTGCAATGGCTGAGCCGCGAACGCTACGTGGTGCGCTTGTTCATGCCCGCCGCCTATGTGACACTGGGAGACCACCAAGCTGCTCTGACCGAACTGCGCGCTGCAAACGAGGCCCGTTGCCCATGGTTCTTTCAGATGCTGGCTAATCCATGCCTCAAGCCCTTGCACGGCAACCCCGAGTTCGAGCAAATGTGCGCCATCCTCCCCGCAATGGAAGCCGAGGCCGAGCAGGAACTGGAAATGGAAGCTTGAATCGAACTTAAGTCGAACAACGAACCAGCCGGATCCGACTCGATCCCCCAGCCCCCAGGTGATTCGTATCACATCCCCTTTCGTGTATCCTGAATAATCCTAAATACAGGCGATAGCTTCGCCTGCGCCTTGGCGTGCAATTCGTTTTTGCTCCGGTTCTTAGTCTTATGCGGAGAAGAATTGCCGATATACATGGCTGAATCGGAGATTCTTCTTTTATGTACAAGATTCTGGACGCCCGCAATGTCGGCCTCAACATCAAGCAGTTTGTGATTGAGGCGCCGCGCATTGCGCGCAAACACCAGCCAGGGCAGTTCGTCATTCTACGCATACATGACAAGGGCGAGCGCATTCCGCTCACCATCAAAGCTTCTGACCCACAGGCCGGCACGGTCACCATCGTGGTGCAAGCTATCGGCAAAACAACTTCGTTGTTGAATTGCCTCGAAGCTGGCGACTTCATTCTCGACATTGTCGGACCACTCGGCCATCCTTCGGAAATCGAAAACTTCGGCACGGCCGTAATCTTGGCCGGCAGCGTGGGAACGGCCATGGCGCTGCCTACTGCTTACGCGCTCAAAAAGGCCGGCAATCATGTGGTCTTCATTGAAGGCGCGCGCAATAAAGAAATGGTGGTCTTCGAAGATGAAGTCCACTCCTCCAGCAGCGAGGCCTATGTGATGACCGACGACGGCAGCTACGGCGAGCAGGGCCTGGTCACTCACAAACTCGAAGCCTTGATCGCCGCCGGCATCAAAATCGACTTTGTTCTCGCCGTAGGCCCGGCGCCCATGATGAGGGCCGTGGCGCGCATCACCGCGCCGCTGGGCATTAAGACCATGGTCAGCCTCAACTCAATTATGGTGGACGGCACGGGAATGTGCGGCGGCTGCCGCGTGCTGCTCGGTAACCAAAGCCAGTTCGCCTGCGTGGACGGGCCGGAGTTCGACGCCTCTAAAGTCAACTTCGAGGTGCTCATGCAGCGCAACGCCATGTATCGCGAGAAAGAATGTGCCTCGCTGAAGGAATTTGAGAAGCACAAGGAAGAGCAAGTGGCCGAGCTTCGCGAAGAACTGGCCGCGAAGGAGACCCCCTATGCCTGAGAAAAATACTCTTCCGCGCTCTGCCATGAATATTCTTCCGCTGAAAGAGCGCATGAAGATTCTGCGCACCCACATGCCGGAGGCGGACCCCGCCCTGCGCAGCCGCAACTTTGAAGAAGTCAACCAGGGCCTGCCCACGGCCGACGCCCTCACCGAAGCCTCGCGCTGCATCGAGTGCGCCAAACCGGGCTGCATCGTCGATTGCCCGGTGGGCGTCAAGGTCAAGGAAGTAATTGCCCTCATCCACGCTGGCGATTTTCTTGCCGCTGCTTCCAAGCTGCGCGAAGACAATTCTCTGCCCGCCATCACTGGCCGCGTCTGCCCGCAGGAGAATCAGTGCGAAGGCGGATGCATCCTGGGTAAAAAGGGCAAGCCGGTGGCCATTGGAAATCTGGAGCGCTTTATCGCTGACTACGAGCGACTCAGCGGCAAGCTGGGCTTGCCTGCCAACGCCCCCGCGACCGGCAAGAGCGTGGCCATCGTCGGCAGCGGACCGGCAGGACTCTCCGCCGCCGGTGATCTCATCCAGAAGGGCCATCGCGTGCGCGTCTTTGAGGCCCTGCACGAGCTTGGCGGCGTGCTGGTCTATGGCATCCCGGAGTTTCGCCTGCCCAAATCCATCGTCAAGGGCGAAGTGGACAACCTGCGCCGCATGGGAGTCGAGTTCGAAACCAACGTAGTGGTCGGCAAGAGCGTCACCCTCGACGAGCTGATGAACGACGAGCACTACGACGCGGTTTTCGTTGCCACTGGCGCGGGACTTCCGGTCTTCCTCGGCGTCCCCGGCGAACACTTCAACGGCGTCTATTCGGCCAACGAATTTCTCACTCGCGTCAACCTCATGCGCGCCTACCAATTCGAAGAATACGACGAGCCGGTCTACGACTGCCGTGATCGCAATGTGATCGTAGTTGGCGGAGGAAACACCGCTATGGACGCAGTGCGCACCGCTCGCCGCCTTGGCGCGCGCTCCGCGACGCTCGTCTATCGCCGTTCCGATGCCGAGATGCCCGCCCGCGCCGAAGAGGTGAAGCATGCCCGCGAAGAGGGCATCGAATTCCGTATGCTGACTAACCCGGTCGAGTTCCTTGGCGACGAAAAAGGCTGGCTCACAGGTGCGCGCTGTGTGCGGATGGAGTTGGGCGAACCGGACGCAAGTGGCCGCCGCCGCCCGGTTGAGGTCAAAGGTTCTGAGTTTGTTCTGCTTGCTAACGTTGCCATTATCGGCGTCGGCACCACCGCCAATCCTCTCATCCAAAGCACCACGCCCGATCTGGCCACCAACAAACACAACTACATCGTCGCCGATGAGACGTCCATGCGCACCAGCAAGCGCGGTGTCTTTGCCGGCGGCGACATCGTCACCGGAGGCGCCACCGTCATCCTCGCCATGGGCGCAGGCCGCAAAGCCGCCGCCTCCATTCACGAGTACTTAACGACAGGAGAATGGTAAACGAATCGAATATAAGGGCTTACCGGATACACTTACGCTATGGCCTTACAAATTACACGAATATCGTGTACACTATTTTCGTATGAAGAACATCACCTTAAGCGCCGATGAGGACCTGATCGAGCGGGCGCGCTCCATCGCGCGTGAGCAGCGCAGAACCCTGAATGAGGCATTCCGTGAATGGCTGGCGCAATTTACCCAGAGCGCAGGTGATGCCCAAGGCTTCGATGCGCTGATGAGCCGCCTCCAAAACGTCGATGCGGGCCGGCACTTTAGCAGGGAAGAATTGAATGAGCGATAGATTCTTTCTGGATACGAACATCTTCGTCTATTCTTTCGATAAACGCGCCTCTGCAAAATCCCAGAGAGCCAAACAACTCATCCATGAGGCTCTGACGACGCAGAAGGGCGTCATTAGCTATCAGGTCGTGCAGGAGTTCTTCAATGTGGCCTTGAGGCGGTTCTCGCAACCGATGCAGGCAGCAGACGCCGAGCAATATCTGAGCACGGTCTTCCGCCCGCTGCTCGCCGTGCATTCGTCTCAGGCGCTCTATGCGGAGGCATTGCGCCTCCACGCCCAAAGCGGGCTATCGTGGTACGACTCCTTGATCGTCTCGGCTGCTCTTCATGCGCGCTGCGACCTGCTTGTTACCGAAGATCTCCAGCACGGTCAGCGCTTCGGAAGCCTCCAGGTCAAAAATCCCTTCCTCTGATTTCTTCATATCAAGTCCGTCGCAACAACTAAATTTGCCCTCTCCAATTTATGCGCGGTTACCACTCACGTCTTACTGCCCAGCGCCGATGATCTACATACAGGCCACAGCTATAGGTTATGGCTTCTAAATGACGAATAACCTCCACCGCCTCACGACGCAACAGCCGTTGTGGATCGCGCTACATCGCGTCTTCTTCAGCCCGCTGGAGAGGACTGTGCCGCGCTACGCCGTCGGGTTGGCCATCTTTTTCGTGGCCCTGATGCTGCGCTGTGTGATCCTTCCCCAGAACGGCGGTATTCCCTTCCTGACCTTCTATCCTGCCGTGACCTTTGCCGCTCTGCTGTGTGGAACCGGGCCTGCACTGATGGTGATTGTCCTGGGAGGCCTGTCTGGCAACTATTTCTTCATGGTGCCGTACTATACCATCACGTGCACTCCTGGAGCCATCGCCGCCATGGCGGTCTTCACGCTCTCCGGATTGCTGATTTGCATGATCGTGTACAAAAACCGGAAACAAGAGGCCGCGCAGGCGCTGTTGGCGGCCATCGTTGTCTCCTCGGAGAACGCGATCATTAGCAAGACGATCAAGGGGATCATCACCAGTTGGAATTCGCAGGCGGAGAATCTATTCGGCTACACTGCCGCGGAGGCTATCGGGAAGCCAATGACCATGCTCATTCCGCCGGACCGGCACGACGAGGAGGCGGAGTTGCTGGCCAGGGTGGCGCGCGGAGAAAGAGTCTCCCACTACGAGACAATACGCCTCTGTAAAAATAGCTCCACCGTAGAAGTATCGGTCACCCTGTCTCCCATCCGCGATCAGCTGGGGCGCATCGTGGGAGTGTCGAATATCGCTCATGACATCTCGGAGCGCAGGGCGCAGGAGGCCGCACAGGCGTTGCTGGCTGCCATTGTCGACTCCTGCGGCGACGCCATCATCAGCAAGTCGATGCAGGGACTCATCACCAGTTGGAACCCTGCCGCGCAGCGGATGTTCGGTTACACGGCCGAGGAGATTATAGGAAGGCGCGCCACCTTACTCTATCCGCGGGAACTGATGTATGAGGAGGAGACGCTGAACTCCCGTAACGCCAATGGGGAATTTATCGAGCGGTTTGAGACCATGCGCCGACGCAAGGATGGTTCTCTGGTACAGCTTTCCTCCTCCTTGTCTCCCATCATGGACCGGTCTGGACATGTCACTGGAGTCTCGGTCATTGCCCACGACATCACGGAGCAGAAGGCGCTGGAAGCCTCACAGTCGTTGCTGGCCTCCATTGTTGCCTGCTCCAGCGACGCCATCCTCAGCAAGTCGATGCAGGGGCTCATCACCAGTTGGAATGCTGCCGCGGAGAAGGTGTTCGGTTACACCGCCGAGGAAGTACTCGGCAGGCCCTCCACCATACTCTATCCGCCGGATCAGCTGAATGAAGCACAGGAGCTGTTCTCACGCAACGCCAAAGGGGAATCCATCACGCAGTTTGAGGCGATGCGCTTACGTAAGGATGGTTCGAAGATCCTGCTTTCCTCCTCTTTGTCACCCATCCGCGACCGGCTCGGGCATATGACCGGAGTGTCAATCATTGCCCACGACATCACGGAGCGCAAAGCGCTGGAAGAAGCCATGAAGCAAGCCAACCAACGGGTGGCGGAGGGAGTGGCCGCGCTGAAGCGCAGCAACTTGGAGCTGGAGGAGTTCGCCCGCGTGGCCGCGCACGACCTGAAGGAGCCGTTGCGCGGAATTCATAACTATGTGAGTTTTTTGTTGGAGGACTATGCCAGCCTGCTGGACGAGCAGGGACGGAATTACCTGAGCAGCATGCAGCGTCTGGCCAAACGCATGGGCGTGCTCATCGATTGCCTGCTGGATTATTCGCGCCTGGGCAGCGCGCCGCTCACCATGGAGGCCGTAAACCTGGAGGCGGTGCTGAACGAGGTGGCCGAAGACCTCAAGCTTTTCCTGATCGACCATGGTGTGGAGTTGCGCCGGCCGGTGCGCCTGCCCGTGGTTACCGGCAATGCGATTCGCCTCGGAGAACTGCTGCAGAACCTGATCGCCAACGGCGCCAAATACAACGACAAGCAGGAAAAATGGGTGGAAGTGGGGTGCGATGACTCAAAAGCCACGCCTGTGTATTCAGTGCGCGACAACGGCATCGGCATTCCGGAACAGCATCAGGAAAGCGTCTTCGGCATCTTCAAGCGCCTGCACACCCAGGACAAGTTCGGCGGGGGCACGGGCGCGGGTTTGACTTTGGCCAGAAAGATTGTGGAACGGCACGGCGGGCGCATCTGGCTGCGGTCCACGCCCGGCCAAGGCACAACATTCCACTTTACCTTGGCCGCGGAGCTACCGGAACTTTCACCCGCAAAGGGAGGCTCATGATGTCGGATACGCAAACCATTCTTATGGTGGAAGACAGCGATGACGATTTCTTCGCGGCAAAGCGCGCTTTTCAGAAGGCTGGCCTGAACAACCCCATTCGGCGCTGCGCGACGGGAGACGAGGCAATCGACTATCTCTTCCGCCGTGGACCATTCTCCAACGCGGCGCTGGCTCCCTTGCCGGGAATCATTCTTCTGGACTTGAACCTTCCCGGCCTCGATGGACGCGAGGTTCTTCGTCAGGTGAAAACGAACCCGTCGCTGCGCAGGATTCCCATGATTATTTTGACCACCTCAAACTCCGAAAAAGATGTGGAGCAGTGCTACGCCGACGGAGCCAACTCCTACGTGCAAAAGCCGGTGGACATCCAGGGCTTTGTTATGGCCATCATCAAGCTAAAGGACTTCTGGTTCGAGATCGCGATTCTGCCCAAGGAGGTTTAATTATGTCGGCAGCCATGACTATTTTGATTGTCGATGACAGCCCGGACGACCAAGACCTCTGCCGAAGGGCGCTGTGGACAACAGGCGCCAGGCTGGTGAGCGCGCTATCTACTGAGGAAGGGCTTGCCCGCGCGGCGGATACGCCCCCTGACCTGATTCTGCTGGATTACAATCTGCCCGACCTGAGCGGGCTGAAGTTCGTCGAGCGGCTCGGCGAGCAGGGTTACGGTCCTGTTCCCATCGTGATGATGACCGGGGAAGGCAATGAGGCGGTTGCCGTCAGCGCCATGAAGGCCGGGGTGAGCGACTATCTGGTGAAGGATGTGGAGGGCAAGTACCTGGGAATGCTGTCCAGCGTGGTGCACCGCGTGCGCATGGCCCATGAAGAGAAAATGCACGCGCAACGGCTGGGTGAATTGCAGCAGGCGATTCTGGGCACCGTCGCCGACTGCATTGTGGGTGTGGATGCCGATGGCGTCATTCTCTTCGCCAATCCCGCGTCGGAGAGGATGCTGCATTGTACGGAAGGCCATTTGCGTGGACGGTGTCTGGCCGAGTTTCTCCGCCAGGAGGATCCGCGGGCCAAGTGGTGCAACCACCCGCTGGCGCAGCCGCACCATGGTTCGATCACCGTTAGCTGCGAATCCGACATTTTTCGCCGTGACGGAGGCACCTCGTTTCCGGCGGCATATATTGCGTCGTCGCTTGATTTTACCGGCGATGGCCGCTGTGGATGGGTGCTGGTCTTTCAGGATATCTCCGAGCGCAAGCAAACCGAGGAGGAACTGATCAAGACGGCGCGTTACGATACGCTCACCGGGCTGCCTAACCGCCTTATGTTTCAGGATTATTTTGCGCGCTGCCTTTCGCGTGTGGCGCGTAGCTCTCAGCATCTTGGCTTGATGTTCATCGACCTCGACGGATTCAAGGCGATCAACGACACCCTCGGCCACCTCGCCGGAGATCAATTGCTGCAGTTGGTGGCGCAGAGGCTGGTGAAGTGCGTACCGCGGATCTGGTGAGCCGCTTCGGAGGCGACGAATTCATCATCATTCTGGAAGACTGCAATCCGGGCTTTTTAACTACGCTGGCGGGTAGAATCCTGCACAAGATAGGGCTGCCATACAATCTGGGAGGAAAGGCAGCGCACGTCACGGCCAGCATCGGCATCGCTCTTCATCCCCAATCTGGCGCCGACCAGCACACTCTGATCCAAAAAGCCGATGCCGCCATGTATGAGGCGAAAAAAAATAATGGGAATTGCTGCCGCTTGTGTCCGGATCTGGAGTCCTTCCTGAATACGTGGTCCGGAGTTCGCGCGACCAATGACGCGCCCCCCAAGACCTGCCCGCCGGTCCTTGTTCCCTGACCCTGCTGCCTCGTTTATTCTTTGCCCTTTTTGTGTATCTCGATATTCAGCCGCTTGATCTTCTGGTTCAGCGTGGAGAGCGGAATGTGGAACTGCTCTGCGGCTTCGGTCTGGTTCCAGTTCGAGCGTTCCAGTTTTTCTGTGATGATGCGCCGCTCAATGTCTTCCAGAATCTCAAACAGCGTAGAGTTGGGATTGTGCTCCAGCAGAGCGTCCTGAAAGCTGCGGCCGTTGATGTGGCCCGGCAGCAGTCCGGAGCCGATGACCGAACCAGAGGAGAGCACTACGCTGCGTTCGATGGCATTTTCAAGTTCCCGCACGTTCCCCGGCCATTCGTAATCCACCAGGGCGCGCAGCGCGTCGGCGGAGAGTGTGCGCGGTGAGAGGCTGTTTTCGTTCGAGTAAAAATCGAGAAAGTGCTGCGCCAGCAAGGGAATGTCTTCGCGGCGCGCGCGTAGCGGCGGCAGGTCGACGCAAATGACGTTGAGGCGATAGAAGAGGTCTTCGCGGAAGCGCCCCTCGCGCACTTCCTTGTGCAGGTCGACGTTGGTGGCGGCGATGATGCGCACATCCACCTGGATCTCCTGAATGCCGCCCAGGTGCATGAAGCGCCGGTCTTGCAGCACGCGCAGAATCTTGGCCTGCGTGTCCATGCCCATGGTGGCGATCTCATCCATAAACAGCGTGCCGCCGTTGGCCACTTCGAAGAGGCCTTTCTTGGTGGCGATGGCCGAGGTGAAGGCACCCTTGACATGTCCGAAAAGCGTTGACTCCAGCAACTCGCTGGGCATGGCGCCGGTGTTGATGGGAACGAAAGGCTTGTCTTTGCGCGGCGAGTTGGCGTGGATGGCCTTGGCGATCATCTCCTTGCCCGTGCCGCTTTCGCCCTGAATCAGAATCGTGGACCGGCTGGGCGCCACCTGCGACACTAGGTCGAAAACCTTCAGCATGATCTCACTCTTGCCCACAATGTTGCTGAAGTTGTAGCGCTGCTTGAGCGTGCGCTTGAGCTGCACGTTCTCTTCTTCGGCCCTGTGGCGGGCGACGGCGGAGCGTATGTCAGCCAGCAGTTTTTCATTGTCCCAGGGCTTCTGAATGAAGTTCTCCGCCCCAGCGCGTATGGCTTCGACCACGTTGTCCACCGTGCCATAGGCGGTAATCATGATAATCGGAAGTTCGGGATTGCGCTCCTTGATCTGCGGCAGCAGCTCAAGGCCGCTCTGGCCAGGAAGAGCCAGGTCCAGCAGCACCAGATCGAAACTATCCTGATCGAGAATCCGCAGTCCTTCCAGGCCGTCGCCGGCCATTTTTGTGGTGTATCCCTCCAGCTTGAGCAGCACTTCAAGCGATTCGCGGATGGCAGCCTCGTCGTCGATGACCAGAATGCGGGCTAAGCTGTCGGCGACTCCGGTGTCACCGGCAACTCCGGATGCGGGCGAATTCAATGGTGTTTCAACCTCAGGCATGTACGCTTGTCCTCAACAGGGGAAATTCAAGATGGAAGGTTGTGCCGGCGCCGACGGCGCTCTCCACGCGTATCTTGCCGGCGTGCTCCTGGATAATTCCGTAGGAGACCGATAGCCCCAGGCCGGTTCCACGGCGGTCGCCCGCACGAGGCACGTTCTTGGTCGTGAAAAACGGATCGTAGATGCGCTTCAGGTTCTCGGGAGCGATGCCGCTGCCCGAGTCGTTCACCAATGCCGCAACGTAATTATCTCTCCGGTTGAGCCGCGTAGACACGCGCAAGCGGCCGCCTCCGGGCATGGCGTCCTTGGCGTTCAACAACAGATTGAGAAATACCTGTTGCAGCTTGCCGGGGTTGCCATGAATAGGGGGAAGCTCCTCTGCCAACTCCAGATCAAGCAAAATCTGCGCGGTCTTGAACTGATGCTCCAGCAGCGAGAGTGTATCGCGAATTACCTGGTTCAGGTTGGTGTCGCGGAACTCGGTGGTCGACGTGCGTGAAAAATTCAGCAGCCCGTTGGCAATTTCAGCCGCGCGGAAGCTTTGTTGCGTAATCTTGTCCAGCACCGGGCCAAGGCGCGTGTCGCCCTTTAACTGTTTGGCGAGCATCTGCGCATACGAGGAGATTACCGCCAGCGGCGTATTGATCTCATGGGCCACTCCCGCGGCCAGTAATCCAATAGAGCTAAGTTTGTCGGCCTGCGCCAATTGCGTTTCCAGCGTGACGCGATCCGTGATGTCATCCACCAGAATGATCCGGCCCACAGATACAAAATTACGCGACAACAACGGCGCAATGGCGATGTTGGCCATGCGTTGCTCGCCGGCGCGCGTGGTGAGCGGGAACTTGTAGAGATGATGGACGCCCTGCTCTTTGCGGTATCCTTCCAGCGCCTCGATAAACTCCGCGGGGAAGACAGCGCTCAGCTCCTGGCCGATGGCCTCCGCGCGGCTCAGGGCGTACATGGCTTCCATCTGCGCGTTCCAGCTTTCGATGCGGTCGTCCAGATCCAGCGCCAGGATGCCCACGTTGATCGATTCAACAATGTTTTCGTTGAATTCCTTGAGCCGCTCGAACTCGCCGATTTTTTCTTCCAGCCGCGCATAGAGGCTGGCGTTCTGCAAGGCGATGCCGATGTAGCTGGCTAGCGATTCCAGCAGTTCCACGTCCTCGCTGGAGAGAAAGTCGCCGCCCATGGTGCGGCCCAGGCCGATAACGGCGATGGTGCGTGTGGTGTCTGACCCATTGGGGCTGGCTTCGCTAACCTGCATCTGGCCCGCGGCAACACGGCAGGGAAGATAGTAGTTCAGGTCCAGCAGGGCGGCGGTACGTTGCTGGTCGGCAGGCAGATACACGGCCTGCTGCGCGTTCTCCAAAAAGATGTGCGAGTGGTCCGTAGCACGGTCAAAATTCAGGAAGCCCAGATCCATGCCGATCTGCGCGTTGAGCGCCTCGGCGGGTAGTCCGTGGGAGGCGGCCAGATATAGGCGGCCTGGTTCCTCTGAGTTCTGGGCCAGGAATACTGCCACGCGCGCTACCAGCAATGTATTCGGCAACTGCTCCACGATTGACTCCAGCAGCGTATGGAGATCAGTCTCTGAACTCAAACCCCGGCCAAACTCCACCAGCGCCTTGCGGTAATCGTAGCGATGGCGGTCGAAGACCCGGTCCACCCAACTCTGGATCCTGCGCTTGAGAGGGTCGAAGATAGCGGCCACTACCAGAATGGATAGCACCAGACCCCATTCGCGCACGCTATCGGGCAGACGGGTATGGACCATCAGGGTGACCAGCGCGATAACTCCGAAGTAGCCTCCCAGGATCAGGCTGGTGGCCAGCGTGTAAGCCACACCGCGCTTGAATATCAGGTCGGTATCCATCAACCGGTAGCGGATGATGGCCCAACTGAAGGTCAGCGGCAAAAAAACGATGGAGAGACCCGCAAGATTGGTGTACAGGCTGGGAACCGGAATGTCGCAGAGAAAGGGAATCGCGTAAAACAGGGTGAATGGAACTACCGCCAGCAGCGCGCCGCGATAGAGCCACTTCAACTGCTGGCGCTGCAAGGGGGTGTTGGCGAGCGAGTAACTGCGGACAAAGAGGCCGGCCGCAAAGAGGTAGAAGAGAGCATCGTAGGCCGTGCTGACCTTATCCAGCGAGTGCTTGAGCAGAGCTGTAGCCTGCCAGAAGTTAATCGCATAAAGCCATAGACCGAGCAATCCCGCGCCGGGTGCGTAGACCAGCGGAAGCAGCCAGTGGCGGCGCAGCTTTTTAAAACGCTCTTCGGGGAAACTGAGGGCAAAATGTAAAAACAGTGCTGGCTGTAACGATTCCGCCAACACATTGAACCAGAAAACTGCCTGGTCTAGCTTGTCCCAGTGGCCTGTGGCATCCAGCGCGCCCGTGTACTTAAGCGCGTAAAGAGCAAACGACACTAGGCAGAAGAGGTAGAAGTGGGTAGCACGCGGAGCCGTCCAGCGGCGAAACAGCACGTAGATGCCGATGGCAAGATAAACCAGGCCGATCAATCGCAGCCCCATTGCCAGATTCCGGTCCGCCGGCTCCGGAATCACCTCAAAATTCAACTCCGCTGACTTGCCCGTCGAAATATTGGCCCGTGTGATCCGGTAGTAGATCTGGAAGTAGCTGCCCGTGCGGTAGAGCGCGCGTTCCAGGTCCGCCGATCGCACCACAGGGATAAACTTGACCCCGGCGGCCATGGGGAGCGGCTCGTTGCTGGTGCGCTGATCGGCTTCCTCTGGCAGAACATTCACGGCCGATAGCGGCTCATGCGGCCGGAGAACCCTGGGTAGCCCTGTTCCTACCGTTCCGACCGGCAGAATATTCACTCCCGTCAGCCGGTCTCCCGCGTGGATGCCAGCGCGCCATCCAGGACTGTCGGGCAACACTTTGTCCGCCACCAGACCTTTGCCATCAGCCGCCTCGCGCCACCAGACGCCGTCGTCCGGTTGCTGGGCGTGGCGCTCCTGGAGAAAATTCAACACCGCAAGCAGCACCAGCCCAGCCGTGCCTAGAGCCAGCACAGTCGCCTGTAAGCGGTTGAAGAGATTCGTCTCCATCAGGGAAGCGTCCTATATCCTTCTGATTTGTTGCACGTCAGTCGCCAAGGGTAAATAACGCGTGGAAGATCTGAAAAGGATGGCCAATCGATTGAGAATACGCAAGATAGGGACGTTTGGTTCAATGAAATGTCAACCGGATTCCAACCCATCCTCTTCCAAGAATACAATAAATAGCAGGCCCCTTATGAAAAACGGAATTGGCCTATTGAAACCTGTAATTTCGAGATTTCAAGATGATCGCTCTGTTCAACCTCGTTGGCCAGCCTCTTTTTAGCACTGCATTCCTCCTCTCGATCACTATTGAAGCCAATCCGGCCGGAAATGCTATCGCTTTGCCGGTTTTTATGTGTAGGGAGTGCCGCTCAACACATTATTCATGTATCACTCCGAATTTTGGTTTAAAATCTGGATTCAGAATTCATAATCAGAATTCATAATCAGATGGAGGGTTTCTAATGCGCCGGATCTTGTTGTGCGGTTTGTCCGTCTTTTCTATTAGCGCGCTGCTTTCAACAGTGGTGCTGGCAGGTAGTCATAATCCAGCCGATTATCCATTGCGAGTACACATCTTTTCGCACAATTCGTATTCGCACTACTGGGGCCCAGGCGGTATCCGTACTCTGAATGAAGTGGACGGGGAGGGCCGCGCGAATCTCTACGAAAACGGTGAGCCTAAAGGCATGGACTTCCGCTACAACTGCGATAGCCGGATCATGAACTCCGCCGGTTATGAGACATACATGGCGAAGTGGAAGAAGCCGGGTGTCGAGTTGCAGATTCTGATGCCTGCGGGCGGCGGGAAATGCGATTTGCACGTTGATGTGAAACCGAATGTCGTCTACGTCAGACGGAATGGCTCGTTGAACGAAGAGTCGGCGGTAAAGTTCAAGCAGTGGATGGTGAAGCACGAGTATGATCCGGAGCATGGCAAGGATCTGCCGGTGTTTCCTCAGCAGGCGGGATCTGAATCCAGCGCGCCCCGATAAATCGCATTCCATACTGGCGGCAATGGGGACGGCGCTATCCGTCCCCATTGCTATTTTTATTATGACCTTCTCGCTGTAAACTTGCACCCAGAGCCGGCGTCTACCTTAGTGATGGCAGCCTGCGCTACATTGGTACCGATGATCATGGCCCAGGCAGAGGACAACAACGCCGAGGAGTTTTCGGCTGTCGTCGCAAGGCACCGTCCGCGGATCTTCCGCTTTCTGCTCTCCTCCACGCGCGACGTGGATCTGGCAGAGACGCTGACACAGGACTGTTTCCTCAAGGCGCATCGCAACTGGTCCAGCTTTCGCGGCGAGTCAAGCGCCATGACTTGGTTGATGCGCATTGCTATCAACCTGCAAAAGGACCACTGGCGCAATCGCCGTATGCAGTTCTGGAGGCATACGCAGAGCAACGCAGTGCCATTAGACGAAGCCAGCGAGTGGCTGCCCAGCGGTGAACGATCCGTGGAGCAGCAGTTGATGGCCAAAGAAAGGGTGAGGCAGGTAAGCAAGGCGGTTGAGGGGCTCAGCGAACGACAGCGTACAGTCTTTCTGATGCGCTACGTGGAAGAGGCTGAGTTAAGTGAAATTGCGCGGGCCACTGGACTAAGCGAGGGCACGGTGAAGGCGCACCTCTCGCGCGCGGTTGCTAGAGTGCGAGCGGAATTAGGAGGTAAACGGTGATTTCTATGGACAAATTCAAGGGCAATAAAACGCAACCCCGGCAATTGCGGACTCTCGACGTACAGAATTCAGAGTTAGACCAGGCGCTCACCGACTTCCGCTCGAGCATTCATGCCTGGAGCGACGCTGCCTTCAACCGTCCGCGGACTGCAATTGCGGCCGTTGCGCCCAGACCGGTCTGGCGGCTCGCGCTTAGCTTGGCGCTAGGCTGCGTTCTGGTTGCCGCTAGCGCCTCCGCGGGGCTCTGGGAACGTCACCAGCAGGAGATGAAAAGGGCAGCGATCCGCCTGGCCGAGCAGCAGAGGCTGGTTGCACAGCAGAGGGATATGCGGGAACGACAAGCTAGGCAAGTGGATCAAGAGAGTGAAGATTTGCTGGCCAAGGTGGATAGCGACGTTTCGCGGGAAGTTCCGCTGGCCATGGAGCCTTTGGCTCAACTGATGGTTGAGGATGAAACTCCATAAGTGCATAATCGGGAATCAAAAGCAGAACTTACCAAAATGGAAAAGGTGAATACAATGAAGGCTATGAGAATAACGAGAATGGCTGTCGCAATTGCCGCAGTGTTGCTGGCAGGCGCCATGCTGGCGCAGGGGCCCGGCGGCGGCATGGCGCCCGGTGGTGGTATGGGACAGGGTTTTGGGATGCATCGTTCTCCCATGGAAAAAGCCTTGGGGCCTCTCGGCGCGCAGGGACGCTGGTGGAACAATCCCCGCATCGTCGAGCGCTTGAAGCTGACCGATGTGCAGCGCAAGGAGTTTGACGACATTTTTCTCGAGCACCGGGAGCATCTGATCGACCTGCGCGCCAGCCTCCAGAAAGCTGAACTTGCCCTGGAACCGCTGGTGCGCGACGCGCAGCCCAATGAAACTAAAATTCTCGCCCAGATTGACAAGGTGGCGCAGGCGCGTGCCGAGCTCGAAAAAGCCAATGCCGCCTTTCTCCTCGCCATCCGCGGCAAGTTGACCGCCGAGCAGTGGACGCAATTGCAGGCCGAACGCGCCGAACGCGCCAACCGTATGCGCGAGGGCATCGGCGGAGGACAGGGTAGGCAGGGACAGGGTGGCTGGCGGCAGGGCGGCCAATTCAACCGCCAGGCGACTCCTGCGCAGCCGCCTCCACCAGATGCGGGAACGGCTGAGCCCCCGGCTCCTCAATCCGAGTTTGAATTGTAAATAGGTTTTTTCCAATACAAGTTTCAGGCAGAGAGCAAATGCGGTTGTAGCTAATACCGTTGGCGGCAGGAGACAATCCTCTTGCCGCCGTTTTTTTACCGCCAGGGTTTGTCTACTGCGGCTAAATCATCTATAAAACGCCGTGGAAGAGCTTGCCTGGGCTCTGAAACACACTCTCCTGTCGCGAACCAGGACAATCCCATGCAGCGCAACGATACACCGGTTGAATCGCTTTAGGGCAGGCTTTGAACCGAAGCTGGACACCCTGATTCAGCCTGCGACATCTGGGTGCAATAGCAATTCTTATATTTATGACTAAAGTTATTTCCACATGGACCGATGAAGGGGGCAGATGCAGGAACGCCCAGCCGGAAACAGCGGAAGGCCTGGCAGTTTGAAAGATGTGTTGCCGGGCGTGGCGCGATTCAGGGCATCAAAAAGGAGCTACCTTCCATGGCCCTCGGTGTTTTGAACAATCTTTCAGCGATCTACGCAGAAAATAACCTGAACAATACCAACAACAGCTTGCAGAAAGTGTTGCAGCAGTTGTCATCAGGTTCGAGGATCAACTCCGGTGCCGACGACGCGGCCGGTCTTTCACTGGTGAATGGCCTGGGCGCCAACTCGGCTGCCCTGACCCAGTCGGAAACCAACGCCACGGAAGGCGTAGGCCTGCTCCAGGTTGCGGATGGCGCACTCTCCCAAGTGACCAGTCTGCTGGATCGCGCCATTACGCTGGCTACGGAGGCCTCCAACGGCACCCTCAACTCCAATCAGGACAGTGCTGCCAACCAGGAGTACCAATCGATCCTCTCCGAGGTTAACAACATCGGGCAGACTACCACCTACAATCAGGAGCAAGTATTCAACGGCACAGAGACTGCGATCTACACGGGAGACTCCTCGCAGGCCGGCTCCTCGGGCGATATCCTCTACATTCGCTCGCTCTCTGAGTCCAGCGTGGGCGACACCGACGGCAAGATGTCTTACAGCAGCGGCGCTAACAGCGTCTTCGTCAACCTGTCTACCGCCACCCAGAATGCTAAAGCCACCGACACACTGAACTCCAACGGCATCACCACTATTGATGTCAACTACCTGGTCAAGGGCGCTGATGGAACGGGAAGCACGGCAAGCACCACCATCACCGTTGGCGCCAACACCAACTACGCCAACACTGCTAACGGCTTGATCAGCGCCATCAACAATGCTGGCCTCGGCATGACGGCTAGCTTTACCACCCAAGCCGGCTCCGGAGTAACCGGCGGCGGAACTCAGACAGGTATTCAGATTACTGGCGGCCTGATCTCGGCAGGTATTGATCCCAGTTCGGTGAGCACTAGTGGAACAATAGATCCAAACGGCATTCCCGCCAGCCAACTGCTTACCCAGGGGCAGACCGTTACCGTTAAGCTGGCCGGCGTTACGGTCGGAACAGTTTTGATTTCGCCTTCCATCAACACGCTGCAAGAGTTGGCCAATGCGATCAACACCGGCACAGGCGCTGGAGTTACGGGCTTTAGCGGCGCGCCGGTCACCGCTACCGTCGTCACCAATGGCGACGGATCGCAGAGCCTCTCGCTTGCTGCCATCGCCGGAGAAGGTGCGTTGAGCGTGACCACGGCTGCAGGCGCGGGCGCATTGGCTCCTGTCCTCAGCACTCCTTCTACCGCTTTGGACGCTCCGAATCTCGTCGCCCTCGCCACCCCGGCGCCTGTTACCGGAGTCGCCGTGACTCCCCCGACGCAAAGCTCCGTCACCTTCGGCGTAGCGGGAACAGGCAACTTGGGTTCTGATGCGCTCTCCGTCGGCGGAAGCGTCACCGTTACGAACTCCGCCGCCGCTTCTCTGACCTTCATCGTCGGCTCGGGGTTGGATGCAGGCAACACCTTCTATACCGAGAACACTGGCGGCGGAACTCAATACGCCAATACACTCACTGGTCTGGCGCAGTTGATAGATGCGCAAAACGTCGCTCTCGACGCCCACGCCGCTGTCAACGGAGCGGGTACCGGCATCACCATAACCGCCAAGAACGCGCTCAACACTGAAAACCTCAGCGCCGTCATGGGCGCTGCCCCCATCACCAACGCTAATGCCTCCATTGGCCTCTATAATCCCACTGATGGCGGTGCACCCACCACAGGTACGGCTACTGTGACCGTGCTCGACGATACTGGCGGAGGAGCACTCAGCCAGGACGATGTTCTTACCACTGGAACCCAACTTCAACTAACGAATGCGCTCGGCACCACGACCTTTACCGCCGCGGCAGGCCAGACCTTTGCCGATCTCGCGCTGCAAATTTCCAACAGCACCCTCGGAGTCGATGCTGTCTGGAATGCCAACGCCGGCGGCGCGGGCAATGGCGGCCTGGTGCTGACTTCCAGGGTCGCTGGCGTCAATACCATCACCGTAGGCACAGACACGCTAACTGACAAAACCAACGGCAACAAGGTCATTCAAAGTGACGCAGGAGCTGCATTAGACGCGCCCGGTACCGCCGGTTCGCTCGGCACCTATGGCACCGCTGTCTTGCAACTCTCCACGGGGGCTATCGGCACTCTTGGCGATGATGTAGGTGTCGATCTCACCGGCCAAATCCAAATCAAAAATGGCGCCGGCGCAACGCAAACCTTCATCATGGGTGCTAATCCAGGTGGTCCGCCCCCTGCCGGCACCTTCTACACCGGCGCCAACACTGTACTCAGTCTGGTGAACGCCATCAATGGCGATGCAGCTCTGGGCATAACTGCCATCGCTCCAGGTTTGACGGGAAATCCAGGTACTGGCGGCATCTACCTCCAGTCCCAAACCGTAGGCACCACCATCACCACACCAGGCGCTGTGGGTGTCAATACGCTGGCTAGCGCGGTCGCTATGCCTGTCAGTTCTACAGTACCTGGCGTAACGGCAGTGGCGGGTACCGATTCATCGGTCACGGTCGGCGTGGCCGCCGGCGGCCTGAATACTAGCGATACTCTCACCGGAGCCATTTCCATCACCAACGGCGCCGTCACAGATACCTTTAACATGGGAACCGGCGCGGATTCGTTCGGCGCTGACACCGGCGTCTACTACACCAACAACACCAACGCAACGCCGGGCGTGGGCCTTCCCGGCGCGGCGCACGACTACGGCAGCACCCTTGCTGGTCTTGCCTCGCTCATTTCAGCTCAGTCGGCAACATTGGGTCTTAGTGCCCTGGCAAATACCACTGGCTTGGCCTTGACCTCATCCGCGCCGGAAGGTACCGCCATTGGCGTGAACTCCACCTCGCTGGCCGACACCAGCCAGGGAACCTATTCAAGCATGACCCTGGGTTCCTTTGCCAGCGAGAACGATACCGTTTCCGGAACTATCAACTTCACGATAGGCACCATCACCCCGGCTCTGGAGACAATCACCCTGAACGCTGGCGAAACGGTTTCGCAGATGATCGACCAGATCAACGGCACCACCACCGTCGCCGGAGTCACAACATCCACTTACCCCTACGGCGTCACCGCCAGTTGGGTGGCCGGCAGCAACGGCTACGGAAACGTGAAACTGACCTCCAACGCCGAGGGCAGCCTTGGGCAGATTGCCTCCCAGGTCACTTCCGTCATCGACACCACGGCCACCGCTCCGCTTAGCTATACCGCCTCAGACCCCTATAACACCGGGGTGTCCAACTCCGCTTCGACGGCGATTCTCTACGATTCAACCACCGGACAGTCCGCGGCGACTTTTGTTGCCAACACCACTGGGTCAAGCGGTATCGCCACCATCAGTTACACGGATGGCGCAGGCCAGTCGCTCAGCAGCACCGACCTGTTAAATCAGGCCGACGCACAGGCCGCACTCAACGATCTAAACGTGGCCATCACCGACGCTGCCGCCCAGGACGGATACATCGGCGCCCAGATCAATACCCTCAACTCCATCAGTCAGGTGATGAGCACCCAGCAGGAGAACGTGGTCTCGGCGCAAAACGCCATTCAGGCCACCGATTATGCCTCCGCGACCTCTAACATGTCCAAGTTCGAGATCCTCAGCCAGACCGGCATCGCCGCTTTAGCGCAAGCTAATAGTGTGGAACAGGAAGTAACCAAGCTCTTGCAGTAAAGGTTTAGTTCTAATTGCATCACCTTCAAGAAAACCCAGGGACGGGCGGCGGCAGGGGCATCACCCTTGCCGCCCATTTTTTTCCCCCTGCATCTACCCCGTAATGCGCTATCCTGTCGTGGAGTCAGCTCTTCACCTTATCCTCCAGGCCTGCAAGCGCCATGCCGATAGATGCTATCGAAAAAACCGCTAAGAACCTCGTCCTCACTGTGCAGGACTACACCCTCTTTGCCGTGCGCGCTTTCACTAATCTCTATCGCCCCCCAATTTACTGGCCCGAATTCCTCGTACAAGCCGACATCATCGGCTTCGGCTCCCTCTCCATCGTGATTCTCACCGGCCTCTCCACCGGCGGCGTGCTCGCCCTGCAATCCTCGGCCACCCTGGCGGCCTTCGGCGCAACCGCCGTCACCGGAGAGTTTGTCAGCGTCACCATGATCCGCGAACTGGGTCCGATTCTCACCGGAGTCATGGTCTCCGGCCGCAATGCCAGCTCCATGGCCAGCGAATTGGGCTCCATGGTCGTTACCGAACAGATCGACGCCATGCGCGCCCTGGGAGTGGATCCCTACCGAAAGTTGGTCACCCCGCGCATCGCAGCCACCATTTGCATGCTCTTCTTCCTCACTATCGTTTCCGACGCCTGCGGCATCGCCGGCGGAGGCCTCGTCACCGTTTTCATGAACCACCAGAACGGCACCCAATACCTGAACATGGCCTGGGAGCACCTCCGCTATCCTGACATCGTCCAGGGCCTCGTCAAGCCCCTTTTCTTCGGCTACATCCTCAGCTCCATCGGCTGCTTCTACGGCTTGAGAACCACGGGTGGAACCCAGGGCGTGGGCCGCTCCACCATTCAGGCCGTCGTCTGGGCCTCGGTGTTTATCATCTTCGTTGACTTCCTTCTCACCCAGGTACTGCTCAAGCTTTTCCCGCCGCTATGACCGCTTCCCTCGCCTCCGCCCAGTCCCGCCCCCATCCGTTCGGCCAACAATCGGCTACAGATGCCGGCCCCGTTGTTGTCTTTCGCAACGTCTCTATCGCCTTTGACGGACCTCCTGTGCTCGACGACGTCAGCTTCTCCGTTGCCCCCGGAGAGACTCGCATCCTGCTCGGCCCCGCTGGCGTGGGCAAAAGCGTTTTGCTCAAGCTCGCCAACGGCCTCATGCGCCCCGATGAGGGAAATATCCTCCTCTTCGGCGAAGAAATCTCCCATATGCCCGAGGAGCAGCTCTTCCCCTTGCGATCGCGCACCGGCATGGTCTTTCAAGAGGGCGCCCTCTTCGATTCGCTCTCCGTCCGCGACAACGTCGCCTACCAGCTCATTCAGGAGAAGGTTCCCGACGCAGAAATCGACCTCCGCGTCCGCAATGCCCTGCGCTTCGTCCAGCTTGACGACACCTTCGACCTCTTTCCCGCCAGCCTCTCCGGCGGAATGCGCCGCCGCGTGGCCATCGCCCGCGCCCTCATCCGCAAGCCTGAACTGCTGCTCTATGATTCGCCCACCGGCGGACTTGACCCCCTAACCTCCACCACCATCATCGAACTGATCGTCAAGGAGCGCGACGTCTACCACACCCCTTCGATCATGGTCACCCACCGCATCCAGGACGCCTTCCTCCTGTGCAACAACCGCTTCGACCCTGAGCAAGGTTGCATGGTCCCCTACCCCAAAGGAGAAACCGACCACGACACCACATTCCTAATGCTAGAAAATGGCCGCCTGATCTTCGACGGCTCCCTCCACGAACTAGTCAAAAGCCAAAACCCCTTCGTCCGCGAGTTCCTGCAGTAATCCAGGGATCTGGGGTTAGCGATTAGAAGCCTCTCTTAAACCGGTTTTGAAAGGGCACGACTTCACAGCTTGCGGAAAAAAGGCGTTCTTTTCACGATGCTATGCCCTGGCGTTGCTTTTTGAACCTCAAATCAGTTGTGCTGCTGTTGATTTGTTCCTC